>Ga0315274_10015969_pt1 | contig 10623 bp, 8 predicted proteins | sample YL17G02_20_MG_FD_203700 | JGI IMG/M metagenome (GOLD analysis project Ga0315274, IMG submission 203700) | Sediment microbial communities from Yellowstone Lake, YNP, Wyoming, USA - YL17G02_20 | ecosystem: Environmental > Aquatic > Freshwater > Lake > Sediment | place: USA: Wyoming | collected...
GCAGGGTAGATATCTGTAATAATAACATAATCTGCCAAATCAAAACTTTTTCCGAATTCCTCTAAAAGCAGTTTTGTGCGGGTATAACGGTGCGGTTGAAATATGGCAATAACTCTATTTTGTTTTAAATTTCTTACTGCCGAAAGCGTTGCCTTTATTTCCGTAGGATGGTGCGCATAATCATCAATGAGCATTAAACCCTTATCGCTAAATTTAATTTCAAGCCTTCTTCTGGCACCTTTGTAATTAACCAGAGCCTTCTTTATAATCTCTAAATCTATTCCTAATTCAAGCCCCAAGGCAATAACGGCAAGCGCATTGGAGATATTGTGCTCTCCACCGAGCGAGAGATGAAATCTTTCTATGAGTTTGTTTTTATAAAAACAATCAAATTCAGAACTCAGGCCTTCCAATTGGATATTCTTTGGATAAATCTGTGCGCTATTTTTGAGGCCAAATAGTACGTATCTATTTTTATAATCCTTTAAAATGCTTATTAAATTCATATCATCGGCGCAACAGAATAAACAACCGTCTTTCTCTGTCCTATTTAGAAATTCTCTAAAGGCCTCTATTTCCCTGCTAAATTCCTTATAGTAATCAAGGTGCTCGCGGTCAATATTGGTGATTATGGAATATCTTGGCCGATAATACAAAAAAGAGCCGTCCGATTCGTCTGCCTCTGCAACGAAAAACTTACCTTCACCTATGCAGGCATTGGTATCTATGTTTTTCAAAATCCCTCCTATTGCTGCGGTAGGGGCAAGCCCAGCTTCCAATAGAAGATAAGATACCAACGATGCGGTCGTAGTCTTACCGTGGCTTCCGGTAACCGTGATAACGGATTTGTCTTTCATAAGTTCCGCGAGCGCCTGCGCACGTTTTATCAAAGGGACGCCCGAAGCCAAGGCTTCAGAAACTTCAGGATTATCCTCCTTAATCGCAGAAGAATAAATAACGAAATCTGCTCCTTTAATGTTGAGCGGGCTGTGTCCGATAAAAACTTGCGCTCCTATTTTTTTAAGCTCTTCTGTAATCCTGCTTTCTTTTAAATCTGAACCGCTCACTTTTAGGCCTTGACGTAAAAGCAGCTGTGCAATCCCGCTCATCCCGATTCCACCGATACCTATAAGGTGATAATGTTTATCCATGTCTTAAATATTTCTGCCAGGCCTTATTCAACTCCCGGATATTACTAAAAGGATAGGCAGATGCTATTGCCCTCTCTAAATTTTTTTTGTCCCTTAAGTTTTGGCAAAAGAGCACAAAATTATCCTTACCGCATTTTTTAATCAAAAAATTTACTATACTGAATGCCTCATTGTAAAAAAGCTGTACTGATTTATTATCCATAATAGAACGAGCATCAAAAAGTGGTAATTTGTCTAAGCTTATGAAATTGCCCTGCTCCATTGCCTCTTTTACCGATCTATCTGCCGTAGAATATTTATCTTTCTCTTGATAAGAAGCAACTCCTTCCTCAAGCCAAAGAGGTATTGCATTATTATCAAGCCCTACAAATTCCCTAAAGATGATATGCCCCATTTCATGCGGAAGTATTGTCTCAAAGAACCCTTTAGCATAAGGGAATGACGCTATAATCTTATCCCTTGCCAGAGCGCACCCGCCAGACCAATTGGGTTGTCCGGTAGCGGATTGATAATCCCTGGAGTTATCGTGGATATAAATTTTAGCCCGATTATCCCAGAGCCAAAAATTATAACGGCTGAAACCCAAATCATCGGCAATCCTATTATAATACTCTTCCGCCTTACCCACCAGGCGCTCTATAAATTCCTGGGGCGCATTCTTATAATATACGATGAAGTGCGTGGACTTTGCAGTATTCCATTTATCAGCCTGCTGTGCAATACAAATACCGAAAGGTATAAAAATTAACGCTAAAAACAAAATATATCTTTTCATGAATAAACCTTTATTTTAAAGAACCGGGAGAAACCAGCGATAATGCTGCATCTATAAGTAGGGCATTTGCATTGTGAGTTGTAGTTTCCTTATAACGGGAGCGCATAAAATTAATCTTATCAGGATTATTTATAAAGTCACCGAAGGCCTCTCTTAATATATTGCCATCTAACTCATCATCCTTAATCAGGATAGCTGTGCCCATTCTTTCTAGTGTCTTGGCATTGCTCAATTGATGTTTATAGGCAAAGGGGTAAGGAACTATTATCGCGGGTAGCCTAAAAAATGTTAGTTCGGTAATGGTAGTTGCGCCAGCCCGACATAATGCAAGGTTAGAAGCACTATAGGCATATTGCATCTCTTTTAAAAAAGTAAATAATTTAACTTTGATGCTTAAGTCTTTATAGCCCTTATTTAATAAATCTAAATCTCCAGAACCTGTTAAATGAATAACCTGAAAACAAGAAGTATCGGCCATCTTCGATACGGCCTCCAAGAAACTAATATTAATCCTGTGGCTACCTTGGCTGCCGCCCATGACCAGTATCGTAAATTTATCGGCATTAAATCCAAAGAAACTTAAGGCCTCTACCTTATCAATTATTTTTAATTCTTGACGTATGGGGTTTCCGGTCAACATTATTCTTCCGGGGCTCACTTTTAAATAATCCTTGGTTTCAGAAAAAGAAATTGCTACCCTATCGCTAAATTTTGCTAATAATCTATTGGCCCTGCCGGGGATTACGTTCTGTTCATGTATCAGGGTCTTAATTCTAAAAATCCAGGCCAGTCCTACCAGAGGAATGCAATCGAGGCTGCCAAACCCCACTACGATACTTGGCCTAAACTCAAGCAATAAAACCAGGCTTTCCAAAGAGCCCTTAAGGAATCTTAATATGGCGATGAAGTTACTAAAATTGAAACTTAATTCGATGGTAGAAATTGAAATATATTTTACTTCATAGTTATTGGGCAGTATCCGGCTCTTAACAGTCGCTTTAGGCAAAACTAAAAGCGTATCTATCTTTTTATGTGTCTCCTTTAATGTTTCTAAAAAACTTAGGGCAGGAAATATATGTCCGCCACTCGCCCCTGTGACTACCAAGATTTTCATTCCTCGCCTCCTGGGAACTCTAAAACCTCGAGGCTCGGAATTCGTCCCATATCCCGAGCAAAAATAATTGTCGTTTCCGTTAACTGCGAGGGACTCATGGGTATTCTCCGCTACGCCCTATATTGATAAGAATGCCGACGCTGGCCATATCGAATAGCAAAGAAGAACCGCCGTAGCTGATAAAAGGCAGAGGCAGGCCTTTGGTAGGCAATAGTCCGCAAGAAACACCTATATTTATTATTACCTTAAGAGAAATCATTAAAACTAAACCCAAAGAAAGAAAATATCCGAATTTATCAGGGGCATTCTTTATTATCCTCAGGCCTTGTCGGATAAAAAAGATGAATAATATTATTACGCCTAACGTACCCAATAATCCCAATTCTTCGCCAATGATCGAAAAAATAAAGTCGGTATGTGCCGCGGGTAGATAAAATAATTTTTGTCTGGAATGCCCCAGTCCTACGCCGAATATCCCTCCCGAGCCCAAGGCAAGCTGTGACTGGATAATCTGAAAACCAGTCCCCTTGGAGTCTAACCAGGGATTTAAAAAAGCCAAGATACGCATCTTCCTATAAGGGACACTAAATATCAATAAATAAAGCAGGGGTAGACCTGCCAGAATTGTAGAGAAAAGGTATGTTATTCCTACTCCGGAAACAAAAAGCATAATAAACACCACTATCCCTATTGCCAGGGTAGTTCCCAAATCTGGCTGCATAAGAATTAACAACGCCGCTAATCCCAAAATAACCACCGGCGGCAAAAATCCCCGTAAAAATTCTTTAATCACATTGCCTTTGCGGGTAACAAAGTCAGCTATATAAACTATTATAGCCATATTGGCTAATTCTGAAGGCTGGAAACTGATAAACTTAAACCTAAACCATCTGCGTGCTCCCGAAACTTCCCTGCCTATGCCAGGTATCAACACCAGCACCAACAATAATAATGACAATAGCAAAAAAGGCTTAGCAAATCTTCTAAATCTCCTGTAATCAACGCTCATCACTAAAAAGGTAAGGAATGCTCCGATAACCAGAAAAACCATATGCCGTTTTAAGAAAAAAAAGCTGTCTTCATATCTTTCCCAGGCATAGATGCTAGAGGAGCTATAAATCATCACGATACCAATGCAGATTAAGATAACGGTGGTTGTGAATAGGTTTATTCTGATATTGCGTACCATTTAGCTGTTTTTCCTGGCTAAGCCATAAACGGCCTTTTTAAAGATATTGCCTCTTTCTTCGTAACTAGAAAACATATCAAAGCTTGAACACATCGGAGAGAGTAATACGCAATCACCTGCCCTCGCCTTAGAAAATGCCTTGGCGACCGCTTCTTCTAAAGTAGCGGCTTCGTCAATGGAGAGGGCTCCCTTAAACGCAGATGCTATTTTTTTCTTTGCCTCTCCAATCAGGATAACCTCTTTAACCTTCTTACGCGCCAAATCCAAGATAGCGCCATAGTCGACACCTTTATCTTTGCCTCCGGCAATTAAAATTATTGGCGACTGAATATTTTCTAATGCCCATAATGCTGAATCTACAGTAGTGCTCTTCGAATCATTGATAAACTTTATGCTATTTATCTCTAAAACATACTCCAGCCGATGTTCTATGCCTTTAAACTCCCTAAATACGCCCAGGATCAATTCCTTTTCTATGCCCAATATTGAACCGACAGCTAGAACCGCAGCCTGATTAGGGTTCAGTTTATCCTCTCCGGGAAAGTATACTACTTCTGCTTTTGTTTCTTTGGCTAACTCCCTTAACACCCCGTCCTGGAAATTTAAAACCAAATAATCAGTCTTATCCTGGTTCATGAATATGCGTTTTTTTGCTTCAAGATATTCCTGCATATTTTTATATCTGTCCAAATGGTTAATGCTAAAATTCAGCATAACTGAGATTTTAGGTTTAAAGTTTACGATTCTCTCGAGCTGAAAAGAGCTCACTTCCAGAGATACAAAATCGCCCTCTCTCATTATCTCTAGTTCACCGGAAAAAGGGTTGCCGATATTACCGCAGACAAAAACCTTCTTACCTTGCGCCTCTAATATTTTTCCGATTAGCGCAGTTACGGTAGTCTTGCCGTTGGAACCTGTAACCGCAATAATTGCCGCTGGGCATAAAACCCAGGCAAGCTCTATTTCGCTTATTATAGGTATGTTAAACGCCGAAGCCCAGATAACCGGCAGGGCGTCATTTGGCACGCCCGGAGAGATAACTAACAGATCTCTGCCTCTTATAAATTCCTGAGAATGTTTTCCTAATTCTACTTTTATTTCTTTTGATTTTATTTTTGAGGCATTGGAACGGGTAAGGTCATTATCCTGATTATCGGTCACGCTAACCTCTGCTCTTAAATCAAAGAGTAAATTAGCACAGGCTAAACCGCTGCGCGCAAGTCCGACTACGGTAACCTTCTTATCTCTAAAATAATCGGTATTTATCATAAGTCAGAATGGGGTCAGAATTATTTTTTAATCGGACCAGAAAAAAGAAAAAATAATTCTGACCCCGTTATCTTATCTTCAGAGTGACTAATGTAAGGAGTGCCAATAGGCTTGCTATAATCCAAAACCTTACAATCACCTTATTTTCTGGCCAATTGAGGAATTGAAAATGATGGTGAAGTGGAGCTATTTTAAATATGCGTCTCTTAAGAAAACGAAAAGAGCCTACCTGTAAAATCACCGATAATGCCTCTAAAACAAATATACCGCCTACAATCATTAAAAGCAATTCTTTCCTTATCAATAAGGCTACGGTTCCCAGTGCCCCTCCCAAAGCCAAAGAGCCCACATCACCCATAAAAATAGAGGCGGGATAACAGTTAAACCACAAGAATCCTAATCCCGCTCCCAAGATACTTGCACAGAACACTGTTAATTCTCCGCTACCCCTGATATAAGGTACTAAAAGATAATGGCTAAATTTTATATTTCCGGATATATAGCTTAACACGCTAAAAGCTATGGCTACCATAACCACAATACCTATGGCTAGGCCGTCCAATCCGTCAGTGAGATTTACCGCGTTTGAAGAGCCAGCTATCACAAAAATAATAAATATTATGTATAAGCCATCCAAATCTAAAGAGCTATTTTTCAAAAATGGCAGGTCTAAGGCTATGTTATTTTTAAGGACGAATAAGAAAATAATACCCAGTAACAGCCCCAAGACAATCTGACTGGTTAATTTTGCTGTGGCAGTTAAGCCCTTTGATTTCTTCTTTATTTGCTTTAAATAATCGTCAATAAACCCAGTTATGCCTAACCAGACAGTGCTTAATAAAGCGATGAGAATATACCTGTTGAATATATCTGCCCAGAGTAAGGTAGAGGAAATAATCGCCAATAATATTAAAACCCCTCCCATCGTAGGCGTATCTTGTTTGCCGCGATGCAATTCGTGGAGCCTTAGGCTTTCTTCTTTTCTGATATTCTCGCAGATATTTAATTTTTTTAGCTTTTTTATTATTAGCGGACCAAATATAAGGCTGATAAGGAAGGCGGTCAAGGCCGCCATTGCGGAACGGAAGGTAATATAGCGAAAGATGTTAAAAGCAGAAATTATGTGATGCAAAGGATAAAACAAATAATATAGCATGCGTTTTAAGTTTTACGTTTCTTTAAAAACCTCCTCCATTTTCATCGAACGGGAACCCTTGACCAGCACAATATCATCCGGGCGAGGAGATATTTTTTTAAATAGGATATCCCGCGCCTCCAGAGTAGACTCGCAGGTAAATATATTTCTGCTATCAAAACCACCAAGCCTTGCTGCGCGAGCGGCAAATTTAGATAACCTACCTACCGTTATAAACACATCGCAGATACGTGCTATCTGGTAACCCGCCTGCCTGTGGAATAACTCACTACGGTTACCCAATTCCAACATATCGCCCATAACCAAGATTTTTCTCCCTTCTACCTTAAAATTATGCAATGCCTCTAAGGCCTGTTTTAAGGAAAGGGGATTAGAATTATAGCTATCATCAATAAACCTTATCTTCTTTAATTCTATAAAGCCCAGCCTGCTCTGCGGTAAATTAAAATTAACCAGCCTTGCGGCTATATCTTTATATTCCATACCAAAGAGGCGTCCTACCGCTATGGCAGCCAGGGCATTATAAATATTATAATACCCCAATACCCTTAATGTAAATTTATATTTTCGGTTAACTAAAAATTCTATTTTCTGCTTAAGAACCCTAATGTCTGTAGCAAAAAAATCACCGTGATTCACAATGCCGAATCCAAACATAACCGGACATTCATTCTCTGTTAGTAACTTTCTTTTTAATAAACTGTCATCGGCGTTGAGTATGGCTATCCCGCGCTTATTGAGATATTTTATTAGGCTATATTTCTCTCTAAAAACACCTCTGAGGTTCTTAAGGTATTCAAGGTGCGAAGGACCGATGTTGGTAATTATGCCTATATTCGCAAGACAAATTTCGGCAAGGTAACCAATCTCACCGAAATGGCTTGTCCCTAATTCTAACACAGCAAGGTCATAGGAACTGTTAAGATTAAGCAAGGTCTGCGGCAGGCCTATATGATTATTTTTTGTACCTGTATTTTTAAGGACCTTGAATCTCTGGGATAACACCCAAGCAACCATATCCTTGACAGTGGTTTTACCATTACTGCCAGTAATCGCGATAACAGGAAGAGTAAATCTTTTACGGTGGAATCTAGCGATATTACCTAATGCCTTTACGGAATCCTTTACTTCTATCAAAGTAGCGCCTGGGGCGTGGTGCCTTCTGCCTCGCGGTTCACTTATGATGCAACCTGCGCCTTTCCTTATCGCTTCTTTGATAAAGTCATGGCCGTCAAAATTATTACCTTTAATTGCGATAAAGGCATAACCTGGCAGAATAGTCCTTGAGTCAATAGAAATGCCTCTTACGGTGGCATTTTTTTTACCACTCATCAATCTGCCTTTTGCGGCTTTTAATAATTCATTGATTTCAAACATTCCCTTACTTCCTCTCGGTCGTCAAAAGGTATTACCCTGTCTTTTAATATCTGGCAATTCTCATGCCCTTTTCCTGCTACCAATACTATGTCTCCCCGCCTTGCCAGAGACAAAGACTTTCTTATTGCCTCTCTTCGTTCGGGGATGACGCAGTAGTTATTTTTCTTTATACCCCTGGTGATATTTCTGATAATCTCCATGGGGTCTTCAGAGCGCGGATTATCATTAGTGATAATTGCATAATCTGACAATTCCGATACAGCCCTTCCCATCTTCGGTCTTTTTGTCTTATCGCGTTCTCCTCCGCATCCAAATACAACAATAATCCTCTTGGTTGTAAGCGGTCTTAATGTTTTGAGAATATTCTTCAGTGCATCTTCGGTATGCGCATAATCCACAAAAACAGAAAAATCTCCAGCTAAATCTATCCTCTCAAGCCTGCCCGGGATGAGAAAGAATCTCTCGATAGCAGATTTTATGGTAGATAAAGCTATTCCTTCCTTTAAGGCCCAGGCAGCAGTTGCCAATATATTATAGACATTGTGTCTTCCGATAAGCCGGCTTCTAAAATTTGTTTTTACTTCAGGGGTTGATAATATAAATTCTGCATGCGAGGCATCAAATTTTATATCCCTTGCTGTTATATCAGCGCAGTTTTCTATCCCGTAAGTAACTATTCCTGCTTTCGTTAACTCTTTAAGCCTCCTGCCGTAGCTATCATCATTATTAATAACCGCAAAGGAACTCTGGGACATACCCTTAAAGAGCTTTGCCTTGCTCTGAAAATAATTCTCTAAAGTTTTATGATAATCCAGATGGTCCTGGGTTAAATTTGTAAAGATAGCCGAGTGAAAATTAATGCCCTCTGTTCTATTCTGGTCTAAGGCATGCGAGGAGACTTCCATAATTGCATAATTGACGCTTTCTTTTAACATATCAGATAATAGGGATTGGAGCTCTAGCGGCCCGGGCGTGGTATTTTTTGCAGGGATTATCATTTTTTTAAAACGATAATTAATCGTACCTATAACCGCTGGTGAAAGTTTGGCCTCTATTAACAAGGCCTCAATTAAATAAGATATTGTGGTTTTGCCATTGGTTCCGGTAATGCCGATGACTTTGATTTTGGAAGAAGGATTCCCATAAAATTCAGCTGCTAATTTTGCTAACGCCTTACGCGTATCTTTTACTCTTACAAAAGTTACTTTTGCTGGCGACCTGGCGACGTGCGATCGAAGGGAGTCCCGAGCGAAGACGAGTGAGCGAAGTGGTGATTGAATTACTACTGCCTTCGCACCCCGCTCTATCGCCTCTTCGATAAACCTGTTACCGTCTTCGCGGGTTCCTTTTATAGCCACAAAAATAAAATCATCTGAGACTTGTTTTGAATTGCAGCTTATTCCTCGGACCTCAAAATCCGCGAGATTGGAATAACTACTAAAGTTACCCAGTGTCTTAATTAACTGCCTTATTCTCATTTAAGGCGATAACCTCATTTGCTGATTGGCTTGTCTTGAGATATTTTATGGCATCGCTGGCTACATTCTTAAAAACCGGAGCAGCTACTACTCCGCCGAAATAATAAGGACGGGGCTCATCAAGCACAACAACAATGGCAACAATCGGGTCTTCCGCAGGCGCAAATCCAATAAAAGAAGCGATAAATTTATTATGAGAATAGCTGCCGTTCGGCTCTAGTTTTTGCGCAGTACCAGTCTTGCCTGCGGCATTAATTCCGGTTATCTTTGCTAATTTTCCAGTGCCTCTCTCTATCACCCCAATAAGTATTTTTTTAACCCTTTCAGAGGTATCTAGAGATATTACCTTGCGAATCATAAGGGGTGAAAATTCCTTGATTGTCTCTCCGTATTTATCCCTAATCTCCTGTACAATATACGGCTTCATAAGCTGTCCACCGTTGGCAATTACAGAAATAGCAGCTGCTAATTGCAATGCCGTCACGCCTACCTCTTGGCCTATGGGGACAGCTGCAATAGAGACCTTAGACCACAGGCGCGGTTCTTTAATCATCCCTGGGATTTCTCCGGGCAGTTCAATCCCCAGCCTTGAACCAAAACCAAAAAGTCTTACGTATCGATAGATAACGTCATTTCCTAAAATTTGCGCTACCTTAGTTGTGCCGATATTGCTTGACTGTTCAATTACCTCGCGAAAGGTAAGCCAGCCGTGCGGCCGATGGTCATGCAAGATATGATTGGTCACCCGATAAGAGCCGTTTTCGCAGAAAAATCTATCTTCCTCATGTACTTTCTTTTCCTCCAGGGCCGCAGATGCAGTAACAATCTTAAATACCGAGCCCGGCTCAAATAAATCACAAATTGCACGGTTACGCATTTCGTCCTTATTTGCATTATTATATTCATTCAAATCAAAGGTAGGACGATTTGCTAAGGCAAGGATTGCTCCCGTATGCGGATTCATCACCACGATACTCCCGCCTTTGGCATGATACGCCTTAAATGCCTTATCGAGCTCTCTTTCTGCAATATACTGGACCACCTCATCAATAGTCAATACCAAGACATAACCATCCTTGGGTAAAACCATTTTTTCCCAAAGATCTAACTTTTT
>Ga0315274_10015971_pt1 | contig 10622 bp, 9 predicted proteins | sample YL17G02_20_MG_FD_203700 | JGI IMG/M metagenome (GOLD analysis project Ga0315274, IMG submission 203700) | Sediment microbial communities from Yellowstone Lake, YNP, Wyoming, USA - YL17G02_20 | ecosystem: Environmental > Aquatic > Freshwater > Lake > Sediment | place: USA: Wyoming | collected...
GTCGGCGCCAAAGTTGCCACGCTCGACCCTGGGCCAGCGGCACTCAGGTCTCCGGTGAGGTCTGTAAGATAGTTACCGGCAGTTTGTTTCGCGGAAAATGCCGCGTAATCGGTATTGGAAATCACACCAGCAGTAACACCTGCGGATGATGCCAGAGGAACGTTCAAGGTGTGGACGTTGCCACTGGAAGAAATTGCCGGGGCTGTCCCGGCAGTGCCAGCAGCAAAGGTTTGCGTACTGCCGCTTTGTCCGCCAAGACTAGTAAGCCCAACGCCCGAAACACCGAGGGCCTGCGCAGCAGAGCCGTCCCAATACTTCATCTGGTTGGTGGCGGTGTTGAACCAAATCTTGCCTTTATCCGCAGCGACCAGCCCAGCAGGATCGACGGCGTAGGTACCAAGGTTTAAAGTCTTCGACGCTGCGAGCGCCATATGACCGATGCTAGTCAAGTCCTGAGTTCCGATGTTCCACGGGCCAGTCAGAGCAGTCGTGCCATCTTTTCGGACGAAGGCGCCGTCGGCGTAGCCCTTAGTGGCGGCGTCGCTCGCCGCGCTTGGTGTCGGCAGATTGGTGATGGACTGAGCGCCCATGTTGAGGCTGCCACTGAGTGTGTCGCCCGCTTTGTTCACCGGGGTAAATCCAAGAGCGCTCTGTTTGGTGTTGAAGCTGAGCCAATCGGCCGAGCTGATGTAACCATCGGAGACGCTCGATGCCTGCGTGATGAACAGGGTTGGAGTTGATGCAGGTCCAGTCACGGCCAACGGTGCTGAGCTAGAGATCGACGTTATGGTCCCACCACCGCTGGTGATGGTGGCCGGAAGCCATTGGCTGCCATCGTATTTGAGGACTTGTCCGGTGGCAGGTGCCGTAGAGCTGATTTTCTGGCCCTGGAGAGCAGAAGCGCTGCTGGCAGGGGTATCCCAGATCAAATCGCCTTGAGCGTTCTTCGTCATGAACTGGTTGGCGGCGGGAGCGCCGATGGGGCCCACGGTTAGCTTACCGTCGCCGTTAAAGCGCACCGTGTTGCCGTCGACGGGAATCTTTGCCGCGTAGGGAGTCATCTCGAGTTTTTGCAGCGGGAAGGGCTTGGTTGCGTTGTGAGTCATGTCAGTGATCTGGATCCACACCCCCTGCGTCACGTCGGAGAACACTTTGTCGTAGTCCGATGCGAGAATCTGCAGCGAGAACTGAAAGATGCCCTGCTGTAGGTTGACGCTTTGCAGGCCCTCTGTGACCATCAAAACAGGAGTCTGGCCGCCGCCATCATGGTAAAAAGTTGCCTTCAGAGCTACCGGTCCACTGACCGGCTTCCCAGACTTTTCCGTGAGTCGCCCCGAGTAACTAAATTCATAGGATGTGTCGGCCACGGCATGTGACGACATACCAAGCTGCAGCAGCACGGCAAGCAAGGTTGCATATTTAGTTGAACCGAAAAAGTTCACAGGTGATCTCTCCTAAGGCCCCAACGACCTAACTTATGCTTTCAAAGTCGGCTGAAGGTGGGCAAAACTTTAGGAGAATCTGGTCAAATCGCAGTAACGACAATCATATCTGCGCCGTAGACTGACAACAGGACGTCACTGGGACGGGCCAGTCGTACGTTTCGAGCCATATTTTGGCGGGCTCTTCGGCATGTTGCGCGCTGCGGCCCAAGACCCTGGGCGCCCCTAAGTGGGCAATATTTGCTTCAAAAGTGTGTGGGAAATATCAGGTCGTTGCTGGGCGGGCATAGAGTCCAAAAGTCCAGATGTTTCACGAACGGCTTCCGGAGGTAAATTTAACATTCTCTGCTAACCATTACACACCGCTAAGCGCAGCGCCCTTCTCCTCCGCCTTTTTCCAATCCCTTTGCATCTCAGCAAGAATCTCTGGATGTGCATAAATTATTTCAAGTAGCTTGACCAATTGGTAAGCAGGCACCTTCTTTAAATTCAGCATCATTGAGACATACTGCGGTGTAACACCTGTTAAATAACTTAGCTCTCTTAACGTCATCTCGTATTTGTCGCAGATACTTCTTATCAATGCTGACGTTGTTTTTTGCAGCGATATCCGCATGGCATCATTTAACGCCATTGCAGCATCGCCCGTGATGATCTGATTGCCACATTTGGTGCAAACGGGCATGACAAAGTCCTCTGTGAGGAGGACTTTCGGAAAATCCTTCCAAGGCATCACAAATTTGTCACGCACGTTTTGCACATTAAATTCTTTACTACCGCATTCACCGCATCTCATTTTATTCGCCCTCTTCCTGGGAGTGTTCTGCCCTCCTTAAGGGGGAGATCTTTGACTCTTAACCGCCTCCAGATTGTGCTTAGGCATCCTCTCCCCACACTCTCAACCTCCTTATCGGCAGATTGGGCAAAAAACTTAAACTTAGTTTACTCTTTTTCGGGGAGGTGGCCAAGGAAATGAGCTATAACTAGCTGATCTATTTGACTAATTTTCGGTAAGGCATTCTAAGGGGCGTAAACGCCCCTACAGCCTAGAGGAAAGTGCGACCATATCATCTAGGTTGTAGAACAAGGCGCGTCCACCGAGCAGATTCGCACTGCCACGTTTTAAGCGCCTAGCGCTGCTGCCGGTGAGGATGAACCGAAGGTCGCGGTTACGATCGATCAGTAGCTGCACCTCACAAGGAGCGAGGGTAGCTTCTGAATTTCGTCGATGATGATGAGGCGATCTGCAGGAGTCAGACGTTGGCGCATCGACTCGGGAAAGGCGCTGAGCTCGCGGAACGTGTCAGCCTCTAAAAGATCGATATAGCGGCAGTCGGGAAATACCGTCTTGAGCAAGGTCGATTTGCCAGTCTGCCGAGGGCCCAGCAAAAAAATGCTCTTTCTTTTAATGATATCATTTTGATAGATGGTTCTGCGGTACATTCGGGACTCCACCACGGAATTTCATGTATTTTGGTGGTAGTGCCACGAAAAATCAAGAAGCGTGCCCGCACCCCGGGAGTTCGAACGGAACCATACCTTGCATGAGTCCCTACGCCATGGCCTGAAGCCTGACGTCGATTTTCTCGCGACGGAGCCGAAGGAGCTATGCTATCTGTCGCCGGGCCCGTTTACTTGCGCCCCGCGTCGGCCCGAATGTCTCGAAAGGACTCCTTATGCGTTGGCTCGTCGCCGCAGCCTTGTTGTTGCCCTCTCTCCAAGCCCACGCCGCAGCACCGTTCCTTGTGGCGCCCAGGGCATTGAGCTGCACCGAGATCAGCTACCGCTGTGACTCAAACGCCGATTGCTGCAGTGGTTTTTGCTCCTATCAGACCTGCATGGATGGTCCGTCTGGCGGCGGCAGCGAATGCCGCAGTGGCGGCGACGCCTGTAGCCTGGATAGCGACTGCTGCTCTTCGTATTGTGCGTCCTATGGTGCCTGCGGCTGAAGCGTTTCCCTGTTTGAATGAGGCGGCGCTGCAAGAACCACACAGCCGCGGTCGGGCGACGCAGTCAGACTACCGCCGCCGCCAACAGCGGCCGCTCACTGCTCGGTCTTTTCCACCACGTAGGAGCGCTTACCGGTTGCTTTGAGGTAGTTGGAGTAGGCCGGCTCGACCCGCTGGCCGCTAGCGTCGACGATCCGCCGCATGTCGTAGTCGGCCTGGGTGATGCCGAAGACCTTCGAGTGCCGCACCCAATGACCGTCTTCGGCCAGCGTTGCCGTGAAGTCGCTGATGCCACGGGGTAGGACGATGGTCTTACCGAGGAGGTTGATGCGAGCGAGGATGCGGATCTCTCGACCACTGTCGGCGATCGATAGTTTATAGCCTGACCCAGCGGTCAAACCGGCGTTAAAGTCCTTTAGGCCATCGGGTCCGGCGACGAAGGTGTAGTTGCCGGGATCGGTAAAGCGCCAGCGAAAGACCTTCTCGCTGCTGTCGTAGGTTGCTTGCTGCATGGTCAGCAGGACACTACCCGGCTGCGGATTGCCATCCAGCCACCAAATGCCCTGTAACTGCGGCGGCAGCTGGTTGCTGCCATCGGTTTTTGGCAGATGAGCCTCGATGCCGTCTGTGTCATAGGCGACTAACTTTAAACCCTGCATTTTGGCAGCTGGCAAATCCGGGCTGCTGCCGACTTCGGGCTCAGCAGCTGTACGCGGCGTTGCCGCAGCCAGTGGAGTCCCGTCGCTGGGGGCGGTGCTTCGGCAGCCTTGGAGCAATGGCATTGTGATGATCGTCAGACCAACGGCAAGCTTTAACGAGTGGGCGATGGACAGCATATGAGCCCTCGGAGCATGAATGAACTACAACTATCCCGGCATTCTATGCCAATATTTGCTTGATGAGTCCGGTATTGAAAGATTTATTGCCGAAGCTATCCATCTGGTAACCAAGCCCACTTAGCACAGTCCGATAGATGTCACAGTTGGTGACCTTGTTGCCACCGTCAAAGACTTGTCCCACCTTAAGCGTACCGCCACCCCCAGCGATGAGGTGCGGCTGCGGATCGACTTGATGACTGCGGCCATCCCCAAATTCAGAACCAGCGATGACGACAGTGGAGTCAAGGAGGTTGGCCGCCTTAAGCTTATCTAAAAGATAGCGCAGGTTCGTCATATGGTACTTGCGATAGGCGAGGTAAACCTGATGGCCTCCCTCATCACTATAGTGTGAGGTTCCGTGATCGGACGCCCCACTCACGTCAGGATTTTGGTACTCTTCACCTGCACAGCAGAACATCAAGCTCCCCGTATTAGTGACACCGCATTGTAGCGCTAAGACGAGCAAATCCATCTGCAGGTGAAAGACTTCGTCGAAATCGCCGTAATCGAGTAGCCCTCCTCCGTCAAATTTGAAGGCCGCAGGATTCGCGGGCAGTGCACAGGTCTGGGCACTGGCCATGGCAAATTTTGTCACCCGCACTTCGACATCTCTCAGACGATCGGTGTAATCCTGGAGCAATAGTTTATGGCTTGCCGGCAGCGGTGAGGCACTGCCGAGCAGGCTAGAGTGCTGCGCTAACACACGGTCTAGGATACTCTTCTGGCGCAGCATCTCCTGTGTTTGCTGCGCTTGGTTTTGGCCGGCACCAAAGAGCAGCTTGAAGATGTCCTGAGGCATGATGGTTGGGGTGACAATGCTGCCGTCCTCAAGCCAGCTGCGGGTAAACCAGGTAGGCGAACGGAATTCACCGCCGGCATAGCCGCGCCACACGCCAGCAACCAGGGGCTTTTGCAGGGTTGTGCCCATGTCGATGCGGCGCGACAGCCATTGGTCGATGGAAATGCCGGTGCCGTGGTTGCCGCTCTTCAAAAGAGCACCCGTGAATAAGGCGGCCGCACCTTGCTCGTGCGGGTCACGCCCGCTGGCAGGAGTTAGTGGGTTATCAATGCCGTTAAAGACGACGAGCTTATCCTTCATGTCGGCTAATGGTGTTAGGACACTGCCGTAGTTCCATTCTTCGCCCTGGCATCCGTTTGGGAAGTAAAAGGTGATGAGCCGCTGGCCCATTGGCGCGGTGGGATCGCCTGGCGCAGCTAGCACGTCGCCGAAGCCGCTGCGTCCCAGACAGAATTGTGCCGTGGGCAGTGCAATGAGAGCATTTCCAGCCCCTCGTAAAAAGGCTCGGCGCGATGGCCGTTTCGCGTCGTGGCTCATGGCTTGACTCCGTCGTTGATGCGTTGGAGAAAGGTCGGCGTGTTGGCTAAGGCACGTACCATACCGGACCAAGAGTTTACGTTGGTCGCAGCGCCTGGCTGCGGCAGACTCGACAGCTCGCAGGTATTCGCCGTCCCCGGAGGCGCTCCCCACGCGAACTCGGCGAGCGTTGATGCCAAACAGGTCTGAACGTCTTTACTTTGACCCAAAATCTTCAACATCTCTGCAGTCACTTTAAACGGCTGTGCTTGGCCGTCAAAGGTCAACACGCCACTAGCGTCGATATTTTTGCGCGAAGAATATTGGCTGCGCAGCGCGCCAACCGCGTCGAGTGATTCAAGACTAAGGCCGATGGCATCGACGGTCGTATGACAGGTTGCACAGGATGGGTTCGTTAAATGCTTGTCAAGGCGCTCGCGGGGGGTGACGTCGAGAGCCAAGGTTTCGGCCTTGAATGCACCAGCGCCGGGAGGCGGTGGTGGAACGTCGTGGCAGAGAAGGCGAACGTTGACGAACAGGCCACGTTTGACTGGATTCGTGACGTCAGCCACCGACAAACCACCGATGACGCCAGGCAAGGCCAGCAGCCCCACCAGACTTGGATCTTGGTTGGGAACTGACGAGCTGAACGCCTTTTGTACGGAACCAGAACTCCGGAGGAGGTTTGCGGTCAAAAAGCTGAAGGCCTGTTCACGCAGGGCGGGCGCATCGAAGCTTACCGGTTTGGTTCCGGCGGTGGCAGCTGGGAGCTTGAGCGCATCGAGTTTACCAAGCGCCAGCCAGTCAAAGGCAAATTGGCGGAATCCACGCTCGGCGCGCGGGTCGAGCAGAAGCCGGTCGACCTCCTGAGCGATCATAGCAGGATCCGCCAGCTCACCGCTTGACGCTTTCATCAGCAGCGGTAAATCGGGTGCGCTTTGCCAAATGAAGAAGGACAGACGGCTCGCCACCTCAAAGGTGTCAAGCGGCTGGATCACTGTTGCGGGGTCACGCACGGCTTCGATCCGGTAGAGGAAATGAGCGTCAAGTAGAGCCACCTCAAGCATTTGGCGTACGCCCAAAGCAAAGGCCGGAGCGCCGGAGACGTTTGGATTTTTGAACAGATCAGCAAGCTGAGCCGCGGTGCTAGGGTCTACGGGCCGACGCCAGAGTAAGGTACCCAAACGCTTGATGACCCGCTGCACGCAGGCAGGGTTCGCCGCATCGACGCAGTTGCCACCGAAGCGCTGAATAAAGCCGGTATCAGCAGCAAGAGCCGCGGCAACGCTAAAAGCCGTATCGGCCCACTTATCGATGAAACTTGACGCGAGTGGCCCGGCTAGCGCTGCATTCGGAAATTTAGTGCCTTGTTCGCGGCGAGGTAGACCGGCGAGAATGGTCGAAAGGTCGACGCCCGTTATGTCGGTCAACACATTGGCAATCTGATCATTGGAAAGACTTCGCAGCCCGCCTTGGGCTGCCGGATAATCCTTGTAGCAGCCTGTCAGCGCCAGCGCTCTCGCTTGGTCTGCTGCCGCTGCCGCTGCAGCGGCAGCGGCAGCTGTCGAGCTACTAACACCCGCATTCGTTTGCGAGGCGGCATCCCCTGTGCCGCCTGGACCAATGCCAGCACTGCGTTGGCTGGATGTTTTGTGTTGCGCTGGCCCGCAGCTGAGCAATGCTGCAGTCAAGCTGACCGTCAACGATAGAGTGATGTGTTGCTTGGTATTCATTTGCCTCCCGCAACGGGAGCCGGCACGAAGCCATCGAAGTCTTTTGGATCGATCGCAACTGTGGGTTTGACGATTCGAATTGCCGGCGGCTGCAACACTGTGGTCGCTGCTTGTGTCGAATTATCCGCGCGCGCGACCGACCCGCGCATGAGCGACGTCAGTGGAACACATAAGGCTCCGATCAACAACAGCACCATGCGTTCTTTCGCTACTCGCTTCATCATGTCTCCTCAATTGCCGCCTACCAAGCACGCCCACCAGGTATCTTCGGCAGGCCGCGTCAAATCCTTTATCAGAACGAAATATATGATTTAAAATCATAGGTTTAAGATCGTGAATTGCGACTTGCGTCAGACTTTTTGTTGACGAAGTTTTGTTGACGAAGTGGGTGATCCTGGCAGCGGAGCGAAGAGGTTCAAAGCACTGCGCCCGCGATCACTTCATTCGCTGCGGGATCAGTAGACCTCAGTGGTAGTGCAAGGTTTCCTTATGTGGTATTCATTTGTTCATTTTCTAAACAAAAATATACCGATCTGCTCATGTAACGCAGTCGAATTGGCATGATTCATGCCATGATGGCCGGTATCGATGCCTCGTGGCGGTGGAATACCTCTTGCAAAGCCTTATTTTAGCCGATTGGCAAACAAAAACTGCGCAAGGGGGTCTCTTATGTCCATTCGTCGATGTCTTAAGTTGTTGACCGTGTCGATGTCTATGGTTGCCGCAAGCTACGGCGGATCAGCGCTTGCCGATGTCCCAAGCTATGTGCGGATTGTAGGCATTACGTACGCTGGAAGCGGCTGCCCTGCAGGTTCGGTTGGCAACAACGTGTCGCCAGATTTTCAAGCGTTCACCTTGCTGTTTGATCAGTATCAAGCGTCCGCTGGTCCGGGGGTTCCCTTCGGCCAGAAGCGCAAGAATTGTCAGGTGAACATCAGTATGGATATTCCGAATGGCTGGTCGTACACCTTGTTTACGGTCGATACCCGTGGCTACGTGTCGTTGCAGCCTGGAGTAAGGGCCATGGAGCAATCAACGTATTACTTCCAGGGACAACAGCTTACTGGTCGGGAGCAAACGGTGATTTACGGTCCAACCGACCGGAACTACCAAGCTACGGACCAAATCACCATGGCGAACCAGGTATGGTCGCCTTGCGGCGTGGTACGCTCGCTGAATATCAACACCGAGGTCCGGGTTGATAACAGTGCAGCACCAAATAACCAGGGTATGATTACGGTTGATTCGATTGATGGCCAGTTCAAGTTGATCTACGGCATGCGGTGGCGCCGTTGTAGTTAGTAACACTCGGCGAGACCCGGCAACTTAAGAGGAGCCGGGTCTCGCTTCTCCTCGCGTCTCTTCGCCTATGTTCGTTGGGGGCCATCTTTATGCTCGCCTTTCGTTGGATCCTTGCTTTCTTAACGGCAGTGTCCTTACTGGGTCCTCGGCTACTGGCCGATGCCCCAAGCGTTCATCCATCTGGCATCGAGAGTATCTCCTACCGCGGAACAGGCTGCCCTGAGGGAAGTGTCGCGGCAAACCTGGCGCCCGATGCGCAAACGATGACACTGATCTTTAGCGGCTTTGCCGTGGATACCTCGACGCGGAGCGGCAGGCCCATGCGTAAGGTCTGTGCGATCAATATGGCTATGCGCACCGAGCCAGGCTGGCAGTTTACGCTCTTTGGGGTGGACGTTCGTGGCTACGCCAGTATTCAAGCCGGTGCGGTTGGCGTGCAGCAGGTCATGCATTCCTTTGGCGAGGGTAGTGGGCAGGCCATTGGACGCCAGCAGCTCATCGGGCCCTTTGACAATAATTTCTCCAGCCATTCGGAGCTGCCTTTAGCAGCGGTTGAATGGTCGTCCTGCGACTCAGGGCGTCACCGTCGGTTCCATCTGCGGGCATCGATCACGGTTAGGCCCCGACTTGGCTTTCGCGATAGCGATGGCGAACAGGATGACGCCGGTAAGGGGCCGAGCTTTCCCTATGGCTATATGACCATCGATTCGATCGATGGCGGCATGGTGCAGCAGTATCAGGTAGCGTGGCGGCGATGCACTTGGCGTTAAGGACGAGTCGAGGTCAATCGGTGTTAGTGTTAAACAGGATCTAGGTCCGTACGTCGACCGTTGCTCCCTCGGCTCGCAGGCGATTGATCTCCGTAAGAAGAATTCTGACTCGGTCATAGACCGCGATGTCGCTCGACCATTGGCACGTTGGGTGAGGCCGACTGTCGTATTCGCTTGCAGAATATTCCGCAGATGTTAGCCAGCATCGATCAATCACGAGTCCATGTTCCAACGTAAGCTGACGCCAGCGCATGTCCTCACCTTCACCTTCACTCCAGGTGATTTGACTATTGAACAAGGGCTGTAGACGCCGACCGCGCAGCCAGTCGCGCGCGGCAGACACAAGAAGTCGTTGCATCCGTGCGACAAGCTGCTCAGCAGTCAAAGGTTGATCGGTATCGACTTCAGCATCAACTTCGGTTTCTGTCTCCGTCTCTGCTGTCGCAGTCAGCAACGACTCTGCCAACGACTCTGCCACCTCACGGCGCAGGTTCCAGAACCCAAAGGCCAAAAGCTGCCTTGCACTCGGCGACTTCACCCCAAATGCTTGGCTAAATAGGTCCAATGCAGCCCTAGTGAGGCAGTCGCCCTCGCTTTCGCGCAGCAGCACGTCCAGCTTAGCAAATAGCAGATCGTCCGTTGGCGTCGAGGTATTCATCGCGGCGGCAATCATGTGCGGTATGACCATCGGCTCGAGTCGCGCGTACGGACCAAAGAGCTTTGCTTGGTTTAGGTCGCTGCTTGGTCGCAACTGTTGGTCGACAAATGCAGCGCGACGATCCAGTCGGCGCAGTGCAATGTTGTAAGGTGGGTCCAGGCGCTTGATCTCATCGCTTTCGAGCAGCGCCGCCTCAACTCCAGTCGCGGTCGCTTCGATATCGATGGACGCGACTTGAGAGAGCATTTCGAGTTTATCCGCGCCGTGACCGCGGCGGTGGCGAAAATAACTGTTTACTCGCGACTTCAACGACAACGCCTTGCCAACATAGAGAATGCGCCCCGTGGCGTCACACATCCGGTAGATGCCCGGTTGATCTGGTAAGCGTAAGCGCAAGTCACGCGCCATGGGATAGACTCGCGGCCTTTTAGCGCTTGGCTTGGCCTGCGTAAGCCAGTCTTGTAGTTCGCTAAGTGTTCTTACTGTGGTGTCTTGTTCTAGTAGCTCGCAGATCCGGCGCCATACCGCCGCAGTAGCCAGTACGTGACCGGCCGAGCGTCGTTCGCGGTCAACAC
>Ga0315274_10015973_pt1 | contig 10621 bp, 12 predicted proteins | sample YL17G02_20_MG_FD_203700 | JGI IMG/M metagenome (GOLD analysis project Ga0315274, IMG submission 203700) | Sediment microbial communities from Yellowstone Lake, YNP, Wyoming, USA - YL17G02_20 | ecosystem: Environmental > Aquatic > Freshwater > Lake > Sediment | place: USA: Wyoming | collected...
CAAATCACTTTCTTCTCTGACTTCAGAATCTGATCACGCTTGATTCGGACGAAGTGCGACTATGAACTGGCTCGATCAATACAAGAAAAAGGTAGCTACACTGGATGAGGCTGTATCTGTCGTAAAGTCCGGAGACCGCATTTTCATCAGCGGAAATGCTGCAACACCGACGCTGCTTGCCGGTGGTCTGGCGAAGCGAAAAGATGCACTCTCGGATGTCCAGGTGAACCATATCCTTGTCCTGGGCGAAGATCCTCTCTCGAAGCCGGGGATGGAAAAACACTTTCGGCACAACTCTCTGTTTGTCGGAGCGGCGGACCGCGAGTCCATCGACGCTGGCCGCTCGGACTATGTCCCCGTTCATCTCTCAGAAATCCCTGCGCTTTTCACAGAGCGGATCATTCCTCTCGATGTGGCCCTCGTTCATCTCTCTCTACCTGATGAGCACGGCTTCATGAGCTTTGGGGTTGAGTGCGCAGCCTCAAAAGCCGCTGCTGAAAGCGCGAAAATTGTGGTCGCGCAAGTGAATGAAAGGATGCCGCGCACGCTCGGCGACGTGTTCATCCACGTTTCGCGCGTGCACAAGGTAGTGGAGTGCTCGGAACCGCTGAAGACGCTCGAAGCCGGCAGTGCGTCGGAGGTTGAACAGAAGATTGCTCACCACATCGCAGGTCTGATCGAAGATGGGTCAACCCTCCAGCTCGGCATCGGTGGCATCCCTGATGCGGTCCTCGCCTCGCTGGAAGGGAAGAAAGACCTCGGCATTCATACCGAAATGGTCTCCGACGGAGTCGTCAAAGCTATTGAGAAAGGCATCATTACAAATCAGAAGAAGACCCTGCACGCCGGCAAAGTCATTGCGACCTTCGTGCTCGGCTCAGAAGACATTTACGGATTCGTACATAACAATCCGCTGTTCGAGATGCATCCGTGCAACTACACCAATGATCCCTTTATCGTTGCCCAGAATGAAAAGATGGTTGCCATTAATTCCGCCATCGAGGTCGATATCACCGGACAGGTGTGTTCGGACTCGATCGGCACGAGGATTTACAGCGGCTTTGGCGGGCAGGTGGACTTCATTCGCGGTGCAGGGTACTCGAAAGGTGGCAAACCGATTATCGCGTTGCCCGCAACAACGCGTGACGGGGCCGTTTCCCGCATCGTGACGACGTTGAAACAGGGGGCGGGTGTCGTGACCACTCGTGCAGACGTTCATTATGTCGTCACAGAATTTGGTGTTGCGTTGTTGCACGGGAAAAATCTCCATGAGCGGGCTGAGGCGCTGATCGCAATTGCCCATCCGAAATTTCAGCCTGAGCTTGAGCGCGCGGCGCGCAAGTCTGGTCAACGCGCTGTCAGCGCTGCCTGAGGCATCGGCAAGGAAGGTTCTACTGTGGATCTGTTCTGGGAAGCGATTCGACTGCGGGTGTGTCGGGTATGTGCGAACGGAGATGGACACGGGAGCTGCGGGCTTCCGGTCGACGATGCGTGCGCGCTGGAGGCATTCCTTCCTGAGCTCGTGACGATCGTCTCGACGAACCAGACATCATCCCACGAGACCTATCTCGAGTTGTTGCGGAACACCATCTGCGCCCAGTGCGATCACCAGCTCTCTAGTGGCACCTGCCGAAAACGCCAGACGCTTGCGTGTGCCCTCGATCGATACTATCCAACTGTCATTGAGACCATCGGTACCGTGAAGGGAGAGCTTGAGCGGATGGGTACCCGTGCACTACGAAGGGTTTAGTCCGAGCCTGGTCACATTGAGATCTGGCTCTGGATGATCTCCCGCTGGAATGATAAGCTTGGCTTCGCTTCCTTTCGCTCTCTGAGCGACCTACTGCCACTGGAGGGTTATTCTCGTGCTCCAGCAAGGTGAGGAACTCTACTTGATTGCCTCCTCCCAGTAGGTTGTATTGGTCTTCTGGTTGACCAGTAGTATTTGTTTCGGAACGATTGCAAATCTTGCTCCTCTCCTTCCCTCTCCTTGTCCCATTTCGACCTTGAAGCGAACCTTGAACGAGACGTTATCCTCGTCTGCCTTGGCAGCTTTCGCGATGTCCCGTGCAACCTGCCATTTGAAATACGGAGTGAATTTCAGGTAGAGAGATGACGTGCGGTAGCCTTTCTTGATGGAATCGGCAAGCGCGACGTAGGCGTTGTTCGGGACCTCCGTCAGGATGGTCGGAATGTTGTACGGCGCATCGATGAGGGTCGGGCACGCCACTTTGTACAATTGGTTGTCTGCGTCATATTGCACGAGCGATGGTTTCAAGAGTACCCCCATCACCCGCTTGTCGAATTTCTTGTCCTTGACGTTTTTTGTGATCTTCGCGAGGTACTGTTGTCGCGCCTCGACTATTCGCTTCTCAAACTCCGCCGTGGTTTCAAATTCGGTCTTCTTCCCGACTGTGGCGTTGTAGTTATCAGTTTCCTCTTTCAGAAACGTCCAAGCCTCTTTGAGGATCGTCGTAAAATCGGCAGGCGTCAGGTTGTCTTCTGAGAAGGGGCTAGACGGCGCCTTCTCCTGCGAACGCAGCGCCAACGGAACACACGTCAGCGCGATCATTGCTGATGCGAACCAGACCAGGTGTTTGAGTGAAGTTCTCATAAGATCTCCCGAATAGAAGTGGTCTTTCGACACTCAGAAGTTTGCCAGAGCTCTTCCGGCCGTCGCGCACTGTTCAAATATACAAGTTTTCCCTCAATTTGCATAATGTTTTTTCGGGCGGTGAGAGGACGGTCACAGAGCTCTTTAGTCCCCAAAATCTCGGAGCTTTTTGTGACCGTCGCGCCTGCGGCAGGGACATGACAACGTCATTCAGGAGCGGGAAGAGGAATTGAATAATTGCTGTGCCACAAGCAAATCGATGAAATTTATCTTGCGATGTCTTATTCTTGGGAAATGGGGATAGCAATCAACTGAAAATCTCTTGCCTTTCGGAAGGTCGATAAATATATTGGCTTCGTCATTCGAGGCGTCCCGTCCGGTTGGAGAACTGGACAAGAAGTCAGTCAATCACACAAAAGGAATCATCCCATGCAACAGGTTCTCTCTTTTATCGATTCGAACAAGGAGCGCTACCTGAGCGAACTGAAAGAGTTCCTTGCGATACCAAGCATCAGCTCTCAGAGCGATCACAATGCCGACATTCGGCGATGTGCTGATTGGGTCGCGAATCACATGCGAACCATCGGTATGCAGAATGTCCAGATCATGGAAACCGGGGGCCATCCCGTCGTGTACGGTGAGTGGCTCGGTGCGCCCGGTAAACCGACCGTCCTCTTGTACGGTCACTATGATGTTCAACCCGTCGACCCCATCGATCTTTGGACATCTGCGCCGTTCGAGGCGACGATCCGTGGCGACAATCTCTATGCGCGTGGAGCCGCTGATGACAAAGGGCAGGTGTTCATCCACTTCAAGAGCATCGAAGCGTACATGAAGAATGTTGGAAGCCTGCCGGTGAACCTGAAGATGATCATCGAAGGGGAGGAAGAGGTGGGGAGTGAGCATCTTGACAATTTCGTGAAAGAACACAAGGATCTCCTGAAAGCCGACCTCGTGCTGATATCGGATTCTTCAATGTATGCGAAGGGTGTTCCATCGGTGTGTTATAGTCTCCGCGGTTTGGCCTACATGGAAGTTGAAGTCACCGGGCCGAACACGGATTTGCACTCAGGTTCGTTCGGAGGCTCGCTGCATAACCCCATTCAAGCTCTCACGGAGATGATCGCCTCTCTGCACGATAAGAACGGAGAAATCACCATCCCGGGATTCTACGATGATGTTCGCCCTCTCACGAGAGCTGAGCGGGCAGCGTTCAAGAAGCTGCCGTGGAACGACAAGAAATACGCGAAGCAGCTTGGGCTGAAGCAACTCTACGGTGAAAAGGGGTACACCACCCTTGAGCGACTCTGGTCTCGCCCCACACTTGAGTGCAATGGCATTTGGGGTGGCTACACTGGTGAAGGGGCGAAGACGGTTATTCCGGCGAAAGCGTTCGCGAAGATTTCCATGCGGATCGTGCCTGATCAGACTTCGGCCAAGACCGCGAGGCTCTTTGAAAAGCATCTCAAGAAGATTGCACCGAACACGATCGATGTCAAAGTGCGAAGGCTCCATGGCGGGGAGCCGGCCATCACGCCGATCGACAGTCCGGGAGTGCAGGCAGCTGCCGCGGCACTTCATAAAGGATTTGGCAAGAAACCGCTTTTTCAGGGAGAGGGGGGATCGATACCCATTGTGGTTCAGTTCAAAAAGCTCCTGGGCCTTGACACCGTGCTTCTGGGATTCGGCGTCCCGGATGAAAACGCTCACGCACCGAACGAGTTCATTAATCTCGAGAACTTCTTCGGAGGAATTCGGACGACAGCCCATTTCTACAATGAACTGCCAGACTATTGGGGAAAAGGGAAGAAAGCGAAATAGGCCGCTTCATCTGGCCCCGATAAAAAAAGCCCTGACGATGCGTCGGGGCTTTTTTCTTTACGTGTGGTTTTGTACCTTGCTCTTGCTGATACGAGAATGTCCCCAATGAAAGTGTACACGAAAACTGGTGATTCCGGCGAAACCTCCCTCTTCGGCGGCGCTCGTGTGCGGAAGGACGCGCTCCGGATTGAGGCCTACGGGACGGTTGATGAGCTCAATTCCGCGCTCGGGGTCGCTCGATCGATGAAGCCGAATCAGGAGATCGACGCGATCATCGCCCGCCTTCAGGAAAACCTCTTCGTGCTCGGGGCTGATCTCGCAAATCCTCTCTCCAAGGAATCCGCCAATCCCCCTCGTATTGATACGAGCCACATCGAGCATCTTGAGAAGATCATCGATTCGCTAGAGCCCCGGCTCCAGCCGCTGACGACGTTCATCCTCCCCGGCGGCTCACCCATTGCGGCTCACCTCCACGCTGCGAGAACGGTGTGCCGAAGAGCCGAGCGACTCGTTGTCAAACTCTCGCACGAGCAAAACATCGGATCTTCGCCACTTGTTTATCTCAATCGTCTGTCTGACCTTCTGTTTGTCCTGGCACGCGCTGCAAACCAAATGGATGGGGAGCGAGAGGTGCCTTGGGGTGGCGGGGGAAAGGGGTGAGGTATTGCGTTTTTCCGCGAGTTATGCGCCAGCCTGCGTTAGAGAGTAAATCAAAATGAAGGACGAAAACGACAAGACTGAATCCGCATCGACCAAGCTTATCAAAGGCGGTCTTAGGTCGATTGCTGCCTCTGTTCCCTTTGCTGCTTCATTGGCTCAGGCTTGGAACGAGTACGAAGGGCACAAGCAATCGGAGCGTATCGATAAGTTCTTTCGCGAATTTCGTGAAGCACTCACACTTCAAGAAGCTAGGTTACGGGCCGTAGAGAATCACATTACCAGGTCGGGCGAATTCCCTGACCTCATCGAACGGGCGATAGCGTCAGCTCAGCGAACGAACTCGGACGAGAAAATTAAGAGGCTTGCTCAGGCGTTGGCGAGTTCACTCGCAGCTGGGAGTACCGTGCACTACGAAGACAAACTGAATCTACTGGATGCTTTGGACTCACTCAGCGAGGAGGACATTCGACTCCTCTCACACTTCGCGAATGGGAGAATCGAGCACGTCGATCACATTTTCCAAACGGCCAATCTTAGAGGCTCAAATCAAGAAGAGAAACTGGGCTTTTTGATTCTTTCACTTTCGAAATTGGAAGCCAGAGGAATAATTGGAGAGACTTCCCCAGAGACATTTCGAGTTGTCGGCGGAGTAGGCGATCCGAGCGTTTGGTTCAATCGCTGGAGGGCAAAGTATTATGTGCTTTTGCCTTTCGGAAAACTTCTCGTCTCCGCTCTTCAGTCCAAGTTGTGAACAATCACGCAGGCGGCCGCATAACAGGCGGCACTACGACGCTCCCTTTGTTGATAGAGATTATTGAGGTGGCTCAACGGTCTTTGGTGCGTTTTGGTAATCGCAATTAGGGCGAAGGAATTCTTTCTTAGCACCAAAAACCACTGCGTAGTGCCGCCAAACGTTATATCCCATTGCCTCTAAGGTTCAAATGAAACAATTCATCTCTTTCTCGGTCATTGCCCGCATCATAGCGAGCATCCTACTCTTTTGGGCACTTTCACGTCATCCGTACGGGTACTATACATTACTCAGATGGGTTGTCTGCGGGGTTGCCGGATACACAGCCTATATTTCAAACCGATCTAACAGGCTTCCCTGGACTTGGTTCTTCGGCATACTTGCTCTCTTTTTCAATCCAATCATTCCAGTAAAACTCGACAGAGCAACTTGGGCGAATATCGATGTAGCGGTTGGCATTGCTCTCCTAGTTTCCATCTTCTTTGTTCGAGAGAATCTTTCTAAACCAGGAGGCGACAATGCCCGACAATAACAGTGAACTGAAACTCTATCTCAGAGTTTTTGGCGCTGCTGTTCTTGGTGCTTTTATCGGCTCATATCTCTCCGCAGGAGCGAGCAAGGGACTTGAACTGGTTTTTCCCGAAGATGATTTAGAATTCTGGGGAATTCTGCTTTGGGGTGAACATTGGTTCGTTCGCCTTGTTGTGTCCCTTTTATCAACAGCACTCGGAGGGTTTGTCGCCGGTCTTGTTGTTCCGGAGAACTCAAAAGTTGCAAGCACATTGTCAGCCATTCCAACTGTTCTGATATTTGCAGGGGGCGGGATTTTCTTGCTTTACAGCCTCAAGACCATTGAGCCACCTTCATTTGGATCTTGGTTCACCATCATTGCAATTACCCTCCTCTCAATTCCCGTTGCTTGGTACGGTGCGAGTTGGGGTTCGGCTTGGCGAAAAGGCAACGAACGCTTGTTCGGAATCAAGGGACGACCACTTGGCATTCATTGGTCTCATTATATCTGGTTGTGGCTTCCTTACTATCTCCTCATCGGCGAGCTGGCTTTTACATTCTATTTTCTCGTCCGACTGAGTTTCAGTGACGATTGGAGATTTGTCTTCATCCTCGGACGAATTCTGACCTATTTCGCCTTTATCATTCTTGGCTACGGTATGCTTGAGGGACTCAAGTATCTGACCGAAGGACATCATCTCGGTCTTCGCCGAACCCAAGTTGCTGGCAAGGTTCTACTCAGCATTGTTGTGTTCCCTGCAATAGCAATTGGATTGCGAACTGGCGGTTTCTATCTCTATAAGCGTTCAAGAAAACCTGCCATCGTGGTTGTACACCATCTTCAGATTCTTTGCCGGGACATAAATATCGGCTATGAAGGCAACGGCACATAACACGGCAAACAACGACGCTCCCTCATTTGACAAGGCGACGTTAAACTTCGGTTCGACAAACAGTTGAGTTCGCTCCATTGGCTCAGCCGCAAGAACATTGATCGTTTATAGCGGCTTCGCCAACGGCAGTTTTACGCCAGACGTTAGCTGCCACCGCCGCGCAATCTCTGAGAATCAACCACATCAAATACAATTCGAGGTCTCAAATGTTTTCCTTTTCCGGTCCTCCCATTCCTTTTCTTCGACAAGAGATTCTCAGGATAGATTCAAAGATCGTGGGCATATTTGCTGTCTATAATGTCATCAAAAAAAGCGGAGGCGATGATTTCGTACCGATATACTGGGGGTACGGCAATGTTCAGAAGGAACTCTTACGGCTATTATCACACTCTTGTGTATTACTCAACATGCCACAACTGTGCAATTACAAGGACGATGTAAACGACCTTGGCATTACTTTGAAGAGACTCAAGGCAGAGTGGCCACCAGCTTGTTCCAGTTAACTCTTCCAGCTTACTCAAAGGAGAACACCGTGGAACAACAAGACATCGATCGCATCGTCCAACTCGTCGGCTACCTCACCTTTTTTGTGGTGTACCTGACATTCAACAAAGTAGGCAAACTCATGCTTCGGAAGGATCCTGACAATCTCCTCCTACCCTTGTACTTTATGAAGCGAGTCAAACCAAGTTGGAAAGCGATCTACCTCACCATAGGCGCAATTTGTTTTCTCCTCATGCTTTCTTTTACTCCTGTTCTACCACCGTACGCTGCATTCATATCGATCGCTGTTTCAATCTATGGCGGTTCAATTATGGCAAGATGGCTCAAAAAGGAAGTTTGGGTAGATGACAAGAAGCCCAGTTACGATGATTCAAAATGACTCTTCCGGCGGCAGCTAACAAGCAAAACACCGACGCTCCCTTTTTTGATAGAGGATTATAGTGGTCGCTCAATGCTTTTGCTCAGGAGAAATTTGTCATTTGATAGTTCGCAAAAGCACTGCGTTGCTACTGCAAAGGTTATACGCAACGCCGCCGAAATCAGAGGTTGGGCAGCAGAATTAATTCATTGTCGTTCCACAGATGCTGAACTCGAATAGTCGCACATATCTTGATACAAATGTCTACAGTAGAATTGCTGATAGATGCTCGCTACCTATCAATCTCGGATCCTTGGGAAATCGCACTGGAAGCCAAGTCTACCTTTCGCCGATAAACATCGTTGAAATCCTGCAAGTCACAGACGAGCTCAGGCGCGAGGTTCTCGTTCGCGTTCTTCAAGAGATTTGCACAGACCGGCTTCTCGCGGAACCGGAGCTTCTGATTGTTGATTTTATCGCGGAACGGTATCAAAATGATTCCCTCGACCAACTTCGTCTTCAATCTCCTTTTTCGTCAACGGAGCTTGCTCGTGTCTGGAGGGATGTCAAGGAGAACCCGGCCAAGACCTTTGTATTCGACGACGCCATTCGAGAAAGGATTCTCCATCTGAAGCTCTTCAATCAGCTTACGCACGTGTGGTTTAAGGGTGGAGGCTCTTTTCACGACAACTCGACTGCACTCCTAGGTGACTATCACGGTGTCTCGTTGAGGGAAATGGCAACTCTCATGAAGCAAACTATTGACGAAATGAAGGCTCGTACACCCGAGAGCGAAAACGCATGGCCGTTTCGCGACATGCTACTCATGCTTGTTTGCTCCTTGCTGGTTGTGGGCATTACTCCATTCCCCGAGGCCATAGACAAACTATGGCAATCATTGGCGATCGAGACGACAACTGAGAGATTGGAGTACGTATTCAAGGGCCCGCTAGGGTTCCTTCTCAACGAAGGGCCTCTCGTAGGCATGGCTGCTGTTATGGCACACCAACTTTCTAATCGATTTAATCCCGGTAATCTCTTAGATGCTTTTCATATTGTTTATTTGCCATACATCTCCGAACTGCTGACTTTCGACAGAGCCATGCTAACTATAGCCCACACTTATCCTGATAGCCCTAATTTCACCAGAGTTCAGCCGGCAGATAAGTTTGTTGACGAGTTGTTTATCTGAAAGGGCCACAGCTTGTCGGCGGCGCTGCGTATAACAGCGCTAACCACGACACTCCCTTTTTTGACAAGGGGTATTGTGGTCGTTCCATTGTTTTTGCCGCGAGAGAATTGGTCGTTTGATAGCACCAAAAACCACTGCCCGCCAAAAAGCACGGCGGGTAAACGTGGTGCGGCGAGACGTTAGATGACAGAGGACTCTAGGTCCGCATGGAAGCTGCAGAGGTCCTTAAACGTCTCAAATCCCTTGGCCAGCGAAGCATCGTCGCTGGCATGGAACGGTTCGGGGTGACATCGAAGAAAGCATTCGGCATTTCTGCTCCAGTGCTGCGGGCGTTTGCGAAGGAGATCGGGACGAATCAGGGACTCTCGTTGGCATTGTGGGATTCAGGATATCTGGAGGCGCGGGCTCTTGCGAGTCTGATCGGTGATCCTGCGAAGGTAACGGAGGCGCAAATGGAGCGGTGGGTGAAGGACTTTGACTCGTGGGCTGTCTGCGACGCGTGCTGCGGGATCCTGTTTGACAAAACTGTTTTCGCATCTCGAAAGGCGCTTGAGTGGTCGAAGCGGGATGAGGAGTTCGTCAGAAGGGCGGGGTTTGTCCTGATGGCAGCTCTGGCGGTTCATGACAAGACCGCAAAGAATGAAGTGTTTGTTCGCATGCTCCCGTCGATCGTGCGAGGCGCAAGCGATGATCGGAATTTCGTGAAGAAAGCGGTAAACTGGGCCTTGCGTCAAATCGGCAAACGGAACAAAAAACTCAACGCGTTGGCAATGAAGACAGCGACGCAGATACACAAGACCGGATCACCGCCCGCGCGATGGATAGCCGCAGATGCGCTGCGGGAATTGCGAAGCAAGAACGTCCAGCGACGACTCGAAGCGCGAAAACGTAGGTAAGGAGGCTGGTATGAGCGACGAAAACCTCGATGAAGAGTTTTCGCAGATGTACGAGGAGACCTTCAAGGGAAAGAAGACGCTAGATCCCTCGACGTTCCAAATGCCGATAATGAATATCAGGTTGAGGAAGCCGATAACCGTCTTCCCCGACCAGTCCGTCGCTGAGGCCATAACGCTGATGCAGCAGAAGGAGCTCGGATGCGTGCTTGTCATTGAGAAGGACCGATTGGTCGGCATCTTCACCGAAAGGGACGTGTTGATGAGGATAGTCGGGAAACGGGATCCCAATGGAGTAAGAGTGAGAGAGGTGATGACCCGCAATCCGGAAGCATTTCAACCCGATGACAGCATCGCTTTCATTCTGAATGCGATGCACGTGGGAGGATATCGACACGTTCCGGTCACTGATGAGCAGGGGCGAC
>Ga0315274_10015974_pt1 | contig 10621 bp, 11 predicted proteins | sample YL17G02_20_MG_FD_203700 | JGI IMG/M metagenome (GOLD analysis project Ga0315274, IMG submission 203700) | Sediment microbial communities from Yellowstone Lake, YNP, Wyoming, USA - YL17G02_20 | ecosystem: Environmental > Aquatic > Freshwater > Lake > Sediment | place: USA: Wyoming | collected...
CCTACAAAAGACGCTTAGATATCTACTACGTACTCGGTGTGGTAAACTCACGGTATATCGAAAGCGCCTACAACGCTTTGGTTAAGGAAGCTGGCAGGGTATTCCCCCAGGTTAAACTCACCCATGTTAAGAAACTGCCTATGGCCATTGCCGATAAGAGCGAGCAAAGGAAAATCAGTGATCTGGTCAAGCAGATCCTCGCCGCAAAAAAGCGCACTCCCGAGGCGGACACGACGGCGTTGGATCGGGAGATAGACCGCCTTGTCTACCAGCTCTACGACCTGACGCCGGAAGAAATCGCCTTCGTGGAAGCATTGACCCGTGCCAAATGACCGCTGAACGTGTCATTCGCGCGTGGTGAGAATGAGGGCAACTAACCGAGCACACGGTGTGGCCTGCAAGTCATCATCTGCTCAGATGCGCAGGTCCAGTCATGTTCGCCGCCAGGCGACCACGGAGTAGGGACCCCCAGTGGCGTCGGGTGGGGGGATGTGACGTATTCCCAGTGTTTGTGCGCTCACTCCGCACTCGAACGCGCAGACCATCAGGGAGGGTTCAAGCATGGCGTCCATATACCTTCAACTCGCCCAGAAAGTCATCGAAGAAGCCAAGCGTCCTCTCTCAGCCAGCGAGATATGGGAGATTGCGCAAGCCAAGGGATATGACAAGGAGCTTGGCAGAAAGGGCAAAACACCTTGGGCTACGTTAGGCGCTTTGCTATACGTTGATGTCCGAGACAACCCAACCAGCGTTTTCGTCACAACAGGCGCACGTCCTAAGCGGTTTGTCCTTCGCTCACTTGTGGGCGCTCTTGAGCCAAAGATCCTCGACACCTCAAAGCCACTTCCTACCACGCTCAAGAAGCCGGAGTATCTTGAGAAGGACCTCCATCCTTTCGTCGTTTACTATGGGTTTTACTACCTCAAGGCCTATCTCAAAACCGTCCACCACAGCAAATCGGGCAAGAGAGAATTTGGCGAGTGGGTACATCCTGATATAGTCGGCTGCTACTTTCCCTTTAGCGACTGGACGGATGAGGTCGTGGAAGTCAGCTCGCTGATGGGCAACACGGCAGTGCGGCTATTCTCGTTTGAACTGAAGCGAGAACTATCTATCCTCCAATATCCGAGAGGCCTTTTTCCAGGCTGTATCTAACTCATCATGGGCAAATGAAGGCTACCTGGTCGCCGCCGAGATCGAAAGCGATGAGGATTTCCGAACCGAACTGGAGCGCCTCTCCACATCATTTGGCATCGGCGTTGTCAAGATTGACATCGAAGATCCTGACTCAACCACAGTCATTCTGCCACCAAGGTCAAAGGATACCCTTGATTGGGAAACCATCAACAAGCTTGCAGGCCTCAACCCAGACTTCCGTGATTTCCTCAGACGGATAAGGATTGACATTTCCAGCCGAGAGATAAGGCGAGAGATGGTAACTGCTCAGGCTGGTCGAGTTTTCTCGACTTGCCAAAATCGTAGAACGCAGCGACAATAGTGCCGTGACCCGATTTGTGATGCCGTCCCGCGAAGAGATACACGAGGCTTATCTGCAAGGCGAGGAAGCGGTTGTCGTGTTGTTTGAACAGACGATCGCCCAACTTGCCGCCAGGGTAATGGCGCTGGAGGAGCAGCAGGCCAAGAATAGCCGCAACAGCAGCAAGCCGCCTTCGAGCGATGGGCTGAAAAAGCCCGCTCCGCGCAGTCTGCGCAAACCCAGCGGCAAAAAGAGCGGTGGTCAGCTTGGTCACAAAGGGCACACCCTGAAGGCGGTCGAGCATCCGCAGCACACGGAGGTACATCGGGTCGAGCACTGCGCGCACTGTCAGGCCTCGCTGGAAGAGGTAGCGGCGAGTGAGTACGAGAAGCGTCAGGTGTTCGATCTGCCGCCGGTAACAGTCGAGGTGACCGAACATCAGGCCGAGATCAAGCAGTGCCCGGTATGTGGGGAGACGAACACGGCCGAGTTTCCAGCAGGGGTGACTGAACCGGTGCAGTACGGCCGACGGATCAAAGCACAGGCGGTCTACTTCAACCAGAATCATCACATCCCCCTGGAGCGCACGCAGGAGATCTTGATCGACCTGTACGACCACTCGCCCGGTGAAGCGACGATTATCGCTGCCTGCCAGGAGACGGAAGAACAGGTCACGTCGGTCAATACGGCCGTGAAAGAGCACTTGATCGAGACTGACGAGCCCGTTCACTGCGACGAGACGGGTCTGCGGGTGGAAGGGAAGTTGTACTGGACGCACGTGGCGAGCACAGAACAGGCAACCTACCTGGAAGTGCACCCCAAGCGGGGCCAGCAGGCGTTGGATGAGATCGGCATCTTGCCGCGGCGCAAGGGGAAGGTCGTCCACGATGGGTACAGTTCCTACACCCAGTATCCGGATGTGGAACATGTACTATGTAACGCGCACCACTTGCGCGAGTTGGTCTTTATCGCCGAGCAGTATGAGCAGCCATGGGCCGAGGAGATGATCGAACTGCTGGTCGAGATCAAGGAAGCGGTGGAGGGAGCGAAAAAGCAAGAGCAAATCGCCCTGGCCGACCAGCGACAGGCCGATTTCGAGGCGCGTTACGACCAACTGATCGCGCAGGGGCTTCAGGCGAACCCACCACCACCCGAGCCGCTGGTGAAAAAGCGCGGGCGGAAGAAACAGAGCAAGGCCAAGAACCTGCTGGACCGTCTGCAAGGTCACAAGCGAGAAGTGCTGGCGTTTATGTACGATTTTAAGGTGCCGTTTGACAACAATCTGGCTGAACGAGACCTGCGGATGGTCAAGTTGAAACAGAAGGTGTCAGGTTGCTTTCGCACCAAGGAAGGCGCGCAAACGTTTTGCCAGATTCGCAGCTACATCTCCACAGCCCGAAAGAATGGGCAGCGTGTGCTCGAAGCACTACAGATGGCTTTGGACGGTAAGCCTTTCTATCCATCTTCCCTTCAACCTTGCGCTGCCCTATCAGGCTGAGCAGTTACGAGAGATGTACGACCCAGTCTTCGATAGAGACGAATTGGTCAGGTCGTTGCCAAAGAAGAGATAGGAAAGGCGCCGGGATGGGACCTGAACGTCCATTCCGTTTGCTCCAGGTTCAGATCCCAGCTCTCTTCCGACCGCTTCAGACGATCAGTCAGACGCCTTCGCGACGCGGATCGAGAGAAGTTCCTGTAGGCAAGCCATCGACACCAGAAACTGGCCCAGCGTGATCGATCATCCAATAGCATCGGTAGTCCTGCAGAATGGTCTTGACATGGCAATCATACCACCATCCAACCGCCGCGCCCACGCCGAGGAGCGCCTGGTGGCCGAGCTGGAGCAACTGGGCATCCGCTACCTTTCGCGCCAGAGTGACTATCAGGCGAAACATGTGCGCGCTCCGCAGAGACTATTGGCGGACTTGGTGCGCCAGCCCTCGAGCCGCGTGCGCACGGCGCTGATTGCCGTCCTGCTGGCGCATCCCGAATACGGAGGAGCCGCGCCGACTGTTGTTCAATCGTTATCCCCCGAAGAGCAATGGACGTTGAAACTGTTCTACACGGCGGCGGTGCTCCTGCAAGTAGAATATGCCGCCCGCCTGCAGGCCTTTCTTGGCGAAGGTTGGTGCTGGCTGCCCGACTGGTTTTCGGATGAATTGGACCTGCCGCCCGCCACGCCCGCCGAGCAACTGTGCGCTCTGGCACGCCTGCACCAGCAGAAGACCGGGGTCGTTCTCAACTGGGCAGGGACGTATGACCATGCTGCGCGTCACCTTCTGCATCGTTGGGAGTTGGAGCGGATATGGAACCCGTAACTCTGGTCGCCCTGCAGAACTTCCTACAGCGCTTGGGTGAGCGTTTCCCTCAGCCTGCCACGATTTACCTGCTCGGTGGGAGCGCACTGTGCCTGCTTGGTTCGCCGCGTGAGACGTTGGATGTGGATTATGGTCTGGAAGCCGATAGCCCCGGCCTGCAGACGGTGCTCAATCAGTTGGCGCTGGAACTGAAACTCGACTTGGAAGCCGTCGCGCTGGCGGAGTTCATTCCCCTGCCGCCCGAACCCGAACGGCGCCACCGTCTTATCGGGCGCTTCGGGCAGGTGGATGTGTACATCTTTGATCTGTACAGCATAGCACTGAGCAAAATCGCGCGCGGCTTCGAGTCCGACTTGGAGGATGTGCAGTTCTTGCTGGCCAAAGGATTCATACACTGGCAGGAACTGGAAAGCCACTTTGAGAACGTTCTACCCCGCGCTGCCAGCGCCGATATTGACCCGAAGGAATTCAAGGCTTACTTTGATGTACTGAGAAAAGACAGAGCATCTACGACCTGACGCCGGAAGAAATCGCCTTCGTGGAAACATCAAGGCGTGTCCAGTGAGTGCTGAGCGTGTCATTCGCGCGCGCTGAGGATGAGGGCAACTCGCCAAGCGAATGGTGTACGCTATTTCCGTAGGACAAAACGCAGATACACTTTGTCCCCACTGCACAATGTGGCGTAGGAGGAACGGGTTCCCTCCATCCCCGCGAATTCGTTAAAGAGAGGGCGGAGGATTTTAGGCACCTGGCGCTCAATGAGTGCATGCTTGCGCGCATCATCCAGCTCCAACGCCTTGATGACGTTGGCATTGATGTTTTCCTCCTCGAGCAGGGTCAGGCCAGAGTCCTTGAGCTGTTGGCGCAGCATGTTGACATGTTCCTTGTGACGAAGATCGGCAAAGAGGAAATGCCCGCCCGGCTTGAGCACGCGATGTACGCCGCTCAGGAACCGCCCCATTGCGGTGTAGCAGTGGGAGGATTCGACGTTGACGACAACGTCGAATGTCCCCTCGTCGAGCTCCAGGGCTTCGGCTCTGCCTCGGACAAAGGTCAATTCCGGAATCGCATAGTGCTGCCTGCAGAACGTGATAGCTTTCGCCGCGAGATCAAGGCCCATCAGGGATCTGGGTGCCAGGTAGTGCATGACGTAGGATGCCCCTCCGCCTCGTCCGCAGCCGACCTCCAGCACGTCCAGTCCACGCAAGTCGATGGCACTGGCGACGCGGTGATAGAGTTGGATGCAATAGCGGTTTGGCTCGTCTCCTGGTCGCAATGTGAGTTTCTGGGCCGCAGGATCGAGGCTCGCCCAGCCATAGTTCATAAAAGTCATGTCCGCGGTGCGATCGCGGTATGACATGTATTCATACCACTGCCTTTCGAGCGGATGCTGCACCCTCGACGGAAGGCGGTAAAACAGCTCGGCCAACGCTCGTAGCATGGGCGGCCCTCCATTCCGTAACGCATTGCGTCAGTTGCTGCGCCTGCGTCCAGCGGGTCGCGGGACATCAGCAGCTCACGGATGTTCTCACCGTGCAACAGATGCCAGTGTCTGTACCTTGCCACCCCAGACTATGGTAACAAGGGCGACCGGGTTATTCGGCTGGCTCGTGCGATGGCCAACAGAGGCTGACCACTTGGCAAGCAAGACACCGGCCTCGGAGCTGGAAATCAAGATCGCGCCGAGCCGCGAGTTGGCCCATGACGTCCGCGCGCTGACGGCTGCGACGGACCGGCGGGTGTGGGGCGTTGTGTTCGCTGCCTCGCTCATCGCCGGGGTCCTGTCGCTCAGCAGCCGCCCGGCTGCGCTGGGTATTTCCCTATCCTTGCTTGGCTCTGGCGTCGTTGATGATGGCGACGACCTTGGCAATGCGTTCTTTGTCTGTCGAGGTCAAGGCATGAACCTCACCTGATGAGTTGGCGATGGTCACAAAGTACTGTGTTCTGGGAGAGATGGCCAGGTAGCCTCCGACGATAGTGATGACCGCACCAACCGCTACGAAAAGCCAGGCTGTTCCCCCGCCGCGGATCAGGGAGCCAGCGAAGGCCGCTATGGCAATCCCTACCACTGCGACAATGATGCCAACCCAGCGACCGGGTCGTTTCTGGCTAGCTGAGACGGACGTGATATCAGCTAGCGCGTAGGTTTTGCCTCCCACAGTCGCGCGAACATTGGTTACGATGGCGGTTTGATCCCGGTAATAGACGGTCTCGTCCCGACTCATCTCTTCCTCCGTTTCATTGCACCCTATGAACACCCGCGCTGCGAACAGCCCAACCGACAATGGACCCACCGGCGGGGTTCGGCTGTAAATGCTTCCTTGTGCATGTATTCTATCACAGTCGAGGACCGTTGGCAATCCCCAATCGATAAAGGGGTGCATTCACAGGTGCGGGCAGCGTCACCCTCCCGGAGGTTCAGCATGTGCTCGACGTACATTGGCGCTTTTCTTAAGCACAGAACGGATGGTTACGAGCGCGCACGACCCAACCTCCGGGAGGGTCTGCCCCGAAGGTGAAATGGACTCTCGACAAAGACAGGGCTTTCCATTCTCGCTGCAAGGGGTGTGAGGCACCGTTCGGCGATAAAGACACGCATGGTCGCTTCCATACGTAGAGATAGGAGCTACCCACATGTTCTCCAGACACAGCTATGTGTACAAGGTGGCGTCGAGCTGCGAGATCCAGGCAGATGTGTACCGGTTGCCCGGTGACGCCATGCGCCCCGCCCTCTTGTGGCTACACGGCGGAGCCCTGATCTTTGGCAGTCGCGCGACGCTGGCTCCAGACCAGTTGGAGCGCTACCTGCAAGCCGGCTATGCGGTCATCTCGGCTGACTATCGCTTGGCGCCAGAGGTCAAGCTCCCGGCGATCATAGAGGACCTGCAAGACGCGTACCACTGGCTGCGGGTGCAAGGCCCCGATCGGTGCCGGATCGACCCGGAACGGATCGCTGTGATCGGGCACTCTGCTGGCGGCTATCTGGCTCTGATGGCAGACCTTCGAGGTCTTGAAGACCTCGAAGGTCTGTCAGGCTGCGCCAGAGCTTGGCAGCACAAAGTAGAACGTACTACCCTGGCCCACCTGGCTCTCTACCCCGACCGTGCCCCCCAGTCTGGTGACGATCCGTTTGACGATCGACAGCCCCAAGCCATATCCTTCGGTACGTCTGTGCTCAGCCCTCGTGAACTCGGTGAATAGCGCTTCCTGCTTTTTCGGGGCGATCCCTTGCCCGTTGTCCTGAACCCAGAAGCGCACCATGTCCCCTGCCCGGACCTCAGCCCCCAACTGCAACCGTGGAGGCCGGCCGCCGTACTTGAGCCCATTGCTCAGATAGTTGACCCACACCTCTTCGACCCAGGCCGCGTATCCCAGGGCGATGGGCCAGCGATCAGGCAATGTGATCTCTCCCTGGTACTGGGCCACCATCCAGTCCAGTCGCCTCCGCGCTTGCTTGACAATGTCTGCCATATCCAGCGGATCGTGCCGGACCTGCTCTTGACGCACGCTGGCCAATAGGAGCAGCTCGTCGACGATGTTGATCGCCTTGCGGGCGCTGGTAGCAAGCCCTCGGATCAGATCATCCACGCCCTTGTCTTGACCAGACGACCCGGCAATGGTCTGCACGACGTTGGTAGCCATCACGATATTCGCCAGTGGCTCCTTGAGATCGTGAGCGACGGTGTGCGAAAACGCATCCAGCTCATCGTTGCTTTCGCGCAAAGCAGCGTTGGCTCGCTGCAGTTCCACTACCTGCGCCTCAAGCCGATTCCTGAGCGACTGCAAGGCAAGATGCGTCTCCACGCGGGCGAGCACTTCCGCCACCTCGAACGGCTTGGTGACATAGTCAACCGCACCCCCAGAAAATGCCTTGACCTTGTCCAACGCCTGGTCCAGGGCGCTCATAAAGATGACCGGAATACCACGGGTTTGCTCGTCCGCCTTGAGCCGGCGGCAGACCTCATAGCCATCCATCCCTGGCATCATCACGTCCAGCAGGATCAGGTCTGGCGGCTCTGAAGCAACCGCCTCCAGTGCCGTAGCGCCACTGGAAAGGCCACGAACCAGGTAGCCATGTTCTGTCAACATCATGGACAGCACGTCCAGGTTGGGCAATGTATCGTCGACGATCATCACATAGCCCTTGTATGAACCAGACTGCACATCCATTATGGACACGCTCCTTCTTACTGCCCCGTCAACTGCATAACCTCACCCGATCGGCGCTCATCCAGTATAGATGCCCATCCTGGCACAGCGCCGCGAGGTTGGCTGGCATGCTCGATTCGAGCCAGATAAGTCCGCCCGCGCCGCTTTCGCAGGAGGACGATGCCAGCATTCGCCTTGATCATACCCGGTTTGACCGGATCTGGCAACTGAGCCCAATCTCCATGGCTGTTGCAAGGTCTCTTGACAGGGTGCACAACGTAGCATAGGGCGGAGGAGAGTACTCCTCTCCCGCCCGTCGCCCGCAAGGGGCTAGGCTACACCCTCCGGCGGCACTTTGCAGCAGCCGTGGCCCAATCTCTGTGGGTTCTTGACCCGCCAGGACGTCTGCCGTATAATAATAGTCAACAGAGGGTGCTACAAACCTTCCTCACGATCCTCCCTCACGGATACCACTGCCGAGGTCCTGGAGGGATGCCGACACCAGGGACGAGCAGAGGAATTCCCGCATGGTATTCTGGTCAGTCCCAGGGCACCGTTCACCCGCCGCATGGTTAGCCAGCTCACCGACTCGGGGAGCCAAGGAGGTTGCAGCAATGCCCGTTTTCCCACGGCCCAGGTTCGATTTCGCATACGATGTCTCATCGGAAATCGAGCGATTGCGCCAGCACAAGGGAACCCGCATGATACCCCAGCGCACCGATGGCACAATTCTTGTCGCCACGTGGAACATTGCCAACCTGGGCGCGCAGAAGCGACGCGACCAGGACCGCTCATTGATTGCCGAGATCATCAGTTGGTTCGACGTAGTCGCGATCCAGGAATGCCGCGAGAACTTTGGCGATCTGTTTGACTTGCAGCACAAGCTACGAGAGACATATGCAGTGTTGATGTCAGACGCCTCCGGCAACAACGAGAGACTGGCTTTTCTGTACGACAGGAACAGGCTCACATCCCTGGAGGAGATCGGTGAGATTGCATTTCCACCGTCGAGATTCAGTTCGATCAAACTGCCGGGGGTCGAGCAGGCATTTGTCGGCTTTGACCGCACTCCTTACCTGGCTTCCTTCGCAGCCGGAGTGACCTCGATCATCTTTGTGAACGCACACCTGTACTTTGGCGACGACACTCCTCCATCCATCGCCCGGCGATCGCTGGAGGCGTTCGCGGTTGCCAAGTGGTCGGACTCGCGGAACAAGAGCAAGTTTTCGTTCACCCGAGAGCTGGTGGCTCTGGGCGACTTTAACATGCCCAAGAGTGAGCTGACCGACCCCATCTTCAAGGCACTAACCAGGCTCGGGCTTGAGCTTCCTGAGCATTCCACCCAGATTGCCTCGAGTATCTCGACCGATGCCAACTATGACCAGATTGCTTTCCTGCCCGGAACCACGAGGCGGTGCTTCACAGGGCGCAAGGGAGTCTTTGACTATGACGCAGTGATCTTTCCAGATCTGTGGCAGAGTGGAGCCAACAAGCAACGGTTCAGGTCGTACCTTCGCTACTATATATCGGATCATCGCCCCATGTGGGTAGAGATGTCAGTCCGATAGGGAGCAGGAGAAGGCACTACGAGGTGTTTGCTGTACCGAGGCGGATAATAGGGTGCAGCAGCGAAAGAGAGGAACCCAGTCTGAGCAACGATTCCAGCCATATTCTGCCAAGCCATCCCAGCATTTTCAACGATGTGATTGGGCCTGTTATGCGAGGGCCCTCCAGTTCGCATTGCGCGGCCGCCCTGTCTATCGGCAGGATGGCCAGGGGCCTGATGGATGGCAGACTCGAGGAAGTGATAGTCGAGTTTGACGCGAACGGTTCGCTTGTCACGACCCACGATAGCCAGGGGTCTGATATGGGACTGTTGGGTGGCCTGCTAGGTTGGGATGCCACAGATGAACGGCTGGCGGAATCTCCCCGTGCGATCCAGGAAGCTGGAATCAGGGTCAGGATAAGGATTGCAGACTGGGGAGCTGAGCATCCTAGCACCTACAGACTGACCCTTAGAAACTCAACAGAGCAGCACACGATGACAGCCATCTCAACGGGTGGTGGTATGGTGGAAATCACCGAGATTGATGGGGTCAAACTGTCGATTGCTGGCGACTACTATGAGACGCTCATCTATCTTGATTCAGGTGGCGGCGAGCTTCTCCGGCACTTGAGCGAGAACATAGATGTGGACAGAGTCATCCTCCTGAGCAGCGCAGATACACAAATCGTCGAAGTCAAATCGCAGGGCTTCCTGCGAGAAGAAACCGTTTCCGAGCTTGGTTCCCAATACGGTATCAGGCATCTGAAGACCATCTCACCCGTGTTACCGGTGCTGTCCCACAATAGGACCAGGGTTCCATTCACCACCTGTGAAGAGATGCTGCAGTACAACGAAGGTAGAGACTTGGCATTGTGGGAACTGGCGGTCCACTATGAGAGTGCCAGAGGCGAACTGACCCACGAGCAGGTCTTCCAGGGGATGAAGCAGATTGTTCGCACCATGCAGAGGTCCATTTCTGAGGGCATCGAAGGCACGGAATATGCCGACAGAATCCTCGGTTATCAATCTGGTTGCTTCCGGACCCGCATGGAGAATCATCAGCTCCTTGATGGGGGCATGCTGAACCAGATCATCCTCTATGTTACGGCAATGATGGAGGTGAAAAGCTCG
>Ga0315274_10015975_pt1 | contig 10621 bp, 12 predicted proteins | sample YL17G02_20_MG_FD_203700 | JGI IMG/M metagenome (GOLD analysis project Ga0315274, IMG submission 203700) | Sediment microbial communities from Yellowstone Lake, YNP, Wyoming, USA - YL17G02_20 | ecosystem: Environmental > Aquatic > Freshwater > Lake > Sediment | place: USA: Wyoming | collected...
ACCAAATCCTCAACTTTCTTTATAGGGTCCTTAATAAATTCTTGCTCCATTAATTCCTTAGGGGTTTTTGCCCCAAGAGAAGCAACCTGAAGAGCTAAATCGTGGGCCAGATTTTTAAAAAGCTCGTTTCTTGCAACAAAATCAGTCTCGCAAAGCAGCTCAACCACACTTACTATTTTTCCTGAATGATGGGTGTATGTCTCCACAAGGCCTTGGGAGGTCACACGCTCGGCCCTTTTTTCTGCTTTCTCAAATCCTTCTTTTTGCAGGATTTTAAAGGCTTTCTTTTCATCCCCCCCGACTTCCTCCAAAACTTTTTTAACTCGGATTACCGGAGCTCCGGTTTCTTCCCGAAGTTTCTTTATTTTGTCAAAAATGTTACTCATGGTATCGAAAGAAATTTTCATTTTTCGGTTTTTGTGACTTTCTTGACTTTTTTCTTGCCTTCTACGATTGCCTCTTTAACTAATCCTAGCACATATTCCACCGCCTTAGCCGCGTCGTCATTCATGGGAATAGGATAGTCAACTAGGGTCGGGTCCGCATTTGAATCTACAATTCCGATAACTGTAACTTTGGACTTTCTTGCTTCTTTAACTGCCCCGGCCTCTTTATGGGTATCGACAATAAAAAGAACGTCTGGGGTTTTCTCCAAAGAACTCATCCCTCCGAAAAATCTTTCAAGTCTGGCAATTTCGCGCTCCAAAAGAAGTCTTTCTTTCTTTGTAAATTTGTTGTATTCCCCGGCCGCCATTTTTGCTTTCATTTCGGAGAGTTTTATCAGGGACTTTTTAATCATCTCGAAGTTTGTGAGAGTTCCTCCAAGCCATCTCTCGGAAACATACGGCACTCCGGTTTCGGTTCCTATTTCAATTATCTTTTCTCTGGCCTGTTTCTTGCTCCCCAAAAGAAGAATTACTTTTCCTTCAGCTACCGCGGTCTTTATGGCTTCAAGAGCTTCTTCCAAAGCATTTTTTGTTTTTACCAAATCAAAAACATGAACCCCTTCCTGGGTACCGTAAAGATAGGGGGCCATTTTCGGATTCCAACGCCTGGCCTGGTGCCCGAAATGGGCACCCGCTTCAAGAAGTTCCTTTAGGGATATTTTTACTGCCATTTTCTCTATGGAATTTTTTGTCTCCTTATACCGCCATCAGTCGGAAGAATCCAGGAGACGTGCCTCCTCACCAATGTATTGGTGTGGGGGCGTGACCGATGTGTGTAAACCTGTGAAATTATATACCAACTTTTTTCTCTTGGCAAGCTTCGACTAAGTTCTCCAAAAGACAGGCAATGGTCACTGGGCCAACTCCGCCGGGAACAGGGGTAACAAACGATACTTTTTTGACTACTTCATTGAGTTGAACATCTCCTCTTGGAGAGCCAACGTCTATTATTACCGCCCCATCCTTAACCATTTCCCCCTTTAGCAAATCTGCTTTTCCTATCGCACTGACTAAAACATCAGCTTCTCGCGTCTTATCGGCAAGGTTTTTAGTTTCGCTGCTACATTCAATAACCTTGTACTTTTTTTTCTTCAACTCTTTAACCAGAGGTCTTCCTACCATCCCGGTCGCCCCGATAACACAAACAGTCTCGGGATTCTTCCCAAGCATTAATTTCGCCCGGTCTAGAATTTCGACAACTGCTTTGGAAGTGGGGTGCAAAAACGGACTATCGACTCTTAAACCATCAACGTCTTTCCTATTATCGATGGCACTAATAATCCGTCCCTTATCTTTTGACAAACCTTCGGGAAGTGGCAGTTGTATCATAATGCCATCAACTCCCTGATCCTCATTCAAAGAGCCTATTAACTTCAATATTTCGTCGGTCTTTTTATTGTGACTCAAATAGTAGACAGCTAACTCCACACCAATTTGTTCTGCCGCTTTTTTCTTTAAATCGACGTAAAGCTTGTTGGCTGAATTATCGCCAACTAGAATAGAAGCCAAACGGGGTATCTTTCCTTTTTTCTTAAGTTTTTCTACCCTCAGCTTCAACAAACTTTCTTTTTGGGAAGCAAAAGCCCGACCGTCAAAAATTATTGCCATCAAGAGTATTTTAAGGCATGGGGAATTTTTTACAAAGCGCTTTAACTTCTAAAACAATCCTTTTTAAGAATTTATCTTTACGGATTCTCTTCCTAAAATCTTTCATAAACGCACCTCTTTTTTCTTTGTCTTTAGGAAGCTTTTCCTCTTTTACATGGTCAACAACCGAAAGTATCCATTTACCAATTAACCTGATTTCTTTTTCTTTCATTCCGCGAGTGGTTACCCCCGGAGTTCCCAGACGTATGCCGGAAGGATAAAACGGCGGAGCGGGGTCGTTTGGAACAGAATTCCTATTTAAAACTATGCCTGCTTCTTCAAGCGCTTCCGCCACAATATTCCCGGATAAACCCAAAGGCCTAAGGTCGACCACGATCAAATGGCAATCGGTTTTGCCGCCAACGATCGAAAGCCCGCCATTTTTAAGTTCTTGCGCCAAAAGTTGAGCGTTTTTAACTATTTGCTTACCGTAATTCTTAAAACTTTCCGAATCTGCTTCAACCAAGGCTTGGGCAATGCCGGCGGTGGTGTTGTTGTGTGGACCTCCTTGAAGTCCCGGGAAGACGGCTCGGTCAATTTTGTTCGGAGTTTCAGGGTCCTTTTTAATCCCCTTTTTGGTCACCATGATGATGGCCCCTCTTGGACCACGAAGAGTCTTGTGCGTTGTCGTCGTGACCACGTGGACATAGGGAACCGGCGTGGGATAACTTTCAGCAATTATTAATCCCGAAACATGGGAAACATCCGCAACCAGCCAAGCATCAATCGAGTCAGCTATCTCTCCAAGTCTCTTCCAATCTAAAACCAAAGGATAAGCCGTCGTTCCTATAATCATCAACTTCGGTTTTTCTTTTTTAGCAAGCTTTTCAACAACGTCATAATCAATAATTCCAATATCGTCGGTGCCGAACTGCACCGACTGATAGAATCTTCCCGAAAAAGTGATATCGGGATGCCCGTGAGTCAGGTGCCCGCCGGAGGAAAGTTTCAGCCCCATGATCTTTGAACCGGGTTCAATTAAAGCAAATAAAACGGCGGAATTTGCCGGGGAACCGGAGTAAGGTTGAACATTAACGTGTTCAACTCCAAAGAGCTTCTTGGCTTTTTCGATGGCAAAAAGTTCGACTTGGTCGGCAATTTTATTTCCTTGATAATAGCGCCTGCCTGGGTAACCCTCTGAATACTTATTCATTAAAACGCTGCCAACCGCTTCGCGAACTTGCCTCGAAGCATAGTTTTCCGAAGGAATCATCATTAAGGTTTCCCTTTGTCTCTTTTCTTCTTCTTTAACGAATCCAAAAACTTTGTTCATTTGACTATTTTATATTTTTTCAACAACTTTTGCGTCTCGGCATGAACTTCATCGATTGATTTTGATGCATCGATGGTTTTCCAAATCCTGCCTACTTTTTTCGCCAGTTCATGATAACTTCTTCGAACTTTATTGTGGAACTTTAACTCTTTAATGTCGTATCGGTCAGAATCTTGATGGCCGGATTTCCTTTTTATTCCGACTTTTGGGTCAAGGTCGTAAAAAATAACCAAATTCGGTTTTAGGCCGTCGGTGGCAATTTTACTCATCTTTTCGATTGTTTTTTTGGACGCTCCATTAGAGCCCTGATACGCGTAGGTGGAATACCAATACCGATCAAGAACAATATTCTGTCCTTTTTTCAGTTTGGGGATAACCAGACCTCTTATTAAATTGGCGCGGGCGGCACTGTAGCCAAACATGGCCGCATGCTCCTCAACATCATATTCGTAAAGACCTTGAACTGCGTCTCGAACTTTTTCACCAAATTGAGTACTCCCCGGCTCTCGGTAAAACTCCCAACCCTTAAGGTCCTTTTTTAGAAACTTGATTTGGGTGGTCTTACCGCAACCGACCCCTCCCTCAATAACTAGCAGTTTTCCTCTTTTCATAAAGTAAATTGTATTCTAAAATCTTCGAAAGACATTCTCATTAATAAAACATCTTTGGAAAAAATGCAAAGGTCAAAATCGAGAAGGTCCGTCGGCATAGACCAGCAATATCTAGAAATTCTGGCCGATATCCTCAAAAATGGCGTCGTTAGCGACGATAGGACCAAAACAGGAACCAAAAAGATTTTTGGCAGAATGCTTAAGTTTGACCTTTCTAAGGGCTTTCCACTTCTAACCACAAAAGAAGTTTGGTTTCGAGGAGTCAAAGAAGAACTTTTGTGGTTTATCAACGGCGAAAGAAATTTAAGACGCTTGGTTCTAAAAAACGTCAATATTTGGAATGAATGGCCGTTTCAGAAATATCTGGAAAAAAATAGGCTTGATAAAAAATACCCTAAGTATTCTCTGGATTGGAAAAATCAGCTAGACATTTTTGTTGGCAAGATTAAGAAAAGTAAAAATTTTGCCAAAAGATGGGGCGACCTCGGTCCTATCTATGGCTACCAGTGGCGACACTGGAAAGGATTAAATGGAAAAGAGGTCGACCAACTGAGAAATGCAATTGATTTAATCAAAAATCACCCAGAGTCGCGAAGAATTATTTTTAATGCCTGGGACGCAGCCGAAGTTGATAATGTCGCTCTCCCCCCTTGTCACGTTCTTTTTCAATTCCAAGTTGCTGGAGATAAACTCAACTGTACGATGTATCAGCGTTCGGTTGATACCTTTTTGGGCTTACCATTTAACATTGCCTCCTACGCACTCTTAACCGAAATCATTGCAAAGCTTACCCTTAAAAAGGCTGGCGAAGTGACCATGTTTTTGGCAGACACGCATCTTTATTTAAACCACTTTAACCAGGCGCGTCTTCAGATTAAGAGAAAGCCAAGAAGATTACCGAAATTGGTACTGGGAAATTCTATTAAAAACATCAACAAAATTGATGGAGAGGCAATAAAAATAGAGGGCTACAAACCGCATCCGCCAATAAAAGCTGAAATATCTGTATGAAAATTTCAATAATTGTTGCAATTGCCGAAGATAATGTTATCGGAGGAAAGGGAAAACTTCTTTGGCATCTAGCTGATGACTTGAAAAGATTTAAGGCAATAACAATGGGTCATCATCTTTTGATGGGGAGGTCAACCTATGAATCTATTGGCAGAGCTTTACCGGGAAGAACCAGCCTCGTCCTATCTAATAATAAGAACTTCAAAGCCGAAGGATGTTTCACATTCCAAAGTTTTGGGGAAGCAGTAGAATTTGCCAAACAAAGAAAAGAAGAAGAATTAATGATTGTTGGCGGCGGGCAAATTTATAGACTTGCCTTACCCATCGCTGCAAGAATTTATCTGACCAGGGTTTTTCGAAAATATGAAGGCGACGTCACTTTCCCTGAAATCAACGAGGATGAGTGGAAAGAGACATTAAAAGAATCATACCTAGAGTCTGACCCACCATTTGAATTTAGAATCTTGGAAAGAAGGTTATAACCCTTTCTTTTTAACCATAATAATCAATTCGCCCGGGGTAAGTATTTTAAAGCCCTTCGTTTTACCTCTCAACACCAGTAAATGTTTCTTATCTAATGTCACTAAATAGTCGGTCTTTTCTTGCTCACACGAAGCCAAAATGTGCGCATCGCCTTCGTCGATAACAGTTTTGTAATATTTCTTTACAATATCTTCATTTGGGACAGATGAAATTTCTGGAAAAACTTTCAAACAAAAATCTGCTATCTTCTTTCCGGTAAAATTAAACTTGGCGGCATGTCTTAAAACTTCATCCAATATTATTTCGCTGATAACACCTGTTATTTTGCCCTGCCTTGCCAGCTTAAGTACCTTTGCCGAACCTCCTCTGGGTGAATTTATTCCGGAAAGAACGACCGAGGCATTAAATAAGACCTTTATCTTTAAGATTTTTTGTTTCTTTTTCATCCAAATCAAAAAAATCATTTATTTCGGCATTTGTATAAGAACGAACTGGATAAGATATCGTTCTAATCGGTTCTATCACTAATTTTCTTCCGACCCTTCTTATTCTAGCTAGACTATCTTCATCAAAAAGACCCGATCTAAGTCTCTTGGGGATAGTAAACACACCCCTTGGTCGAAGTTTTATTATTTCTCCATGTGTTGCTGTTTGCATATTTTCTATATTACATGAATTCCGTATTTCCGTCAATACCCGAAAAATTCCTTTCGGAAAAAATTAGGTGGATGGTATAAGAGAGTCGGGCCAAACAAGAGCCATCCCGTCGCGGCCGGTTGAATTTAGTTGATTGGGGCTTATCAAATAATAATGGGTCAACGTCTGAATATGCCTAATTATCTGGGCCCTTGCTTCAGAATCACCAATAAAATTTAGTCCGTCTGTGGGAATTTCAACAACGGGATCCTTTTGTTTAAGCCGCCACTCGTTAAAAGCCCTCACAATATTCGGAAAATAGTCAGGGTATTTTTCCATAAAGATAAGTTCCATTTCTCTCCCTCTTGTTTCAATTCTTTGCATAACAACCTCTTCGCTCGCGGTAACGGCATAAAAAATGTCCGGTTTGGGAAGAAGCGATTCGTCAATAAGAGCTTTTTTGGCAGTCAAATAGGTTCTATGTTCGTCATCGCTAATAAATCCCATTCTCCATTGGACCTCTTCGATTATTTCATCAACCGGATCTGCTGGGTCATGGGCAACTACGTTGACAGGCAACAACTTTGAAATTTGCGCCATCTGCTCGGCCTTAACTGTGATGAAAAAAATTTGCGATTTAAAAGCGTAATCCTTCTCGTCCCCTTTTTTACAGGTATAAAAAAGTGGAAGGTTTTTATTGGCCGGATATTGTTCCCGAAAACAGTGCATCCCCAAATCTCCCACTAGAAGGTCGGCAATTTCCGTTTTTCCCACCCCGACTGCACCGACGACGCCTATATAAGGATTTCTTGTCTGGGGTTCCTGTTCTTTCCCTATTTCGGCGGTCATTTTCTAAAATCCTTCCAAATCTTACTTGCTGTCGGGCCTTTTTGGTTTTGGTATTTACTCCCGAGTTTTAAACTTCCGTAAGGGTTCATGACAGGAGAAGACATCATAATAAATGCCAGCTGACCTATTCTCATTCCTGCATATAGTTTTATGGGAAGACGGCTTATATTAGAAATCTCTAGGGTAAGGTATCCGGAAAAACCAGGGTCTACGTACCCGGCAGTCGCATGAATAATAAGCCCCAGTCTCCCCAAGGAACTTCTTCCTTCGACCTTTGCCGCCAGGTCGTTTGGAAGAGTTACTCTTTCGATGGTGGAGCCCAAAATAAATTCTCCGGGATGGATGATAAAGGAACCCTTCTTTCCTATATCAATAACTCTTGAGACGTCCTGCTTTTTGGCAAGGTCAATCATTCCAGTCTGCCAGTTGTCAAAAACGGAAATTTTACTGTCGAGGTGAAAGTCTATAGTTGAGGGTTGAAGCGTTTTTACGTCGAAAGGTTCTATTTTAAGGCTTTTGTCTTTAACTCTTTTAAGAATATCTCTGTCCGATAAAATCATCCCAATAGTTCTTGTGAAGTTTTATCAAGTAGCTAGTGGGGCTGTCAATATGCAAACTTCTAGGAAGATGTCTCTATATTTTGTGTTTTGACTTCGGCTTTGGGATTTCGCCAGCTGGCAAAGTCGCACTTGGGGTATCTGGAACAACCAAAAAACTTTTTTCCTTTGCCGGTTTTCTTGACAATAACATCTCCTTTTTTGCACTTGGGGCACTTCATTCCAATTTTCTCTATGTATTTTTCGGTGAAGTCGCAGTCCGGGAAACGGGAACAGGAAACAAATTTGCCGAATCTCCCGATTCTTACAACCAATTCTCCTTTTTTACATTTAGAACACTTTAGTCCAAGTTTCTCTACCTCGATTTTTACCCTTTTGGAATGGTCCTCGGTTGCCGTAAGTTTCTTGGCAAATGGGTTCCAAAATTTCTTGATGATTTCTTCCCATTTATTTTTTCCGTCTGCAACCTTATCCAAATCACTTTCCATCTCGGCCGTAAATTGGTAATCGAAAACTTCAGGAAAATGTTCCATTAAAAAATCATTAACCGCAACCCCCACCGGTGTAGGAATAAACTTTCCTTCTTCTTTCTCGACATAATTTCTGATCTGGATGGTCGTAATAATAGGCGCATAGGTAGAAGGTCTTCCTATTCCCAACTGCTCTAATGTTTTTATTAAGGAAGCTTCGTTAAATCTTGCCGGGGGTTCTGTAAATTTCTGTTCGGAATTTACTTTTATTAGAGAAAGTGCCTGTCCTTTTACCACTTCCGGAAGTACGCAAGCCCCCTCCGCATCTTTTTTGGCAGGAATTACTTTTCTCCAGCCGTCAAATTTAATAACCTGGCCGCTGGCCCGAAGTACATAAGTCTCAGCGTCTTTAGCATAAACGTCTATGGTTGTTTCATCGTATACACTCGCCGTCATTTGGGAGGCAACAAACCTTCTCCAGATAAGGTCGTATAAAATCTTTGCGTCGTTTCCGTATTTTTTACTTTTTATATTGTCTGATTTTTTCGAAAGATTCGTTGGTCGGATTGCCTCGTGTGCTTCCTGGGCAACTTTGGATGTTACTTTATAAAATCTGGGTGAGGGCGGCAGATATTCTTTTCCGAAATCGGTTCCTATTAGTTCTCTCACTTTTTTAAGAGCGCTATCGGAGACATAAGCGGAGTCTGTTCTGTGGTAGGTAATAAAACCTTTCTCGTAAAGCCTCTGGGCAATCGACATTGTTCTTTTTACAGACCAGCCAAAAATTCGTGCTCCCGCTTGCGACATGGTTGATGTTGTAAAGGGTGGATATGGATTTTTTCTTAGTTCCCTTTTTCTGACGTCAAATACCTCGTAGCTAGATTTTTTTAAGTGGGAAACTATCCTCTCGGCGTCACTTTTGTTTTTAACCTCGAGCTTAGCCTCAGGGGTTCCGATAAAACTAATCAAAAATACCTTGTCTTTAGCACCTTTGGGACTAACCTCACAGAAGATTTCCCAATACTCAACCGGCTTAAACTTCTCAATCTCTCGTTCCCGTTCAACTATAAGCCTAACCGTAACGGTCTGGACGCGTCCTGCAGAAAGCCCCCTCCTTACTTTTTTCCAGAGAAGAGGAGAGAGCTTATAACCCACCAGTCTATCCAAAACCCTTCTTCCAATTTGGGCATCGACCAAGTTTTTGTCGATGTCCCGTGGCTTTTCTATCGCTTCTTCGACAGCCTCTTTTGTAATTTCGTGGAAAACTATTCTCGTGGTTTTTGAGGTCCCCAGAATTTCTTTAACGTGGTAAGAAATTGCCTCTCCCTCACGGTCTGGGTCGGTAGCTAGATAAATCTTACTTGCTTTTTTGGCAGCCTTTTTTATTTTTTCGACTGCGTCTTTTCTCTTCTCTATAAAAGCGTATTCGGGCTTAAAATTCTTTTTAATATCAATCCCCAACTGGCTTTTAGGAAGGTCTTTGACATGTCCCATTGTGGCTTCTATTGAATAGTCTCCCCCTAGAAAACGAGAGAGTGTTTTTGCTTTTGTTGGTGACTCAACGATTATTAACTGCATTTAAATACTCTATTATGTCTGCTGGGTCATTTGCAACATTAGCTCCTTCTTTAATTAGCCAATCGGTTGCTTCCGAGCCCGGAACTACGAAAACTTCTTTCCCGTCGTTGGCAGCCCAGGAAGCGGTTGATAGTGTACCACTTCTTCTTGCCCCCTCAATAACCAAAACAGCCTGCGAAAGATTTACTATAATTCTATTTCTTGCCAAAAAATTTCTCCCCAATGGTTTAGTACCTTTGGCAAAGGAGGAAACGACGGCGCCACTACCAACAATTGCCTCGGCAAGGAGCTTATTCTGATAGGGATAGATAATGTCTATCCCCGATCCCAAAACTGCAATCGTTCTTCCGCCGGCCGCTAGAGCCGTTTCGTGGGCAACGGTATCGATACCTCTTGCCAGACCGGAAACTATCGTAAAACCCGCTCTGACCAATTCTTCCACAAAGTGGACGGTCAATCTCCTGCCGCGCTCAGTCATATTCCTTGCTCCGACAACCGCAATTGCCTTTGAGTCGGATTTTAATATTTTTCCTAAAACAAAAAGCTTTTTCATGGATGAAACCAGTAATCAAAAATTTCTCTGGCCAAGGGTCCAGATACCTTCGAACCTTCTCCCGACCTTTCGACCAAAACTGTGGCCATTATCTCTGGAGACTCACTTGGTGCAAATACGCTAAACCAGGCGTGTGTTTTTCCGTCTTCATTGGTTTCTGCGGTTCCTGTCTTGCACCCTGCCTGGGGAGTAAAATCAAAAAAGGTAAAGCCCGTTCCGCCTGTACTGCAGGCCCCTATCATACCCTCCTTTACAAGCTCTATGTTGCCCTTCTTTAGTTTTAGGTTTGTACACCTGGGGTCTTTCGCAATTCCCAATTCGCAAAGCTCTCCACCGTTGGCAATTGCCAGAAGAGACCTATGAAGCCCGACTACAGTAAGAGCCAAGTCTCCTTGGCCGATAGACAAATGGTAAGTATTGCCCAAAAACCAGGGTTCACCTTTCACTCTTTCCTTCCACTCGGGAGATGGAATTAAACTTAATATCTCTCCGGGAATGTCTATTCCC
>Ga0315274_10015977_pt1 | contig 10620 bp, 8 predicted proteins | sample YL17G02_20_MG_FD_203700 | JGI IMG/M metagenome (GOLD analysis project Ga0315274, IMG submission 203700) | Sediment microbial communities from Yellowstone Lake, YNP, Wyoming, USA - YL17G02_20 | ecosystem: Environmental > Aquatic > Freshwater > Lake > Sediment | place: USA: Wyoming | collected...
TGAACCGCTGCCACGAAGACAAGAAGGATGTCGTGGTGGTGGACTTCACCAACAACGCCAAGGCCATCCTTAAGGCGTTTTCCAAGTATCGGAAGGGCACACCATTCGCGCCCGAGGAGCCAGACCAGGACCTTTGCCGCAAACTGCACGAGAGAATTCTGGCGGCGGGGGTGTTCACGCAGCAGGACGCCGCCGACCTCGTGAAATTGCTCGCGACCGGGACAGATGCCCAGGTCCAGTTCAGAACGAATGCGTTGCGCACCCGTTTTCTGGCGAAGATCACCGATCTGGACGAACGAAAGGCGTTCGTCTATCTTCTGGCCCGCCTGGTCAAGGCCTTCCACTTCCTGACCTGCTTTTTCACCTACGCGCCGGAGATCAAGGAATTCGCCACGTTCGCCGAATACATTGGCCCGCAACTCATCAAGCAAGGCAGCGTGTCGGACCTGATGAAGCAGATTCGGCAAACGGAGGTCATCAAGGCCGCTGTCGAGTACCAGGGTGTCACGACCAGCGGCGGCCCGGTGAAGTTGAGACCAGGCAAGGGCAAGAGAGGCTCCGGCCCACCGCCGAAGAAGGTCTCCGTCCAGGACATGATCACGCAGATTCGCGCCATGTTTCAAATCAGCGACGAAGAGGCGCTTTACATCAAGGAAGTGACGGAGGAGAAGGCCGCCGACCCAGCCATCCGCAGCACAGTCGCCGTACATCGGGAAGACCGCATCTTCCTCGAAGGCGCGTATCGCGGGCAGGTCAACGGCGAGATTCAGAACGCCTACAACACGCGGGGCCGCTACAACGAACTCGGCAACCCAGACTACACACGAGAGGGCGGCATCTTCGACATCATGGCCATCACCGTTATCGACGTCCATCTGGCCTTTGCGGCATGAGCCGTCCCCTTGACCAAATCCCTGAGCACGACCGCCCTCGCGAGAAGTTGCTGGCTCGCGGCGCGAGGGCGCTAAGCGACCAGGAACTGCTCGCCATTCTGCTGGGCAAAGGAACCACGGCCATTGACGTCATGACCTTGGCGGAGAAGCTCGCCAAGGTGGTGGACGAAAAGGGGCTGAATCTCCGGGCTGAAGACCTCAAACAATTCGGAGCGGTCGGAGACGCCAAAGCCACACTCATTCTGGCCGCCATCGAGTTCGCGCGCCGCCGCATCAAACCCGAAGGCACAAAGATCCAGACGCCCGCCGATCTCCTGCCCCTCGTCCGGCACTACGCTGACCGCAAACAGGAACATTTCCTCTGCGCCACGGTCAATGGCGCCAACGAAGTGTTGAACATTCGGGTGATCTCCATCGGCCTCATTGATCGCAGCTCCGTCCATCCCCGCGAAGTATTTGCCGATGCCTTGGCGGACCGCGCCTCCGGCGTCATCGTTGCCCATAACCACCCGAGCGGCGGGCTTGAGCCGTCGCCGAGCGACAGCAACATCACCACGCAACTCAAGGCGGCGGGAGCCATCGTCGGTGTTGAGTTGCTGGACCACATCATCTTCAACCGGACGGGGTATTTCAGTTTTCTCGAAGCAGGGAAGTTGTAGTGGACTGAGAGCGAGGTGCTGGCGGAGACGCCCAGAGACCCGGATGAATCGGGATTGCGTGCCGGCCGCTTTTGCCGATACTCGCCGCCGGTCCGATTCACCATGGAATGGAGCATCCAGGCCCGGTCCCAGGCCTGTCAGGGCTGCGGTCGGGGGTTCAAAGACCAGGAACCGTTGCACACGCTGCTGTTTGACGAGCGGCACGTGTACCGGCGTTTCGACGTGTGCGCGGCCTGCTGGACAGCCCAGCACTCGCAGGGCAGCACCCAGCGCAAAGGCTTCGTCTCGCATTGGGTGAGCGTGTTCACCGTGCCGCCTCCCGCGGCGCCGGAACCCATCCAGCGCGAGACGGCCGAGAGTCTCTTGCGCAAGCTCGTCGAGTTGAACGACCCTCAGCATGCCGCCGCCTGCTTCATCCTGGCCGTCATGCTCGAACGCAAACGGCTCCTCAAGGTCCGAAGCCAGACGGAGGAAGAGGGGCGCCGCATCCTGGTGTACGAGCAGGCGCGCTCCGGCGACGTGTTCACCATCGCCGACCCGAATCTGCAACTGGATCAACTCGACGCCGTGCAGCGACTCGTGGCCCGCTTGCTCGAACACGGCCCGTCCGAGCCGCCCCAACCACCGGCGGCACCGCCCGACGTCGCCACGGCGCCTGCCACGGGCTCACCGGCAGAAACCGGATTCCCTGAGTCTGAGGGGCCGACCGGGCTCCCGACCGGCGAGCCAGCCACGCCCCCGCCAGCCGCCGAGAGGGCGTCGATGAACGACCGTGCCTGAGCAAGCGTCATTGCCGGAAACGGTCGGTTGGGCGTTTCGCGACGAGAGCCTGTTGCGCCTGGCACTCACGCATCCGAGCGTGGCGCACGAACAGGGCGAAGCGGCCCAACACAACCAGCGCCTCGAGTTCCTGGGCGACGCGGTCCTGCAGTTGATCCTGACACGCGAGTTGTACCAGCAGTTCCCCAACCTGAGTGAGGGAGCCTTGACCCAGGCGCGGGCGCGGTTGGTCAACCGGCGTTTCCTGGCAGAGCGCTCCCGACGGCTGGGTCTCGGCGCGCACCTGATCTTGAGCCACGCCGAGGAGGTCAACGGCGGCCGCGAGCGCCCCTCCATTCTGGCCGATGCCTTCGAAGCTTTGCTGGGCGCCCTCTACCTCGACGCCGGCTGGGACGCCGCCCGCGCGTTTGTCTTGCGTCACCTGGGCGACGGACTGGAGGGGGGCGGCCCCCTCTCGGCCGTTGATAATCCCAAGGGCGAGTTGCAGGAGTTGCTCCAAGCCACTTCGGCCGCGGCGCCGGAGTATCGGTTGGAAGGCGCCAGTGGTCCGGACCACGACCGGTCCTTCAAATGCGCCGTGTATCACCAGGGCCTCCAACTCGGATGCGGCTCTGGCCACAGCAAAAGGGAAGCGGAATGCGAGGCCGCCCGCGCGGCGCTTCAACGTCTGCGCGAGACCGGTCAGACGCTGAACTTGAACAGCAACACGTCGCCGTCCCGCACGACGTAGTCCCGCCCTTCGTGGGAATAATGCCCGGTCTCGCGCGCGTGGGCAACGGAACCGCACTTCACCAGGTCCGCCCAATGAATCCGCTCCGCCTTGATGAAGCCGCGTTCGAAATCGGTATGGATCGTGCCGGCGGCTCTGGAGGCGGTGTCGCCCCCATGGACCGTCCAGGCGCGAACCTCCTGCTCATTGAAGGTAAAGAAGGTCCGCAACCCAAGCAGGAGATACGTGCTCCGGATCAGGGCCGCCACGCCGGATTCCTCCACGCGCAGTTCCTTCAGGTATTGTTGCGCCTCCTCCGGCGAGAGGTCGGCCAGGTCTGCCTCCAGTTGGGCACACACCACCACGGTGTCGCAGGCGTGGTGGGCGCGCGCGTAGTTCCGGACACCGGTGACCAACGGGTGGGCGTCGACGGCGGCGAGGTCGGCTTCCTTCACGTTGGCTGCGTAGCTCACGGGCTTGGCCGTGAGCAGAAAACAGTTGCGGGCCAATTCCCATTCTTCCCTGGCCAGGTTCAGGGTGACCGCCGGGTGGCCGGCGTTCAAGTGCGTCTCCAACCGGTCGAGCACGTGGCTTTCCGCCAGGGCATGCTTCTCGGCTGACTTCAGGTCCTTGTTGAGGCGTTCGCGGCGCCGGCGGATCGCTTCCAGGTCGGCCAGGACCAACTCAGTCGTGACGATTTCGATGTCACGGACCGGGTCGGGACTGCCGGTGACGTGGTGGATGTCCGGGTCTTCGAAGCACCGCACCACATGCACGATGGCATCCACCTCCCGGATATGAGTCAGGAACTTGTTGCCCAGACCCTCCCCACGTGAAGCGCCCTTGACCAGGCCCGCAATGTCGAAGAACTCGATCGTCGTGGGGATGCGCGTGTGGACGTGAACCACTTTGGCGAGCGCTTCCAAGCGCGGTTCCGGGACCGCCACCACACCCAGATTCGGCTCGATGGTGCAGAAAGGGTAGTTCTCCGCCGGCGCCTTGTGGGACCGGGTGAGCGCGTTGAACAGAGTGGACTTGCCAACGTTGGGCAGACCGACGATTCCCGCTTTCAGCATGCGGCCGTTGTAGCGGGTGCCGGAAGCAAATGACATCCAAAAAACGTCGGGCGGCACGTCAACGAGCCGGCACTCGACGCGCGCGCGCCGGTCCGTTACGGTGTCGCGCCATGAACTCGGTTGCTGCGACGAGCCTGCCGGATGCGCGCGGTCATTTCGGGCCGTACGGCGGGCGCTTTGTGCCGGAGACGCTGATGCATCCGTTGATGGAACTGGAGGCGGAGTACGTCCGCGTCCAGCACGATCCGGAGTTTCAACGCGAATTGCAGTATTACCTGCGGGAGTTCGCCGGCCGGCCCACCCCGCTCTACTTCGCGGAACGCCTGACCCGCGAACTGGGCGGGGCGCGCCTCTACCTCAAACGTGAAGACCTGCTGCACACCGGCGCCCACAAGATCAACAACTGCCTCGGACAGGTGCTGCTGGCCCGCCGCATGGGCAAGTCACGCGTCATCGCCGAGACCGGCGCGGGCCAGCACGGAGTGGCGACCGCCACCGTGGCCGCCATGTTCGGGCTGCAATGCACGGTCTACATGGGCGCACTCGATTGTGAGCGGCAAGCCCTGAACGTCTACCGCATGCGCCTGTTGGGGGCGGAGGTGGTGGCGGTGCAGGCCGGCCAGAAGACCCTGAAGGAAGCCATCAACGAAGCGATGCGCGATTGGGTGACCCACGTGCGTCACACGCATTACATCCTCGGCACGGCCTACGGTGCCCACCCCTACCCGGTCATGGTGCGGAACTTCCAGCGGATCATCGGCGACGAGGCGCGCCGGCAGATTCTTGAAAAGGAAGAACGGTTGCCGGACCTGCTGGTCGCGTGCGTCGGGGGCGGATCGAATGCCCTCGGGCTCTTCTATCCGTTCCTGGAAGACCTCTCCGTCCGCATGCTCGGCGTGGAGGCGGGCGGAGAAGGTATCCGAGCGGGGAAGCATGCGGCACGGTTTCAGGGCGGTTCGCTCGGCGTCCTCCAAGGCACGCGCTCTTACCTCCTGCAGGACGAGCACGGCCAGATTCAACTCACCCACAGTGTCTCGGCCGGCCTGGATTATGCCGCCGTCGGTCCGGAACACGCCTGGCTGCGAGATCAGGGCCGCGTGGAGTACACCTACGCCACCGATGACCAAGCGCTGGAGGCCTTCCTGCGCCTGGCGCGGAGCGAAGGCATCATCCCCGCCCTGGAATCCGCCCACGCCGTGGCCGGCGCCATCGCCCGTGCCCCGACGATGGGCAAGGACACCCTCCTGATCATCAATCTTTCCGGGCGCGGCGACAAGGACGTCGCCCAGGTGGCCAACCGGATCAAACTCTAGGCTCACGATTCACCCATCGACAAGGTAAACCGCCTTGCACATAGTTCCGCTCCCATGAAGTCCATGACCGGCTACGGGCGCGGCGAAAGCACGCGCGACGGACTGAAGGTGACCATCGAGGTCAGCTCGGTGAACCGGCGGCAAAGTGAGGTTTTCCTGAACCTGCCGCGCGAACTCGAAGCGCTGGAACCGCGTATCCGCGATGAAGTCAACCGCCGCATTGCCCGCGGCCGGTTGACGGTCCGAGGCACGCTTCAGGCCGGCGAGGGCGCCGGGATTGGCCGTGGCACCATCAACCGGACCCTCGCGCAAGACTACGCGCGCGAACTCGCCCGCCTCGCCCGCGAACTGCAACTCCCGACCACGATCACCGTGGACACCCTGGTCCAACTGCCTGGCGTGATCCAGGCGAACGACCGGCTGGGCGACACCGAGACTGTCTGGCCGCCGGTGGAGGCGGCATTGCGCGCTGCGCTCGGCGCTTTGCTCAAAATGCGGGAGCGCGAAGGCACCCACCTGGCGCGGGACCTCGCGGCGCGGATGGCGGCCATGCGCAAGCTCGCCGCGCAACTCCAGCGCCGCGCGCCGGCGGTGACCCGGCGGTATCGCGAGGAACTGCGGCGACGCATCCGCGCCGCCGGGCTGGAATCCCTTGACCCGCAAGACGAACGTTTGTTGAAGGAGGTGGCGCTGTTTGCCGACCGCTCGGACATCACCGAGGAACTCACGCGCCTGCAAAGTCATTTCCAACAGTTCGACGATTGCCAGGCCGCCACAGAGCCCGTCGGCCGCACGCTCGATTTTCTGGCCCAGGAAATGAACCGGGAGGTCAACACGATCGGCTCCAAGGCCAACGACGCCGCCAGTTCGCGGGCGGTCGTGGCGTTGAAGACCGAGCTGGAACGCTTTCGTGAGCAAGCCCAGAACGTCGAATGATCCCGGAGGCCTCATGCTCGAGTTCCGTCCCCGACCACTGCTCCTGCTGATCTCGGCCCCGTCCGGCGGCGGCAAAACCACCGTCTGTGAGCGCTTGCTCGCCAGCACACCCAGCCTGGCGCGCGCCATCACCTGCACCACGCGCCCGCCGCGCGCGGGCGAACGCGACGGCGTCGATTATCACTTTCTGGACCCCGCCACTTTCGCGCGGCGGGTGGAAGCGGGCGATTTCCTGGAACACGCCACGGTTTACGGCCATCGCTATGGCACCCCCAAGCAGGAGCTGTACGCCCGCCTGCACGCCGGAGCCGATGTGCTGCTGACCATCGACGTGCAGGGCGCGGCGACCATCCGTGCTCAGGCAAAGGGCGACCCTCGGTTGCAGCCGTCACTCGTCACGCTTTTCCTTACGCCGGCGTCGCTGGCACTGCTGGAAGAACGACTCCGTCGCCGCGGGCAAGATGCCCCCGAAGTGATTGAACGGCGTCTGCAGGCCGCCCGACAGGAGATCGACGAATGGCGGCAATTCGATTATCTTGTGATCAGCACGACCATCGCGGAAGACCTGCGCCGCGTGCGGGCCATTTACGAAGCGGAGAGTATGCGGACGTGCCGGATGGCGAACCGGTAATCCCGCCGGCACTCTGCCCGGCAAAACCGCCAGGGCTTTGAATGACGATCGGGGGCGCCGGCGTCCAATGGTCAGAGGGCGCGGAACGTCCGGCAGCAGCAGTGCATCCTGAAGTTGCCGGCACCGGGCTGGTTGTAGCGTGCGCTGTCCCCAGCGCAGCGAGAGAAGTCATCCTTGGCCTCGGCTGAGGACAGCCGACCCTACAGCCAGAACCGACGACGTGGGGATGCACCGGGCAGCAGCGGCGGTCGGGCATTGGATTGACAAAGAACGCGCTGCTGTCAACAGTATCCCTAAAATTGGTTCGCAGTATCATGAAAGGACGTTCAGGAATGATGGGCGTGGCGGGCGCCGTGGCGCTGGCCGCCATGATGGGCAGTCCGATGGCCTTGGGCTTCGTGTACGAGACGGAGCGCGAGATGATCGGCACCGGCGACTTCGACGGCGATGGCAAGGTGGATGTGATCATCCTCGACAAGTCCAGTGGCAAGTATCGCCTGGGTTACCAAGCCCCGGACGGGACGCTCAACTGGGTGAGCTACCGCCTGAGCGGCGTCAAGGACGCCAGCGCCATGGCGGCCGGCAAGTTCCTGGACCCCAAGCGGGACGCGCTGGTCTTCACGGCGGCCGACGCCAACCTGGTCATGGTGGCGGACGCCTCGAATCCCACCGCCGTGACGAAGGCCGAGGCCATCACGTTTGAGTCGTTGGGTCCCAGTGGCGTGGTGGCGATCGACATCGGCGGCCCTGGCAACACGCCGTTGGACGACCTGATGATCGGCAGCATCTACAACGATCCGACCCCGAACAAGATCACCTTGCTGCGCAACGCCGACGGCAAGAACTTCACCGTGCTGGCCGAGGCCCCGGCCAAAGCGCAACTGGTCCATGCCCATCGCGTGGCCTTGAAAGAAGGCGGGAAGCCCTACGTGGCTGCCATCATGACCGCTGACGCGGGCGACAGTTTCCGGTTGGACGACTTGAGCAGCGGCAAGGAAGTCGTGCTGGCCGAAGCCAACGGCTTGCCCAAGGGGTCCGACTATGTCATCGGGGAGTTCGGTGCCGGGCCGGTGCCGATGGTCGTGTTCTATCAGCACGGCGAGAAGACGCTCCAGGCCCGCACCGTCCAGGACGCCGGCGACGGCAAGTTCAAGCTGGGCGAGGCCAAGCCCTTCGAGCTCGCGAAACCCATCAAGCTGCTCGTCACGGTCCCCAAAGACAAGGGCTCGCAATTGCTCGTGGTGTTTGGCAAGGGCGAATCGGCGGAGGTCTATAGCTTTGACGGTGCGAACCCGCCAGCGTCCGTACAGACCATCACGCCCAGGCAGGGCGACGCCCTGCTGGGCGCCGTCGGATTGGAAACCAATTTCCTGGTTTTTCTGGCCCCGGACTATTCGAAGTTCAGCACCCACCAACAAGTTTACCAATTCGCGGGGACCACGAACGCCGCCGGCGCGTTCGGCAAACTCTCGTCCCTGGCGGACAATGATGATTGGACGGTACCCGACATCCACCAGCGGTTGGTGCAGACACTCCAGAAAGAAAGCATCACCACCGAGGCGGAGATGAAGCCCTATACGAACACCGTCCCCGGGACCACGGTCGCTTATGTGATGCTGCCGATCAAGGGGGGCGAGTTTGTGATGGGCAGCCCGGACAGCGAGAAGAACCGCAAACCCGACGAAAACCCGCCGCACAAGGTCAAGATTTCGCCCTTCTGGATGGGCAAGTTCGAGCTCACGTGGAATGAGTATGAGATTTTCATGTATCCGGACGACGAGAAGAAGATGCGGGAAACCACTCCGACTGACGAAGCGGTGAACAAGGTTTCTGACAGTGTCACGCGGCCCTCAAAGCCCTATACCGAGATGAGCTTCGGCATGGGCCGCGAAGGGTTCCCCGCCATCAGCATGACCCAACACGCCGCCAACAAATATTGCCATTGGCTCAGCGCGAAGACCGGCCACTTCTATCGCCTCCCCACCGAGGCCGAATGGGAATATGCCTGCCGCGCCGGCACCACCACGGCCTATTCCTTTGGCGATGATCCGGACAAGCTCGGCGACTATGCCTGGTTTGAACAGAACAGCGAAGAAGACGGCAACTGGAAGTACCACAAGGTCGGCAAGAAAAAGCCGAATCCCTGGGGCCTGTATGACATGCACGGCAACGCCTGGGAATGGTGCCTCGACCAATACGAGGACAACTATCAGAAATTCGCCGATGCCCTCTCGCAAGACCCGTGGACCAAAGCAACCAAGCCCTACCCGCACGCCGTGCGCGGCGGGTCATTCGACGACGAAGCCGCCAAACTGCGCAGCGCCTCGCGTCGCGCCTCGGACCCGTCCTGGAAGATGCGCGATCCGCAATTGCCCAAGAGCATCTGGTGGCTGACGGACGCCAAGTTCGTCGGTTTCCGGCTGGTCCGCCCGCTCGGACTGCCTCCGGCCGACCAATTACGGCCGTACTGGACCAGTGGCGTGGAGCATGAGTAACGGTCGGCTCGCCACCGCGCCAGCCGCGCGGAAGCCGACCCCGTCGCGATCAACAATCCGGTGGAAAATTGAACAGCATGAACCCAAACCAAAACACCCGTGTCGTGGCGCCCCTGACGCGCCGCGACTTCCTGCGCACCACCTCCACGGCCGTCGCCAGCACGGCGGTCCTGGGCAGCCTGACGGTTGAACGGGCCGCCCACGCCGCTGGCGATGACGAACTGAAGCTCGCCCTCATCGGCTGCGGCGGCCGCGGCTCCGGTGCCACGGACCAAGCGCTAAAAACCAAGGGCAAGGTTAAGCTGGTGGCCCTGGCCGACGTGTTCAAGGACCGTTTGGAAACGAGCCTGACGAGCCTGCAAACGCAGAACCCGGACCGGGTTGACGTGCCGGCCGGCCGCCAGTTCATCGGATTCGACGCCTACAAACAGGCCATCGCGTTGGCAGATGTCGTGGTTCTCGGTACTCCGCCCGGATTCCGGCCGGACCACTTCGCTGAAGCGGTTCAGCAGGGCAAGCATGTCTTCATGGAGAAACCGGTGGCGACCGACGCGCCCGGGGTCCGCAAAATCCTGGCCGCCACCGAGGAGGCGAAGAAGAAGAACCTCAAGGTGGTGGTGGGTCTGCAGCGCCATTACGACCCGAAGTACCTCGAGACCATCAAACGCGTGCACGACGGGATGATTGGTGACATCGTCGCCTTGCGCTGTTACTGGAACGATCTGGGGGTCTGGGTACATCCGCGTGAAGAGCTGGAAAAGAGCCTCGGTCGCTCGCTCACCGAAATGGAATACCAGATGCACAACTGGTATTACTTCGTCTGGTTGTCTGGCGACCACATCGTCGAACAGCATGTTCACAACATCGACGTCGGTAATTGGGCCAAGAGGGCCTATCCCATCCGCTGCCAGGGCATGGGCGGTCACGAGGTCCGCCGCGGAAAAGACTTCGGCGAAATCTTCGATCACCATGCCGTCGAGTTCGAGTATGCCGACGGGGTGCGCCTGTTCAGTTTCTGCCGGCACATGCGGGGTTGCTGGAACAGCCAGAGCGAACACGCCATCGGCACCAAGTACAATGCAGACCTCAGCGGTGGCGTCATCCGCGACCCCAAGGACAAGAACAAGA
>Ga0315274_10015978_pt1 | contig 10620 bp, 7 predicted proteins | sample YL17G02_20_MG_FD_203700 | JGI IMG/M metagenome (GOLD analysis project Ga0315274, IMG submission 203700) | Sediment microbial communities from Yellowstone Lake, YNP, Wyoming, USA - YL17G02_20 | ecosystem: Environmental > Aquatic > Freshwater > Lake > Sediment | place: USA: Wyoming | collected...
CGAGTCCGGGAAGACCGTCGGCGAATTCCCCGAGCAGGTGCCGTACCTGGAGTGGTTCTACAGCGACTACCGACAGGCGCAGACTTGCCAGGGATGCCATATGCCCGAGGCGCAGGGCGGGGTGAGGGTGTCCGTGACCAGCCCGAACCTGCGCAGCCCGTTCGCCCAGCACACCTTCTGGGGCGGCAACGCATACATGCTGGGCATGCTGCGGGCCTTCGGCGAGGAGCTCGAACTGACGGCCTCATCCGCTCAGCTCGAGGCCGCCCGCCTCGGCACGCTGGCGCAGCTGCAGTCCGGGACGGCGACACTGGCCGTCGAGAACCTGGTCGCCGGGGGGGCCTCGCTGAGCGCCGACGTCCGGGTGGAGAACCTGGCGGGACACAAGTTCCCCACGGCCTTTCCCTCGCGCCGGGCGTGGCTGCACGTGACCGTCACCGATGCCTCGGGGGCGGTGGTGTTTGAGTCGGGCGGCGTGGGGCCGGACGGGGCCATCGCCGGGAATGACAACGACGCCGATCCTGGGCTGTACGAGCTGCATTACGAGACGATCAACCGCGCGGACCAGGTGCAGATCTTCGAGGTGATCCTGAAGACAGCCGAGGGGCAGGTGACCACGCATGTGCTGCGCGCCGCCGGCTACCTGAAGGATAACCGGTTGCTGCCGGCGGGCTTCGAGAAAACCGCACCCTATGACGACATAGCCGTCCGGGGCGGCGCGGTCGATGACGAGGACTTCCTCGGCGGCGGGGATGTGGTCACGTACATCGTCCCGGTCGGAACCGGTCGCGCCCCGTACACCTTCACGGCCGAGCTGCTGTTCCAGTCGATCGGCTTCCGCTGGGCTGACAACCTGCGCGACTCCGGGGGGTCGGAGATCGACCGCTTCCTCGGGTACTACGCCACCGTCCCCAACCAACCCGTGGTCATCGCCAGCGCCAGCCAACAGAGCCCCTGAGGCGGAACGACGGGGCTGAAGAGAACCGCACGGCGGCCCAACTGGGCCGCCGTGCGGTTGGGCAAGATCCTCTCTCAGGCCTCAGGCGCCGGGCGGCGGATGTGCGCGCGTTCTCCGCACGGCTCGGTGTCGGCATCGCCGAGCGGGAATGCCCACCCTGTGCACCATGTCGAACGGGCGTGTGGCCTGACTCGCGACGGCACGGATGCTCCCGCCACGCGCCCCGGCAAGAAACCGGCTAGACCATCATCGCCCCCATTTTGCGCAGCGTCTTGACCACATCGTCCGGGAGCACAGGCGGCTCGACGCCCAGCGCCTTGCAGGTCAGGATCTTGTGCGCCGTGACCTCGATGACATCGGTGTTGTCGGCCGCACGGCGCAGGCTGCTCCCGGCGACCACCAAGCCGTGGTTCTGCATCAGCGCGGCGGAGCCGGAGCCCATCGCCTCAGCCACGCGGTCGCCGAGTTCGTTCGTGCCGGGCATGATGAAGGGCACCAGCGGGATGTCCCCTAGGAAGGCGGCCTCGGTGGAGATGGGCAGGAACCGCGTCCCGGTCAGCGCCATCAGGATCGCCTGCGGGGCGTGGCTGTGGACGACGGCCTGGATGTCCGGGCGCGCCTTGTAGATGGCACAGTGGACCCGCCGCTCACTGGAGGCGCTGTAGTCCGTTTCGCCCACGACGTTCCCATCTAGATCGATGCGCACCATCATGGCGGGACGAAGGTCGCCCTTGAAGATGGCGCTCGGTGTGATCCAGACCTGGTTGGGGTTGTCGTCGCAGCGGGCACTGACGTTCCCGCCAGTCGGGGTGATCAGACCCTTGGCGTACAGCTCTCCGGTCACCGCCAGGATCGTGTCGCGGACATCGCCTACGCGTGCGACCGACCCTTCGGCGGAACCGACATGGATCGGTTGCGCCGAAGGGGAAGCAGCGGACGTGGCCGGTGCTGGAGATGCAGCGCCCACTTGCGTCAGGTCCCCCGGGTCGCCGACGCGGGCGCGCGCTTCCGAGTACAGCCGGCCCATGTCGGCCTGGATGCGCTGAAAAGCCATCGCCTTGCCGGTGTCGCCGCTGAACGACAGCTTTCCGCCCATGGCAGCTTTCATGGCATTGACCCGCCCGGTGAACATGCCATCCAGCGTGTCGGCGCTCATCTTCAAGCGGACATCGGGCTCCCGCGGCGGGCTGCCGAGGCCGGCGTCGACAGCGCCGTCGACGAAATTCAAGAAGAAACTCTGATCCAGGTCCTTGATCGTGAACAGGAAGACGACGTGCTTGCCCGCCGCGAACGCGGCCATTGTCGCGTCGTGGCAGACGTTCTCGGTGAAGACTTCCAAGATGCGCACCATCGTCTGGCGCGCGCCATCCGGGGTGCCGGACGAAGCCGTCGCAGGGCGCGAAGCGGCCTTCTCGCCGCCAACGGCCTTCTTGAGCGAGGCGAGCAGGCCGGGCTTCTTCGCCGGTGGAGGTGCAGCCGCCGCGCGGCGCTGCGCGGCAACGTCCAGATCGCTGACGCCGGGGCCGGGGACGGCGGCCAGCCGGTGCAGTTCCTCCTCGGCCACCTTCCGTTCGCCGGTCCAGGCGAATGTGGCCAGGACGTCCGGGTTGAGCACGTGCTCCGGAGCCTGCCCGGCGAGGAGCCGGCGGAGTTCAGCGGCGACGATGGCGCCTTGATGGGCGGCCACCTCCTGCGTGTTGCCGCCCACATGCGGGGTGGCAATCACGTTGGGCATGGCCAGCAAGGGATCCTCGGCGCCAGGAGGTTCAACCGGGAAGACATCCAGTGCCGCACCGCCGAGACGTCCGGAGCGAAGCGCTTCGAGCAGGGCGTCGCTGTCCACCAGCGCCGCGCGGGCCGTGTTGACCAGGAATGCCCCGGGCTTCATCAACCCCAGCGCTCGGGCATCGATCATGCCCTGCGTGGTCTCGGTCACCGGGGCGTGCAGTGTGACGAAGTCGCTCGCCTGTAGGAGTCGATCCAGCGAGGCGGGCTCGGCGCCCATCAAGACAGCCTGATCGGGGCTGAGATACGGATCGTAGACGAGCGCCCGGGCGCCGAACGGCAACAGGCGAGCGACGACCTTGCGCCCGATAGCGCCTCCGCCCACGACGCCAATGGTCTTGCACCACAGCTCCGCGCCCAGGAATCGCTCGTGGGCGACGCCCATGCGTCCCATGTCACCTGCCTCGGTGCCGGGCTCGTGCAGGAAGGCCGCTGCGTCGGGGAGCTTGCGAGCGAGCATCAGCATGAACGCCACCGCCAGGTCGGCGACCGCGTCGGCGTTGCGAGCCGGTGTGTTCACCACCGGGATGCCGGCCGCCGTGCAGGCCGGGATGTCGATGTTGACCGGATTGCCGCGGCACACGGCCACCAGGCGGAGATCGGGAAGCCTGACCAGGTCCTCGGCACTGAGGATGTCGACCTCGGTGACGAAGACATGACAGCCGGCCAACGTCTCGACCAGTTCATCGCCGACGAGCAAGCGCCCCTCGCGGTAGCTCATGTGCGTCACTTCGCCCAGGTTGCGCAGGTCATCGAGGGCGGCCGGATCGAGATCGGCGCTGACGTAGATGCGCGGCCGGAAGCCAGCCGAAGCTTGTCCGGGCGCGACGGGTCGTGGCGTCGGCATCTGCTCGATGATCTGGTTGGCGACGGCTTCGTCGGCATCGGTGCGAAGTCGGCGCAACGCCTGCCAATCGGCGTAGTGCCCCGCGTACGTGCGCGCGGCTTCGCCGGGGGTGTACTCACGCGCCGGTGGCACCAGCGAGCGCGCGGCCGTCACCAGATCAGGGACCAAGCCGGCGCCCACAGCGGCGCACAGCGCCGCGCCCAGGGCGGACGCCTCGGGGATGGTGCTGGTGTGCAGGCGACACCCCAACACGTCGCTGAGGATCTGCGACCACCGCGCGCTGCGGCTCATGCCGCCGCCGAGCCAGACCTCCTCGACCTGCGTCCCGGCCGTCTCCCGGATCTGCTCGAGGTTGGCGCGTACGGCGTAGGCCATGCCTTCGAGGACCGCCCGGGCGACATCGGCCCGGCCGGCCGCCCCCGCACGCGTGCTGACGGAAGAAAACGTCAGGTTGTCGACCGGGAGCCCCATGGCAGCGGCGTTGAACACCTGCGCGCCGACCGTGGAGACGACGCCATTGGCGCCCGGCGTGGATTCGCCGGCCGCGGCGCACAGGCTCGCCACAGGGTCGGTGCCCTCGGGGAATAGCAGCCGGGCGATCCATTCGAGCGCTGTCCCCATCGCGCCGGCATTACTTTCGATGACGTACTGCCCGGGTACGGCGTGAAGCCCGGCCCATGTGCGCATCTGCGGATCGAGCACGGGTCTATCGGTAACTAGCTGGACCGGCGTCGTCGTCCCGGCGATCACGGCCAGTTGTCCGGGGGCAGTGGCGCCGACGCCAAGCAGCCCCGCCTGAGTATCGGCCGCGCCAACGGCCACCGGGGTTCCGGGCGCAAGACCCAGGTGAGCGGCCGCCGACTCACTCAGACTACCAAGCCGTGTCCCGGCCGGCAGCAGGGGCGGGAACAGGCTCGCCGGCACGCCGATCGCCTCGATCAGGTCGCCGGCCCACGCTCGCGTGTTCAGGTCCAGCAGGCCGCTTTCCGCCGCCTGCGAAGGCTCCGAGGCCATCACGCCGGTGAGCAGGTAGCCGATCCAGTCGCTGACACTCAGGACCGCGTGCGCCGCGGCGAGCGCCTCAGGGCGACGGGCCTTCATCCACGCCAGGCGCGAACTGATGAAGATGGCGCCTGGGAAGTGGCCGGTGCGCTGGTAGATCTGCGGGCCATGGTCCATGGCCAGGTCCATGCCGAAGTCCGCGGCGCGAGCGTCTTTGTTGGGTGTCGCCAGCAGCACGTTGCCGTGACGATCGACAACGACCGTACCGTGCCGGAAGCTGGTGGCCGCCAGGCCAGCCACCTCGCCGGGCGTGACGCCGGCCTGTGCCAATGCCTGCCGCACGGTCTGCCCCAACGCGCGCCAGATACTTGTGGTGTCTAGGGCAAACGCCCAGCCGCCTGCCTCCGGATCGGGAGGGTGCGTCCATGGGCTGAGGCTGGTCGTCACGCTGCCGGTCTGGCGATCGAGAATCAAGCAGCGTCCGCCGCTCCCGCCAATGTCCAGGCCAATCAAGTATCTCGCCGACATCGATACGCCTCCTGCGGAAGGAATCTGCCCCCGCATGCAAGCATACACAAGGCGCGGCGTTGAGGCAACGCGCGTTCCAACGGGGGGAGCGGGAGGCGTTGCCGACTCGTGCAAGGACTGCCCCATCGGGGCTAGAATCCGGGAACCTCGTCCCACGCCCTGCCGTCCTAGGCGAGGCCTGCATTCACCTTGCGCGCGAGGTCAGGCGGACGATGAAGAGATGAACAGGGAGCTGGACCTGGATTGCCACCTGGATGGCCCTGGCCATATCGGCGTTGACGGCGTGCGGTCTGGCGCTAGGGCCGACGGCAGAGCCGGCGCCGACGTTGACGCGCCTGTCGATCCAGGTTACCGCCTCCATTTCAGGCCGGGTCTGGCATGACCTGTGTGCGCTGCCTTTGGGTGAGCAGGTCTTTCCGGTTCCCTTTTCGCCCGGGTGCGTCCCGCTCGCTGACAGCACCTACCAGGCCAACGGGCAGGCGGAGCCGGGCGAACCTGGGTTGACCGGCCTGCGTATCGTGCTGGGCGAGGGGGCATGTCCGGGGACGCCACGCTCAGTGCTGACCTCGGGTGAGGACGGCGTCTTCTCCTTCGTATCCCTGGCTCCCGGGCACTATCGTGTGAGCGTGGACGCCAATGCTCCACAGAACAGCGCTATTCTTGGCGCCGGAAGATGGACCGAGCCGGCCTCGTCGGGCCTGATGGCGGCGGCCAGCCGGGAGGTTGTTGTCGCCCCGGAAGAGCACGCTGCAGCGAAGGACTTCGGCTGGGACATGCGCCAGCTTCCAACGCCAGAGCCGGGTTCGGCGACCACGACGCCGGTCGCCACCCCGGCCGGCTGCACCGACCGGGCCGCGTTTGTTGAAGACGTAACGCTTCCGGACGGCTCGCCGGTCGTCGCCGGCGAGACCTTCCGCAAGGTGTGGCGCCTGCGCAACGCCGGCACCTGCTCCTGGACGCCCGCCTACTCGGTGGTCTTCTCCAGCGGTAAGCGGATGGGGGGCGCGTCGGTGATTCCGCTGGCCACGACGGTCCAGCCCGGAGGAACGAGCGACGTGGGTGTCGATCTCATCGCCCCAACCGTGCGCGGCACATCTCGCGGTTACTGGCTGCTGCGCAACGACCGCGGGCTGCTCTTCGGCCTGCCCGACACCGGCGTCAGCCCGATTCGGGTGGAGGTTGCGGTCGTCGGCGCGGGCACCACGGTCACCGGCGGATGGAAGGGCGAGTACTATCCCAACCGTGACCTGCGCGGCGCGCCGGCCCTGTCCCGGCGGGATCTGGCCATCGACTTCTCCTGGGATAACGGCTCACCCGATTCGGCGCTCCCGGCGGATGGGTTCTCAGCCCGCTGGACCGGCACGACCCGATTTGACCAGGCGATCTACCGCGTTCACGTAGTCGTCGATGATGGCGCCCGGTTGTGGGTGGACGGCAACCTGCTGATCGACGCCTGGTCGACTGGATCGTCGCGCGAGATCACCCAGGATCTCGGTTTGACGCGTGGCGAGCACACGTTGTGTCTGGAGTACTTCGAGGGCCGCGGCCGAGCGTCGGTCCGTCTGTTCTGGGAGAAACCGCGCGCGTCATCCTTTCCCGACTGGAAGGGCGAGTACTGGCCGAACGCCGATCTGTCCGCCGCTCCGTCCTTGACGCGCAACGACGCGCGTATCGATTTCGACTGGGGGCCGCAGGCACCGGCCTCCGGCGTGCCCTCCGATCGCTTCTCGGTGCGCTGGACGCGGGCCGTAGCCTTCCCCAGCGGCATCTACCGATTCAGCCTGCGGGCCGACGACGGAGTGCGGCTGTGGATCGATGACGTACGCGTGATCGACGAGTGGCACACCTCGGACGGTAGTACGGTCTACACCGTCGAACGCTCGCTAACCGGTGCGGACACGCTGCGCGCCGAGTACTACGATGGAGGTGGGCAGGCACAGGTCCAGGTACGCTGGGAACTGCTGCCCATCACGCTGACGCCGACGCCGACGGAGACGCTGGCGCCAACCGACACCTTGACGCCGACGGCAACCGAAACGCCCTGATCCAAGGGTGCTGCCCAGGGGGCAGCACCGAGTCTGCCGCCGGGCCGCCGTCCATTCGCCTGCAAGCATTCGACCCCGCCGTGTACTTCACGGCGGGGTCGTCTGGTTCTCGTGGAGGCCTTTCGGCCCGACGGCAGAGGCTAGATGAAGATGATCTGCGTGTCTTCGGTCATGTCCAGGAACTCGACGACGGTCACGACGCCGGCCAAGCCATCGATGTAGTCGTCCTTCTTGAGACCCATCATGTCGGCCGTCATCTTGCAGGCGTAGAACTTGGCGCCGCCGTCCATCATCATCTGGATGTACTCGGGCACGGGGGGCGCGCCGACGCCGGCGATCTTCTTGCGCATTAGCCAGGTGGCAAAGGCGGTCATCCCGGGGATGATGCCCATCCAGTTCGGGATCCCGAGGTTGCCCGTAGGCAGGCCCATCATCTTCATCTTCATGCTGGTGTTGGCCACGGGCGCGAGCTCCAGTCGCTTGTAGCGCGACTTGGTGATCATGTCCATGCCCCAGAAGGTGAAGAAGAGGGTCACGTCGATCCCCTCTCCGAGCGCGGCCCAGCCCATAATCAGAGCCGGGTAGGCCATGTCCAAGTCGCCCTTCGAGCAGATGAACGCCATCTTGCGGTTCTTCTCAGCCATTGTCTTGTCTCCCTCGGTTGATAGATGGTAGCGGACGGCTAGACGCAGCCCTCGGGCTTTCCCAGCCCCGAGACGCGGGCGACCTTCTTGGCCGGCCCTTTCGGGAACAGGGCGAACATGTCCTTTGTGGACACGCCGGCGCCGTTGGTGATCTGGCGCAGCGTGGGCGCCTTGCCCGTGGCGGTGGCGTCCTGGCGGCAGTATTCGATGACCTTCCAGTGGGCGTCCGTCAGGACAGGGAGGCCCTCCTCCTTGGCCAGCTCCGCGGCAATTTCCTTGCTCCACTCACCGGGGTTGGTCATGAAGCCGTCGTCGTTGACGGTTACGGTCTTGCCTGCGATCGTACGGGTTGGCATACAGTCCTCCTTGAGATGGACGATGGTTACTTGGACGGTGCGCCCGCCTGGGCGCCGATGGCCTGCAGGACGCGCAAAGTGAGCGCCAGACCGCGCCGGACGCGCGGGTCGCCCATCTGGCGCAGCAGGCCCAGGGTCGAAATGTCGAGCGGCCGCTCGAGCTCCTGCTCGGCCAGCAGCAGCGTATTGCGAACGAACCCCAGGATCTCCGGCTGGGTCATGTCCTTGACCGTGTTGACGATCAGGACGATGTTGTCGCCCAGGCGGCGGACATCTTCTTCGCCGAACGATGTGACCAGCGCGTCGAGAATGTGCGCCCCGCCCCGGGCGAAGGCGAAGTAGCCCCGGCGCTCCATCTCGGCCAGCGCATCGACGGACTTCTCGAAAGCCTGATCGGTGAGGGGGCCGAGGGTGTTGGCCAGGTCGCTGACCGCCTCCAGCTGGTCGAGCATGCGCTCGAGGTTGCGGGCGTTGCGCAGCAGGCGCTTGAGCAGGCGCAGCAGGTCGGCCAGGTCGACGTACTCCTGCACCTCCTCCAGCTGCTCGATGGCGATGTGGAACGCCTGGTTGGCGATGGGCGTGACATCGCGCACCAGTTCGGCACGCTCCTGGCGCTGGCGTTCGGCCAGGTGTGCCTGGGCGCTCAGGTATTCGACCTGGGCGGTCAGCGCATCGATCTTGGCGGTCAGCTCGGTGGAGGCGATTTCCATAGCGGCCTCGCTAGCGATACATCTTGCCAGCCATGGTCATTCTGGCCGGCAGCGGGAGTTCCTGCCCCTTGAGCAGCAGGTTCCAGTACATCCAGCGGAACATCATCTTGCCCCAGTGATTCATCTCCGTCTCCTGGAGTAGGCTGAAGGGGCCGATGCCGGGCAGTGGATAGTGGCCCGGGAGGGGTTCGACGTCGTAGTTGAAGTCGATCAGCAGTCCCTTGCCGAACCCGGATTCGATGAAGCAGTTGGCGTGGCCGTCGAACGTCGGCCGCAGGTCCAGGCCGTCGATCACGCGCAGGAAGTTGTCGGCGAAACAGTCGACGGCGAAGTGGGCCACCGAGCCGGCCTTGGATGTCGGCAGCGATGCGGCGTCGCCCATGGCGAAGATGTTGGGGAACTTGGTCGACTGCAGCGTGTGCTTGTCGACCGGGACGTAGTTGAGGTCGTCCCCCAGGCCCGAACGGGCGATCACCTCATCGCCCATGTTAAGCGGGATGCTGACCAGCAGGTCATACTCGAGGCTCTGCTCGTCGTACGAGACGATGTGCTTGGCATCAGGGTCGACGCGCTCGATCAGGAAGTCGGGGACGACCTTGATCGACTTGCGCTCGAGGATGTCCCCCAGGTGGCGCGAGGCGATCGGCTTGGTGAAGGCACCGGGGAGCGGGGTGGCGTAGGTGATGTCGACCTTGTCACGCAGCCCGTGTTCGGTGAAGTACGAGTCGGCCAGCATCAGGAACTCGAGCGGGGCCACCGGGCACTTGATCGGGTTGTCGACGACGTTGACCACCAGCCGCCCTCCCTGCCAGGTGCGCAGGTGCTTGGCCAGGGCGACGGCGCCGTCGACGGTGTAGAACTCGTGGATCGTATTGCCCCAGGCGCCGTCCTTCAAGCCCGGTGTCTGTTCAGGCCGGATCTGGCAGCCGGTGGCGATGACCAGGAAGTCGTAGGCCAGGATGCGCTTGTCCTTGGCCAGCCTCACCCGGTTGTGCTCGGCATCGATCGCCTCGATCGGCGACATGATCAGTTCCACCCCGGCAGGGATGAAGTCGCGCTTGGGCTTGACGACATCATTCTTCGAGTAGATGCCGAACGGGATGAACAGGAACCCCGGCTGGTAGTAGTGCGTCTCGTTCTGGTCGACGAGCGTAATGCGCCACCGGTCGCTGTCGAGCAGAGGATGCAGACGGTTGGCGACCGTTGTGCCGGCTGTGCCGGCGCCGAGTATCACCAGGGACTTCATGCTTCGCTCCTTGGACTGGGGACTCCGGTGCCCGGCGCGCGAGGGACGGAGGCCACCCGGGCGCGATCGGTCAGCGTGGTGGCCATGAAGGCGCGCAGCAGGTCGAGGGCCTGCACGACGCGGTCATCCGCCAGGCTGTAGACGACCATGCTCCCCTGCCGTTCGGCGGCGACGACGCCGCGTTCGCGCAGCACTTTCAGGTGGCGCGAGATGACGGGTTGAGGGGTGTGAAGGGCGGCCGCCAGCTCGGTCACGTGTCGCGGGCCGTCGCCCAGCTCATAGATGATCATGAGGCGCTTGGGTTCCGAGAGGGCGGCGCACACCTCGGCGTGGAGCTGCATCACTTCTGACTCGGGGATCGTGGTCATGCGTGTTGCGCTCCCGCGGTTCGACCCGATATACGCATATTCGGCTACTCAAATACCAGGCCCGATTGTCATATGGATCATGGCCCGGGAGAATGGAAGAATGTCACGTCCGCCTTGTGATAGGTGTCACA
>Ga0315274_10015980_pt1 | contig 10619 bp, 10 predicted proteins | sample YL17G02_20_MG_FD_203700 | JGI IMG/M metagenome (GOLD analysis project Ga0315274, IMG submission 203700) | Sediment microbial communities from Yellowstone Lake, YNP, Wyoming, USA - YL17G02_20 | ecosystem: Environmental > Aquatic > Freshwater > Lake > Sediment | place: USA: Wyoming | collected...
ATGGGTGGTATGGTTGATAGCAAAGCACCCAAGCAGGAGTTTTGGCAGCCAGGTACGAGTATGGCATATCTCGCTGACCTTTACGAAAAGATGAGAGACGACTGGGGTTACAGTGAGGGTGAAGTTCAGGTGTACCTCGACAACGCTTTTACGTTACTCGATTTTGAAAATACCATGCCGTTATATACCTATTTGTGGCCATCAAAGTGTAAGATCGGATGGGGCGCAGGCGAACTTTTGAGGATTCTAATAAAATATAGCAAAGGCACCGAAGATCAGATCGAAAAAGCCTATCAAGCCGCAAGAAAAGTAGCGATATTCACCTTTATGGATAGCCAGTTGCCGACGGGCGGATGGTCGGTCATGCACTATCCATTGAGTGAATTGATACCTGAAATGGCGTTCGATTACAAGCCGCTCAAGGGCATGGTGAACGTACCAGACAGCAGGATCGAAGGCTCAGAGACAATCTTCCTCCCCGGCGAAGAGATCACTGGCGAGTTCCTCGGCGAAATGAAGTCAATACAGATGGGTTTGGAGGAATTACTAGATCATCGGTTGAAAGACGAAATTCAATGAGCGAGAAAGAATAGTGAAGGATCAAATATTTGAACAATACAAAGAAGCTATCGAGAATCTAAGGAAAGATTTCGTCGAAGCATGCAAGTCCGTCTTTGGTGAAAATCTGGTGTCAATTATCACTAAGGGGTCAACCGTCAAAGGCGGATTCATTCCCGGATTATCAGACGTTGATATGCACATATATCTCAAAGAAGAAGCCTTTGAATACAGGGATTTCTTGAAGCTAGAGCTTGGTTTGAAACTTCAGGAGAATATAAACGATATACTTCATCGTTACGATTTAGGTGGTAGCCCTATTCAGGTGATCCCGATTAATGTGTCAATGCCCAAGTTCTGGCCAAGATCGCTGCCCGGCACGTACATCTTTTTATATGGCGATGAATGTCCGGAGCCGGAACCTGAAGCCGAAACAATGCTAAGTGATGATTTATCAAATCTGCAATACCAGTACCCAAATTACGCATATAGCTTGGTGAATACTTATGCAGACAAGGGAAACGAGGAACTTCCCCAATTTGTCCGCCGATTGAATCCAGCAGTTACACCAACGTTTAACAGGGTATTTTCAGTAATTACAGAAGACTCTTTCAAAGCATGGAAGATGAGCAAATTCGAGGTACTGGATGCTCTGGAACAACTGGAAGATGAATCAGCTAAACGTCTGGCACAATTGGGAAGGGAATTCTACGAAAAAGCGAGTCAGCGTGATCGCCTCCGAACGGATCTGGAATTCTGCAAGGATGTTATACGACTTAGTTTCAAGATTATTGATCTTGGCAAACAAATCGGCAAACAACGTAGTACTTAGACACAGTGAATTTTTATGGATTGCGAAAGCCATGCTTCAGCACTTCAAAAGAAGAATAATATAAAAAACTACTGTGTCTGAGTAGTAGTTAGGCTAATTACGCCATTCTATGGGTTTAGTCCAGTTTCAAATAGTTGCACACTGTTGACTATAGTTGTGCATAGTTGTATAATATCATTCGAGGAGGTGGTATTATGGGACTTATGGATGAAAAGTGGTATACGGTAGAGGAATTAGCAACAAAACTAAAACTGCACCCAGAAAGCATCAGACGGTCAATACGAGCAGGCAAGCTAGGTGCTGTAAGGTTTGGCAAGGTGCTGAGAATCCCGGAGAGTAGCTTTGTAGATTACGTGAAACAAATTATAACGCAGGATCATAAAGGTAATGATGATGGCGTACCAAAGAAAGGACGATTTTCTTTGCGTGGTATGATCAAAGATGGTCAGGTAGATGATCAAGCACTGGATGAGGTTAAGAAGATATGGGAATCCCGGGAATTACAGTAGATACTCACACATTGGTCTGGTATATAGATGAGGCATCTAACAGGAAACTTACAGAAAAGGCTATCCAGATGATAGATGACGCTGAAAAAAACAGCGTTATCTATGTCTCAACTATATCGTTAATGGAGGTTATAGACCTATCAGAGAAAGGTCGTATATCCATATCTTTTCGGAAAGTGCTTTCAGCAATAGATACAAACGAAGCGTATAAGGTGATTTCAGTCAGTAGCGAATTGATAAGAACAGCAATCCCATTGCAATGTCTGGAGATACATGACAGATTGATAGTAGCAACAGCACTGATGACTAAAAGTATTCTAGTGAGTAAGGATCGAGAGATCAGAGCGACTGGCTTGAATGTTGTATGGTCAAGACAAGAGTAGCAAGGGGGGGTTCTATGATAGAGGAAAATTATAATTTGAACAGACTTGAGTTTGCCAAAGGTCTTAGAGAATACCACCATAAAGCTATATGGGAGGAGGAAAAACATTTTACATGGTTAGTGTCAATTATATTGTCTTTGCAAGTGATTGTTTATACTAATGATAAAATTTGTGAGCAAAACAAATGTTTGCTCATACTTGGTTTATCTTTTATTGGATTCATATTTTGTTGTTTGTTCCTTATTGTTATACGAAGAGAAGGTTATTTTTTCCATAAAGCGTTAGCTCTATTCGTAAAAGAGTATAACAATATATTTAACCCATCACCAGAAGATTTATATTTCATTAAGGAACCAGATAGAGAAGCTAATAAAAGTGGCTCTTTGGTAAATAACGGGGGAATGAATCTTGCATAGGATGGATTCCAGCTTTCGCTGGAATGACAATGATTGTGTTTGTGTCATTCCCGTGAAAACGGGAATCCATTATAAATACAAGTTTCCCCGTTAATTCCCAAAGAACCATAAAAGTTATCGGAGTCTAACTAAAAGCTTCTTCAATATTTTCAATGTTAAAAAACTTTTTCAAAGGGATATTTAGTATAGATATAGGTATAAGAGATGCTTTTCAGATACTTTTCCTTTTTTTTGCCTTGTTATTTATCGCTATATTGCTTTGTGCATTTATCATACGCATTGGTCTATGATTACTAAATCAATTGATTAAATCTAATTTTACTATTGAAAAGAGGATGCCAGATGGAAACGATTGAGATTAAACTTGACGAACAAACGCTTAGTAATGCTTTGAGACTCGCAGAATCTCGTCATTGCACCTTAGAAGAACTGATAAAAGAGATCATTGAGAATATAGAACCTTTTGAGAGCAAAAAAAGTACCATCATGGGTATGTTTTCAGATGAGCCGGAATTAATAGATCAGATTGTTGAATCTGTTATGACTGCACGTGAAAAACACTCGTTAAGGTAGGCAAATGAATAAATCATTGGATTACGGATTGATATTAGATGACTGGAGGATATAGAACCGTTTGGGGAAAAATATGAGTATGACGTCAAAAGAGAGAGTTATGGCGATGCTGAACCATCAGAAACCTGATAGAATACCGAAATTCGATGGATTCTGGGCGGAGTTTGCGGAAAAGTGCTTTCAGGAGTTGAATATTCCTGCTGGTACTGATCTGGATGATTATTTTAGCATTGACATCGGCATTGTCGTTGCTGATGAGACGGCGTTTCCGACCCGTACTAAAACTATATCGCAGGACTCGAAAGGCACTGTATCTCAGAATAGCTGGGGATGTATCGTCCGCACCAGACCGGGAACTTATTTTTACGAGGAACTTGATACGATAATTAAGAATAAAAGTGATCTGGATCATATAGAGTTTGATTCTCCTTATCTGGATTCTCGCTATGGCGGGTTTAATGCGGAAAGGTTCAGGAATAGCAGGCGATGTATCTTTTGCAAGACGGGGGGACCTTTTCTGCGATCTGCTCACATTCGTGGGAAACAAAATTTTTTGTATGATATAGCCGGTGACCCTGAGTTTGCGAAGGCTCTGGCTGATAGGGTGGCACATCACATCGCTGAGATCGGGAAGGAATCGCTGCGGAGAGGCGATCTTTATGATACGGGTCTGTGGATTTATGATGACATGGGAAGCAACCTTCAGCCGCTTATGTCTCCGAAGTCGTTTGAGAGGATATTTCTGCCCGGATACAGGCATATAGTGAAATCTTTTAAGGATGCGGGTGCGGCTAAGGTGGTATTGCACAGCGATGGTAATATTGAACCGCTTCTTGATATGATTATTGACGCTGGCATTGATGCGATAAATCCTGTTGAGCCAAAGGCGGGATTGAATATTCCGAGATTGAAAGCTAAGTATGGCAAAAAGCTGGCTTACATCGGCGGGATGTGCAATGCTCACGTTTTGCCAAGTGGAACGTTTGATGAGATCGAGGCTCAGGCTCGTGAGATCATTGAGTCTGCAAGGGATGGCGGGGTCGCTATCGGCGCACATTCTATCGGACCTGATATTCCTGTTAAAAATTACCTGCGCTATCACGAATTTGTGATGAGAGAAGGGGATTTTGAATCGCACTCGATGAAACTTTCAAAATAATCGCAGAAAAACTTTACTTGTGCTATAATTCAAATGCAGATTACATTTTGATTAAATGTAATTTTGTCAAATTTGACGTAGTATCGTCAGACAGAATAAAAACTAGAGGTGTAATATGCAAAGAAGTTTTACTGCAATCATTGAGCGTGAGAATGATATGTATGTTGCATTATGTCCAGAACTTGATATTGCGAGCCAGGGAAAGACTGTTAATGAGGCACGAAAGAATTTGCAAGAAGCTCTGGAACTTTTTTTTGAGACGGCATCTGATGAGGAGATTCGGGATAGACTTCATGATGAGATTTACATTACACAATTAGAGGTTGCTGTTGGGTAAACTAAGGATCCTATCAGGTAAAGACGTATGCCAGATATTATCCAGTCATGGATTCAATGAGGTAAGAAGGCGAGGTAGCCATATCATAGTAATTCGATATATTCTACATACAGTGTTCACATAAATCTAATTTTGCACCAATGTTAATTTCAGCATCTTTTACGTACTTATTCTGTGCTACTAAAGCTTTCACTTGGTCTGAATCAACGCTAGGCACCCATACAAATAGCCAGAACCACTCATCAGTCTTTCCAATCTTTACAGTATTATCATCGAGTACCTCAATTGGATTCGCCTTCCCCTTTATTTTTTTAAATAGTTCACCACATGGTTTTTTTCTCTCTAAATGAAGTTTCACACGCTTTGTTGGAGAATCTACAGAGACAGCATATCTAGCCATTGAAAATCTCCTTTCCTCATTTCAGATTTTGTCTCAATATACCAATATAAGCATCTGCTTCCATAATGCCTTTTGCTAACATAGAAACAACTCGATGGGCGCCATCAATAAGTTCAATACTTCCATCTCTGTTATGTTTAGATCGAGCGATACAAATAAACGTTCTAGCCGTCCCTTTAGGTGGAATAGAATTCAATCGAAACTCAGGCCCATCATACTTTCTCGCAGATCCATTATCTACGAATCGTTTAAGATTGCCAAATGCCGTATCTAAATCAGCTTTCATTTTGGTATTGTCATTGTTAATACCACATGTGTATAAATCAGCCAAAGATATTTTTTTTAAGACCCAATGAGAAATTTTTTGGTAATTAGAGTTTTTCCTTGTACCAATTGTCCACCCTAAAGTTGGATTATCATCACATCGAGTTTTCTCAAATTCACGAACTTTCTGAATGAATTCCTCATCTGGTAATTTAAGCCATTCAAGCATTTTTTCTCGTTCGCTTTTGTATTTTTCTCGACTTGCCTCCATACAGATAAAATGCTTTAATACATCAGACACTGTGCTTTTCTTGCACTTTTTATGAAATAGATTCATTTCCCGTCCTTAAAGCTTTAGCTTCTTAATAAAGGGATGCAAGCTTGATCGGCTTGTGCTTTAGGATTATGCCCCATTTGCCGATTATCCATAGTGTGCCATCTGATGACAGGCTTATGCCGTAGAGGTCGTTTGTGGTGTTTGTCTCCTGCAAAATCCACGTTTCTCCGCCGTCAACGGTATGCAGGACGGTGCCATTTCCACCTACTGCGTAACCTTCACTCTTGCTGATGAACTTTACGTCATGAAGCGTTACGATTACGTCACTCTTTTGCCCTGCCCATTTGTTTCCGGCGTCCTGCGTGTGGATTATTAAGCCTGACTGTCCAACTGCCCAACCGTCATAAGGATTCGCAAAGTCAATTCCTTCAAGATCAACGCCTGTGCCGGGTTCTCTGAACTGCCAGACGACACCATCAAGCCCGCCGTAGAGCAAAATGCCGCTGTCGCCGACGATCCAGCCGACTCCGTAGCCGGGGAAGTTGACTGCGTTCAGTCCCAAGTCTGTCAGGGATTCTATTCTCGTCCAGACTTTGCCGCCGTCTACGTTGTGGAACATGACTCCCTCATTGCCGACTGCCCATCCTTCGTTGAGCCTTACGAACTGGTTATCCCGCAGGTTGTAATTGCCAAAGGGGGAAAATTTCTGGTTTTCCTGCAATTTCCAGTTTTTTCCTTTATCCATAGTGTAGATGACTTTCCCTTTATTAGTCATGATCCATCCCCAGCCGGAGGTGCCTTCTGCAAAACCTACGTCTATCAGGCGCTCTTGAGTAGGGCTTTTCTGAATCTCCCAAGTTTTTCCGCCGTTCCACGTATGTAGTATTATGCCATCGTCACCAACTGCCCAGCCTTCCATTGCGCTGATGAAATGCCCTTTCCTCAATGAGTATCCATCACCCTGAAGCTGAATGTTCCAGGTTTTTCCACCGTCTGTGGTTTGCAGGATGGTTCCTGTCTCACCAACTGCCCAGCCGACGTTTTCGTTTACAAAGTATAATGCGCTTAAATCTTTACTTACTCCGCTGTCTTGCTCCTGCCACGTCTTACCACCGTCACTGGTATACATTATGGCACCCTGATCACCTGTGGTCCAGCCGATGTCAGGTTTCGCAAAGTACATGTCACTCGTTCTTTTTTCAGTGCCGAGTTTTCTTTCTTCCCAGGTTTTTCCGCCGTCAGACGTGACGTACATCAACTGATACGGCTCCATTGCATATCCAATCTGATCTATAAATTGAAGCCTTTTGAGCGTTCGCCCCCGTTCTTTTTCCTCAAGTTTGGTTAGCCACTGCTTACCGCCGTCCTCTGTCTCAATTATAACTGCTTTTCCCTGTGCGGTACTGGTTACGGCAAATCCCTTGTTTGCATCTTTGAAGTATATATCTGAGAATGAGGAGTTAGTGACCCCGGTTACATTATCCTTCCACGTTTTTCCACCATCTGCTGTTATCAGAAGGCTTCCGTTATCTTTAGTTATCCATCCGTTCTGGCTGTCGAGGAAGAAGATGCGCCATAGCCTGTCAACTGTTCCTGTCTTTTGAATCGTCCACGTATTTCCGCCGTCCTCTGTATGCAGTAAGGTTCCGCCTTCACCGCAAACCCAACCGTTACTGGCATTTTGGAAGAAGATGCCCATGAGCGCCTTTGGGGTTCCGCTTACTTGCTGTTCCCAGGTTTTTCCGCCATCGCTTGTGGCAACAATGAAGCCATCTGAGCCGACAGCCCAACCGCTGTTTACATCAGCGAAGTATACATCAGTGAAGTCAACTGTCCATTTCGGCTGACGGACTATATCCCACATATCTTTCTCCACTGGTCGGGGTGGTTCTTCTGGAGCAATTTCCTCTGTTTTTTTAGGGATGTTGACCAGGTCCTTGACGTTTGAGCCGAGTGTATCAACAGTGTATTTTATGGTTATACCACCCTCGCCGACTGCGAAAAGGCTGTTACCGGTGAAGCTTATGCCGTAAAGGTCTTTATCTGTCCCGCTGTCTTTCTTTATCCACGTTTTACCGCCATCGGCTGTTACGAGGAGCGCACCTTTATCGCCTGCAACTAAGCCAACATTGGCATTAGCGAAGTAGGCTTTTCGTAAATTGGCATCTATTCCGCTCTTTTGCTCTTTCCACGTTTTTCCGCCGTCCTCAGTATGAAGTATCAAGCCGAACTGTCCAATTACCCAGCCATTTTTTGGATCAGCGAAAAAGACACCATAAAGCTCATTAAAGCTATCACTTTCCTGTTTTTCCCACGATAAACCGCCGTTGATGGTGTGAATGATTATACCGGGCCAACCAACCGCCCAGCCTTCCTGAGAGTTGAGGAAGTATACACCGTAGAGCGTCTGCCACGAGGGGCTTATCTGCTCTGACCACGATTCCCCGCCGTCAACGGTATGAACCACTGTTCCCAATGCGCCGACCGCCCAGCCTTCTTTTGCGTTCCTGAAGTAGACGCCGTTGAGCGGAAGCCCCTGTCCACTGCGCTGAGGGAACCAGCTTTTGCCTGCGTCAGTAGTGTGAAGGACGGCGCCCATCTCTCCGACTGACCATCCCTCGTTATCGTTGATGAAATAGAGGCTGTTGAGGCTTCCCCATGTGTCTATGTCTTTTGATGACGTCCACGTTTTTCCGCCGTCCTCTGTACGTGTGATAACGCCTCGATCTCCGACAGCCCATCCTCTCCTATCATCTGCGAACTGGACGTCCTGAAGGTCGTTGCCCATAATATCGGTCTTACCGCCTTGAATCGCCCATGTTTCTCCGCCGTCTTTTGAGTGAAGAATTAATCCGAATTCTCCTACGACCCATATCTCTTTGGGACCTGTGAGGTAAACGCTGTATAAGGTATTTCTTACGCCACTTACCCGTAAACGCCAGTTTTTACCGCCGTCATCTGTGGTGACAATGTGTCCAACCATTGATACGGCGCATCCGTGTTTAGAATCGAAGAAATTAATGCTTAAAGCGGGGAAATGCACGTGTCCATTACTCGGTATGTGGCTTTCCTGACGCTCCCACGTTTCGCCGCCATCACCTGTGTGGAATATAGAACCGTCTGTACCGCATATCCAGCCATCTTTTTCGTTTACGAACTGCATTTTGTAATTGGTATTTACTAACTGTACTCTTTCCTGATCTTCTTCACTGCGATATACGACCCATTTCCATTTTTTTCCGTCATGAGTCCTGTAAACTCTGTCCATTTCACCGATGAGCCAGCCCTCTTTGTTGTTAAAGAAGTAAACTCCCGTTAGTGAAACGTCTGCACCTGTCGGCTCCTGTACCCATATTTTACCACCGTTTACAGTGTGGAATAACTTATTGCTCTCACCTACCGCCCAGCCTTCGTTTCCATTGCTCAAGAATTGAACGTCATTGAGTGTGGCTGTTGTCGTGCTGATCTGCTGAAACCAGTGTTCGCCTCCGTCTGAAGTGTAGATTATGGTGCCATTTTCGCCAACTGCCCATCCTTTTGTCCTGCCGATAAAGAATAATGCTTTTAATTCACGCTTTGTGCCGGTGTTCTGCTGTTCCCATTTGTTTCCGCCATTGCTTGTATGTACCACAGTGCCTTGCTGACCCACTGCCCACCCATATTTGGCATCTACGAAGCACACGTCGTTGAAATGGACTTCCCATTCTGCTTTTCTGACGACTTCACTTTTCACACATCCGAAAAGCGATACGATTATGAGGCATAATATTAAATAAATAAGCGATGAGCGAAACATCAATCTCCTCCCAAAGAAACAGCTATCACCAATTTTCAACTTTCAAGCCTTTGTTGAATACTAAGTACATTGCACCGTAAATTCTCACCTAGTTAGAGACTTTTAGTTGGGTTTCGTTCCTCAACCCAACCTCTTATGTTAATAGTCAAGGGAAAAATGAATGTCAGATTTTTGTCACATTTCCCATTGAGATATTATATACTAAATGTAATTCGTCAAAATATTAACAAATCATGACAATCTCCTTATTGTATAAAATTGCCATTGCAAACTACCGGCTTTGAAACGATAATATCATCCTCTTATTAGCAGACAGTCATATTATCTATATGACTCTATATGACGCTGCAATGCTTTGTTTAGATACTATTAGTGTGGGACGTAGCCTACCGAATAGCAGACAATATTATATGATAGCTCATATATGATAGTTCATAATATAATGCTGCAGGTTGGGTTAAACGCTTACCCACACAATCGGGATTATATCGCTTCTACAATAACATTATGAAATCATTATGAAATTTATGATATTGCTCCAAGTTCATAATAACATTGGTTCTTTAACACATATTGTATTCGACTCAGTAACTTTCGTGCTATCCTGATAATTGCCAGATTCTTGGGCATTCGCTTGGTTAACTCTGTGTATGTCTTTAACAATGCCGGGTCTTTTCTCACTGCTACCCAACTGCTCTCTATCAGCAAGTATCTCAGGTTTGCATTACGACGTTTTGAGACTCCTGTGTGCTGTTGTTTATCTCCACTGGAGTCTTCTCCGGGTATCAAACCTACATAACTGGCTAAGTGGTCAAGGTTCTTAAAGCGAGTTATGTCATCTAGCTCTGTCAGAAACACCATTGCTGTTGTTGTGCTTATACCTGGAACCGAAGTCAGATAACCAGCAAAATCACTGTAAGGTTTCTGTCCTGATAGATGACGAATATCTTTCGTCAGTTGAGCTATGGCTGAACGAAGATACCTTAGTTCTGACAGTAATACACCAAGTGTTTGTTGACCACTATAATACTCAAAGCTGAGACCTTCTTTACTGAGACCCCCTCTGTGGTTCTCTTTAAGACTCTCTAACCAGCAGACGAATCTGTTTGACCAAT
>Ga0315274_10015981_pt1 | contig 10619 bp, 3 predicted proteins | sample YL17G02_20_MG_FD_203700 | JGI IMG/M metagenome (GOLD analysis project Ga0315274, IMG submission 203700) | Sediment microbial communities from Yellowstone Lake, YNP, Wyoming, USA - YL17G02_20 | ecosystem: Environmental > Aquatic > Freshwater > Lake > Sediment | place: USA: Wyoming | collected...
ACTTCGCCGTCACGGTCGACGGCCTCGACGAGATCGTCTGGTGGATCCTGGGATACGGGCCCGAGGTGGAGGTCCTCGCCCCCAAGGAACTCCGCGACCGGATGGCGGACCTGGCGCGGCGGATGCTGGACCTTTACGGCAGGGCCTGAACGGGCCCAGATGGCGCGGGCGCTGCGCCACTTACGGTGGCGCGTCTTGTTGCCGGGTGGCGTGCCACCAGCAAGCGGACGACCGCTGCTCGACCGGTTTCCGATTGCTTTCCGCCGTGAAATAGTTATGCTCTGTTAACGTTTTGGGGGGCGGCGTTTCCGGGGACCATTCCTTGCGGCGGCACATGAGGAGGCGCACCAAGCTCCACAGCCGGCGGCCACAACGGCGGCGCCGGCCCGCAGGCACCGAGCGGCCCCTGCGTCCGGGGGTCGTGGGCCATCCCGCGCTCGGCGCGATGCTGGCCGTTGCCGCGATGGTCTGGTTCCTGCCCGGGTGCACGTCGCACGACACGCGAAGCGTCGAAGCCACGGGGAACCTCGTGGCGGCCCGTTTGGCCGAAGCGAAGCCTGCCGCCCCCCCCGAATCGGCGGCCGCCAAGCCGGCGCCCGCGGCAGGCCGTTTCGCGGACCTGCCGAAGCGTGCCCCGGCGCCCGCCGAGGCGAAGGCGGCCCCTGCCACACCCGACGCGGGCCGCGCCTTGAAGGCGGCGCCCCGGCCGGCCGGGTTCATCGACCCGCTCACGAAGTCGTCGTCGCGGGTCGCCATCACCCTGGAGTCGTGCATCCGCCGCGCGATTGCAGGCAACCTCAGCATTCAGATCGCGCGGTTCGGCCCCGCGATCGCCGAGACCGTGGTGCGCGAGTCGGAGGCCATCTTCGACCCGTCCTGGTTCCTGAACGACGCCCTGAGCCGCGTCAAGCAAAGGTCCCCGAGCATCTTCACAGGCGCCGGCACGTTCATCGACAAGCAGTCGAACTTCGCTACGGGCATCAGCACGCTGGCGCCCACCGGCGCCACCATACAGTTGTCGCAGGACTGGACCTACCAGAACTCGAACCAGGCGTTCCTCTTCAACCCGAACCCGCAGTACGACGCGGACCTGGGGCTGACGGTGCGGCAGCCGCTCCTCCGCGGGGCCGGGGTCGAGGTCAACCGCAGCCCCATAGTCCTGGCCCGCCTCGAAGAGAGCATCAGCCTGGCCGCGTTCAAGGCCAGCCTGATGACGGTCCTTTTCCAGGTCGAGCAAGCCTACTGGGACCTCGTTACCGATGAGACACGGGTCCAGGCCGTCAGCGAGGCCCTTGATGCGGCCCGCGAGAACCTGCGGATCGCCACGCGGCGGTTTGAGGAGGGCAAAGACAAACGCGTCATCGTCAGCCTGGCCGCCAGCGCCATGACGTCGCGCGAGGCGGACCTGGTGGCAGCCCGGCTGCACCTGGTTCAGACGAGCGATGCACTGAAGCGGCTGCTTCACGACGCCGAGTTGCCGCTCGAGGAGCCGACCGTCCTGGAGGCCGCCGAGTTGCCCGTCGCCACTCCCCTGCCGGTCGGGCGAGAGGTGCTTCAGGCCAGCATGGTGGCCGCCATGAAGAACCGGCCCGAAGTCCAGGAAGCCGAGAACCGGCTTTCGCAGGCGGGGGTCCGCGAGCGCGTGGCAGACAACGGCCGCCTGCCGCAGTTGGACATGGCGGCCGGGTATACGCTCAACGGCCTCCACCGCAAACTGGACCGGGCGCTCGAGGATGAACTCACGACGAGTTTCTACGACTGGTCGGTCGGCATGGAGTTCCGCATCCCGATCGGCAACCGATCCCGCACGGCGGCCTACGAGCGGGCCCTGCTCGAACGCTCACGCGCCCTCCACGAGCGCGAAAACGTCCGCCAGCAGGTCTTGCTGGAGGTGAGCGAGGCCACCCGCAACCTGGCGGCCGCCGAGGAATCGGTCCTTGCCACCCGGGCCGCCCGCCAGGCGGCCGAGCAGACCCTGCGCGACGGGCAGGCCTTCTTCGAGGCGGGCGCAGCACTCGTCAAGAACCTTCTGGATGCCCAGAGAGACCTGGCCGACGCCAAGGTCCGCGAGATCCAGGCTATGACGTCCTACATGGTCGGTTTGGCGGCCCTGGAACGGGCCAAGGGCACACTGCTTCTCTACAATAATATAGAGGTGGTCCCCGACCAGCCCCCGGCGCCCTCCGGTCCGGCCAGGAATTGAGGCAGGTGTGAAGCCGATACTTCGTGTTACCGCTTGTCAGTTCCACCCCACTACAATAATGGCGGGTGGGCAATTGTGCGAATCCAACTTGCCTTGGGGCGTTTCACTCGTATACTTCGAGGGCAAAGGGGTGTGTGGCCCGCAGACTGACCGAAGAAGACCATGAGGCTTTGGCACCATAGGCATCGGGCATTTGCAGGGGGCCTTTTCGTCATTTTGGCCGTCCAGGTCGCCATCGCGGCGCCTGAACCGACGGGCGCCAAGCCTGCGCCGCCAACTGCCGCCAAACCTGCCCTGCCCCCCGGAGGGGCGCAGGCCCTCTGGCATGACCTGGCCTCCAAAGTCAACCCCACCATGATGTCCAGCCGGCGGGTTCTTCTGGGCCAGCGGGATCCCAAGGGATCCTCGTGCGCGTGGATACGCTGGCAAGGCGACACCGCGCTTATGATGGGCGACGTCACGGGCGGCCCTGGAACCCAGATGGTGGCCCTTTACTTCGGTCCCACCCGCGGCAAGACCCCCCGGCCCGACTACGTATGGCACCAGACCGTCTTCAAGCCCTTTCTGGAGGCCTTTCTGACCCGCAACAAGGAGGTCTTCGGGCCGGCGCTGAGCCTCTCGGAGCAGGCGGATGAACTGGCCTCAAGCATCCGCGGTTGGACGGCCTTGCCGAAGGAGTTCAGCGCCGTGGGGCTGGCCCAGCAGACGCACTGGGCCGGCCGATGCGCCAAGGGCCTCGACGACGCCATCGCCCAAGGCGACCTGGCCGCGTGCAAGCGATGGGCCGACGAACTGGCCGCCGCCACTTTTGCCGTCGCAGACCTGCACCGCTGGCTCGACTTTCTCCTGAAGGACCACCTGACGGCCCTCGGTTTCCAGGCCCAGTGCGAGGGTCTCTTCAAGGCCTCCGACGACGCGTATGCCGGCGGGTACAACCCGAACCGCAACATTACGGCATTCCCGGCCGGTCGGCTGGGCACCGGCGGCGTCTACAACTACCTGGAGGTCGAGCGCCAGGCCGAATGGCTGTTCCGCGTCCCCCAGGAGTACCTCACTGTTAAGACCGACGGAACCCCCGCCGCCAAAGACGACGGTCTGGCCGAGGTCCCGGCGTCCGTCTGGCTCCCCCCGCGCCTGCGGGCGACGTTCGTGGCCTTGCGCAAGAACCTGTCGCCGCCCAACCAGGCGCTCTGGGATGGGGCCGCCCATTCGCCCTTCGACCGAAGTTACCTGGCCAACATGCTCTTTCGCATCATGCAGGCCGAACTCGTCCCCCAGGTCGCCGCGGTCCTCAAGCGCTACGACACGGCGCGCCCCGAGGGCACGAGGCCCGGCCTCATGGGCGTCATCTTCTACCGCGCCGGCGACGCATCGGGCGCCGCCGAATGGGGCGACCGTTACGAGCCCCGGCTCATGAAGATCGCCGGGGAGTTGACCGGCGCCAACTCGCAGGTGCTCATGGCCGCCCAGCGTTTCACGCGGGCCTTCTTCGGAGGCTGGGAGAACTACGAGTCCGTCGTCACCCTGCGCGAAGCCATCGAGACCCACAAGATGGACTGCGTTCGCGCCACCGACATGATCGGCAGCCTCTACCGCGGGTCCGGCCACCCCGGGTTCTACATCGTCCGCTGGTGTGCAGGCGTCGCCGGCCATTCGCTCGCCGCGGCCGAGACGATCGAGAAGGGCCAGCGCCGCATCTACATTGTCGATGGCCTTGAGACCGACGAAGACCTCTCGGACCAATGGCCGAGCGCCTATTTCCGCGGACCCGCCTGGCCCGCCGGATTTGTCGGGCCTAAGGCAGATATCTACGCCGTTGAACTCCTCGGCCGAGGCCTTGACAGTTACGTCTGGCTCGAAGGCTACGTCATCCGCGGCCCAAATGCCGGCGACCTCACGCGCGCCGCGGTGCCGTACATGACGGATCGCACCGCCGACGGCGTGACCAGGATTTACTCCGGCCCCTACCCCGACCGCGCCGCCGGCTCAGGTCAGTAGTACTACAACGCCACCTAATGCTGTGCGCGGCGGGTCAGGAGACCCGCCGCGAGAACTGGCGTTGTAGTAGTAGGCGCCCCCCGCCTGAGTTTCCCCTGACAGGTGGATATCCTCTCAGGCAATTCCGCCGGACGTTTGCGCGGCGTGGCTCCGACCCGCCGCGCTCAACTTGAGGCGCGCCAATCTGGGTGTCGCCAATTTGCTTTTCGGCCGACGACGCCCGTGGTAACTTTGGCGCGCGGTGGTGCGCCCACCCGTCCGACAGGAGCGAAGCCATGGAACACGAGGGCCGCGCGCGGCGGTTTTTCGCATTCGCACAGGCCGATGCCTGCGGCGGGCCGGGCGACCGGCCCGGCTTCGCCGTCGGCCGGGAGATTGCCCTGCCTCTCTCCGAGGCGCACCACGCGGCCGGCGTCCTGCGGCTGCGCGCGGGCGACGTTGTGGAACTCTTCGACGGCGCCGGCGGCCGCGCGCGAGCGCGCCTCATTTCGGTCCGCCGAGGCGCCGTCGCCGCCGTCGTCGAGACTGCCGGCCCGCCGCTGGCGCGCCCATTGCCGGTCATCCGTCTGGCGTTCGCGGTGCCCAAGGGGAGCCGGGTCGATTGGCTCTTGGAGAAGGCGACGGAACTGGGCGTCGCGTCGCTCTCGCCGCTGGCGCTTGCGCGGAGCGTGGCCGGTGGCGAAGCGCTCAGTGCCGCCAAGCGCCGCCGGTGGCAGGGTCTCTGCATCGCCGCTGCCAAGCAGTCGGGCCTGGACTTCTTGCCGACGATCAGCGACCTCGTGCCGCTGACCGACTTCCTGGCCGGTGCGAAAGACGGCCTCGGACTGTACGGCGACCTGTCGGCGTCGGCGGTCTCCGTGGCGGCGGCCATAGGGCAGGAGGGTCGCCGGGCGGCAACCTGCTATATAGTAGTTGGGCCGGAGGGGGGCCTGACGGAGGCAGAGCGGCAGGCCCTCAATACGGCAGGATTCGCCCCCGTCCGCCTGGGAAGCAGCGTTCTCAGAATCGAAACGGCGGCTATTGCCCTGGTTTCTGCGGTGTTGGCCCTGCGGGAATAGCCATTTGGGGGCCTTTTCCGGGGGTTCAGGCATTCTCGGCCCTGCCAAGGTGTACAAGACAGGTAGGATACGCAAGGGTTTCTACACCACCCGTTGTCGAACAAAATCTCCCGCCCGATTTGACTTCGCCGAAACTTGAGGTATATTTCACTTAACCGGGCCTCAGATTGGGGGCGCGATGAGCGCGCCACATCCTGTTTAGAGCGCGCCCGTGCGTGAGTGAATGGAAGAGACTTGAGCACACATCCTATTGGCACCGAGAACGAGGATTCGCCTTCACGACCCGACGGCTGTGCAGCCGGCCGGGATAGAATATGTGACGATCTCAACATGAAACAAACTCGGACGACGGGAACAGGGATCAGGGAGAGAGCCATGTCACGTCACAACGCACTGAAGGTGTTGGGTATCCTGGTCGCCGCGATCGCCCTCGGGCTTTCGCTGGCGCCCCGCCTTGAGGCCATTGAGTACACGTGGACGAACCTCGGCGGACTCTCAGGGGCCTGGGAGTTGGAGGGCAACTGGAGTCCAGGCGGCGGTCCTCCACTGGATACCGACATGGCCACGCTAAGCAGCGCCGTGCCCGGGGTGGCCGGAACGATCAACCTAAACGCTGATCGCGCGGTCGCCACCCTGAACTTCTACAACAACGATGCGACCCCCGACCACAGCGGGTCGTACACCCTTAAGGGCGGAGAATCTGCCCCCGACAGCGCGCTCACCGTCGGCACCATCCTCCAGTCGGCGGGCGGCGGCAATCTGGCCCTCAATGAGATCCAAGCGAAGATCGCGGGCGGCGGAGGCGGCGGGGCGATCGCCGTCAGCGTCGTCGACGGCACCCTCAAGTTGTCCGGCCAGATCGGTCCGCTCGCGCCGGTCACGCTCACGGCCGCCGTCAGTGGCACACTGGACATCGCCGGCCAGGGCAACCAGATGACGACCGACAGCCGGATCACGGTCGCGTCGGGCGGCCAACTGAGAGGCATCAACGGCAACCTGAGCGCGGCCACGATCGAACTCGCCGGTGGCAGACTCTCCCTCACCGGCACGCAGATCGGTATGGGCCAAGGCCTTCTGGGCGAGTATTATCGAAACATGGATACCGGCCAACTCGGCCCCGGCTTGATCCTCGCGGGCGCCAACGGCACCGGCTTCGATAGGTATTCCCCCGGCGGCCCTAATTACATCGGCGACGCCAATTACCAGTGGGGCCTCCTGAAAGACCACACGCTCCAGTTCATGCCGGGCAACGGCGACCCGAACGTCAATATCTTCACGGGCATACTCGACCACAACGGCAACCAGGTCGACCCCCGGCGCAATGTCGGCGCCCCGTACGAGTATTATGCCTGCCGCTGGGCCGGCACCCTTAACGTCACGACCGCCGGCTACTACCGCTTCTTCGGTGGCAGCGATGACGGCAACAAGGTCTGGGTCGATGGCGCCGCAGTCGTCCGCAACGATTACTGGACCGGCTACGCCGGCCCCGGCGCGTACGGCCCCCCCGTCTACCTGAACGCCGGCGCTCATACCTTCGTGGTCGGCTTCTATGAGGGCGGCGGCGGGCACAGCATCGACGTCCAGTGGAACAGCGGCACCGGCTACACGGCCGTCCCGGCCAGTGCATTCCAGTACATTCAGACCGTGGGCACCGGCGCATTCGGCAACAACGTCGAAGTCACCGCTACGGGTTCCGAGATCGCGGCCAGTTCCACCCTACCCCTCAGCCTCGGCGCCCTGAAACTGAACAAGGGCACGTCGCTGGCGGTCAGTAACACCTACCCCGACTCCCCCGTGACGTTCACGGGCACCAACCTTTCCGCGGACGGCCTGCTTACCGGGACCCCCGAGCTGAACATCGCGACCCTCTTCAACGGCGGCCCGCTGATGGGCGCCGCGGGCGCCGACCAACTCACCAAGATCGGCCCCGGCACGGCCACGTTCACGAACCTTAACAGCGGCAGCGGCGCGATCGGCCTCAACTCCAACGAGGGCCTCCTGAAGTTCACGGGCACCGTGGGCGCCGGTGGTCCCCTCTCACTGGCCGCTACGGCCAATGCCAACGCGTCCCTGTCGTTCACGGGTACGGTGGGCACCGGCAATCCCCTCGACGTGACGGCGACTACCAATGGCAACGGCGTCGTGACGTTCGCCGGCCCGGTTAGGGGCACGTCGCTGGCCGCCACGGCCAACGACGGCGGCCTCGTGCAGTTCAAGGCCGCCCTGGGCGCCGCGGGCAGCCCGCTGGCCCTGACCAACGTGGTCAACGGCGGCGGCACGATGGAATTCACCGGCGCCGGCGGCAACACCACCGGCACCGTCACCGTCAACCCCAACGGCCTGATGAGACTGGGCGGCGCAGGCTCGACCAGCATCAGCGGCATGGCCCCCAATACCGGCGCCAAGATCGTCCTGGTCGGCGGCACCATGGAAACACTCGGCGGCGCCGGCGTCCCGGGTATCTTGCGGGCCAAGGGCTGGCAGGGCACCATCGGCGGCAGCCTCCTGACCTATACCGGCGGCCTCATGGATTTCAGCGGCTACCCGGCTCCCACGAATACGAACTTTGTCGAACCCGATGTCATCGACTACCCGGATAAAGGCGACTGGCTCAATAAGGGCCGGCCCGGCGACTGGCTCAACTATAACGACAACCTCGCCGTCCTGTGGACGGGCGTCTTCAACGCTCCAGTGGCAGGCACCTACAATTTCTCGATCTGGAGCGACGACGAGAGCGCCCTGGAGGTCGACGGCGCGCGCATGGTGGGCGCCAACTGCAACCAGCAGTACGGCTCGAGGGTCCTCACGGCGGGATTCCACACCTTCAAGCTCGGCATTAAGGAGGGCGGCGGCAACCAGTACATGCGAATGTGGTGGCAGAAGCCCGGAGACGCCGCTTATGAGTATGCCAACCAGACCCCAGGCTTCTTCTTCACCGACTATCCCGGCGTCATAACCACGAACGAGGTCGCCGTCACGGCCGCCGGTTCCGTCATCAACGGCAAGGGCCTCGGCGGGCCCAGTTTTGGCCAACTGACCATGGATTGCGGCACCGACCTCACGTACACACACGAGAACGCCAAGGCCCTGACGTTCGGCAATACGGTCATCACGGATGTCGGCGCCCCCGCCCCCGTTGGCATGATCTATAACAACAACGTCAATGGCGGCAATATGCAGATTTCCTCGGCCGTCACCCTCAATAAGTCCGGTGCGGGCGCGGCCAACTTCGGGCAACTGATCGTCCCGCCCGGCGGCGCCAGCGCGACCCTGAACATCAACCAGGGCAGCATGACTTTCTCGGGCGCCGTGGGCGTCGGCGGTCCCCTCGCGATGAACGCCCTCGTCAACAACACCGCCCTGACGTTCCAGAACACCGTGACCGGCGACATCACCGCCACCGCCCTGGGTAGCGCCGGCACAGTCAACTTCGGCGGAGCGGTTTCGGGCACGAACGTGTCGGCCAGCGCCGACACCGGCAGCCGTGTCACGTTTGCCGGCCAGATCATGGCCGACAACCTTTCGCTCGCATCCGCTAACGGCAGCAGGGTCCAGGTGCTGGGCCGCGTCCAGGGCTACATCGCTCCTGAAGCGGCCGTGACCGGCACGGTGGGTCCCGGGAGCAGACTCGAACTGACTTACCAGAACGCCCTTAATCCCAGTGCCGCCACCGGCACCCTGACCAACAACGGCGGCGAGTTGAGCGTCACCCAGGCGGCCGGCCCCCTGGCGATTATCCTGAACGGCGGCGTCTTGAATGTCGAGCCCAACGCCGGGATAGTCGCCGGTCGTCTGCTGGCCGGCAGAATCGACGGCAACGGGTGGGATACCACGAATATCCCGGCCCTGACCCTGCATTCCGAAGGCATCGCCGCCATGGATGCGCACTACGACGGCGAGTGGCAGGGCCCCTGGACGAACAACAACACCTGGTATTACACAGGGTACTTCTTTGCCGATGGCGGAAACGTCAGTTTCATGGCCGGCCAGTATGACGATAACGTCAGCTGCACCATCGATGGCAACCGGTGGATCTCGGGCAGCACATGGGCTAACACGAACGTCACACTGAACCTGTCCACCGGCTGGCACACCTTCGAGGCCCGGTTCGGCCAGGGCGGCGGCGGCGTAGGCCCCGTCAACGGCCAGTTCTACGGCGTGGGGTACGATCCCCTGGGTCGCGCCTCCGGCAACAACGCCGATTATGCCCCCATTCCGGCCAGCCGGTTCGGGACTCCAGGCTTTGTCGGCAGCTTTCTGACCGGCCCTGTGTCTGTGGTGGCCGACTCCGAAATTCGGGCCCAGGACCATAACAGCGGCGTGGGCGTTGTCTCCATCGACCGCGGCGTGAACCTGACCGTCAACAACACCCCCGGCAAGAACTTTACCTTCGCCGGCACGACCGTTACTGAGAACGGCACCGGCCCCGTGGGCCTCGTCTACAACGTCGACGTCAACGGCGGCGATATGCAGACTTCCTCGGCCGTCACCCTCAATAAGTCCGGTGCGGGCGCGGCCAACTTCGGCAGACTGATCGTGCCCGACGGCTTGACCACCGACGTGGCCCTCAACATCAACCAGGGCAGCATGAAGTTCTCCGGGCAGATGGGCACGGAGACGGCCCAGGCCAACATTGCGGCCGCAATCGCTCCGAATACCGCCCTCTCGATCCTGAACACTGACCCGGCGGCGCGCAACAACATCACCGGCTCGCTGACGACCAACGGCGGCCGGCTGAACGTCGCCGCCCTGGCTGCCGCCGGCACCGGCTCCATCGGAACCGCCATCGTCAACCTCAAGGGCGGTCTGCTGGACGTCGCTGGTAGCGTCGGGCATCCCTTCATGGCCGGCAGAATCAACGGCAACGGGTGGGATACCACGACGATCCCCGCCCTGACCCTCCATCCCGAGGGCATCTCCGCCATGGATGCGCACTACGACCCGAGCGCGGGACCGTGGGTGAACGACAGCACCTGGTATTACACGGGCTCCTTCTATGCCGATGGCGGACCCATCAGTTTCATGGCCGGCTACTATGACGATCACGTCAGCTGCACCATCGATGGCAACCGGTGGATCTCGGACAGCACATGGGCTAACACGAACGTCACACTCAACCTGTCCCGCGGCTGGCATTCCTTCGAGGCCCGGTTCGGCCAGGGCGGCGGCGGCGTCGGCCCCTTCGACGCCCAGTTCTACGCCGTGGGGTACGATCTCCTGGGTCGCAACTCCGGCAACCCCGCCGATTACACCCCGATTCCGGCCAGCCGGTTCTACGAAGCCCCCGGCGCCACGCTGACGAATGCGGTTAATGCCCAGGCCAGTTCCACCATCAACGTCAACAGCCCGACCACGCTGGG
>Ga0315274_10015982_pt1 | contig 10619 bp, 13 predicted proteins | sample YL17G02_20_MG_FD_203700 | JGI IMG/M metagenome (GOLD analysis project Ga0315274, IMG submission 203700) | Sediment microbial communities from Yellowstone Lake, YNP, Wyoming, USA - YL17G02_20 | ecosystem: Environmental > Aquatic > Freshwater > Lake > Sediment | place: USA: Wyoming | collected...
TACCAGACCAGCCACTCTGGCCAGATACGCCGGACCATGCGCTGAACCCTGAGACGCCAGACCAAGCCGAAGTCCCGCTCCAGCCGCTCTGGCCAGATACTCCAGACCAAGCTGAAGTCCCGCTCCAGCTACTCTGTCCGGAGTTGCCAGACCAAGCAGATGTCCCGCTCCAGCCGCTCTGTCCCGAGTTTCCAGACCAAGCTGAAGTCCCGCTCCAGCCGCTCTGACCAGACGCTCCAGACCAAGCTGAAGTCCCGCTCCAGCCACTCTGACCAGACGCTCCAGACCAAGCCGAGGTACCGCTCTGTCCAGACTCGCCGGACCATGCGCTGAACCCTGAGGCGCCGGACCAAGCAGAAGTCCCGCTCCAGCCGCTCTGACCAGACGCTCCACTCCAAGCCGACGTCCCGCTCCAGCCGCTCTGTCCCGAGTTTCCAGACCAAGCACTGAAACCTGACACGCCAGACCAGGCTGAAATCCCTGACCAGCCACTTTGGCCTGATGCTCCAGACCAAGCCGACGTCCCGCTCCAGCCGCTCTGTCCCGAGTTTCCAGACCAAGCACTGAAGCCTGACACGCCAGACCAAGCTGAAATCCCTGACCAGCCACTTTGGCCTGATGCTCCAGACCAAGCCGACGTTCCTGACCAAGCACTCGTTCCGCTCCAACCACTCTGGCCCGATACTCCCGACCACGCAGACGTCCCGCTCCAGCCGCTCTGACCCGAATTGCCTGACCACCCGCTGATCCCAGACTCGCCAGACCACGCAGAAGTCCCGCTCCAGCCGCTCTGCCCAGACGCTCCACTCCATGCCGACGTCCCACTCCAGCCGCTCGTTCCAGAAGGACCAGACGGTCCGCTGAACCCCTCACCGCTCCAGCCGCTGACCCCGGACCAGCCACTTGATCCAAGTCCGCCTGCTATGGCTGAGAACCCGCTCTGTCCAGACCATGAAGAGATACCGCTCCAGCCGCTCTGTCCTGAATCGCCCGCCCCGCTAACCCCGGACCAGCCGCTCGAACCCGGTCCGCCTGCTACGGCTGAGAACCCGCTCGATCCTGACCACGAAGAGATGCCGCTCCAACTACTCTGGCCTGAGTTCCCGGACCAAGCCGAGACTCCTGATGTTCCAGACCAGCCGCTGACCCCAGAAACGCCGGACCATGCGCTCTGCCCGCTATTACCTGACCAAGCCGAAGTCCCAGACCAGCCACTAAACCCCGATACGCCAGACCAGGACGAAATACCAGATATCCCACTCCACGCAGATGTTCCAGACCACGCTGAAGTCCCACTCCAGCTACTCTGTCCAGACGCTCCAGACCAAGCTGAAGTCCCACTCCATCCGCTCTGTCCAGAGTTCCCGGACCATGCTGAAGTTCCGCTCCAGCCGCTCTGACCAGACGCTCCGCTCCAAGCTGAAGTCCCACTCCATCCGCTTTGACCAGACGATCCAGACCAAGCAGAAGTCCCGCTCCAACCGCTGAACCCGGAAACTCCAGACCAAGCAGAAGTACCAGACCATGCACTCTGTCCAGAGTTTCCAGACCAAGCTGAAGTCCCACTCCAACCGCTCTGCCCGGACGCTCCAGACCATGCCGACGTCCCGCTCCAGCCACTCTGTCCGGACGCTCCAGACCAAGCCGAAGTCCCGCTCCAGCCGCTTGTTCCTGCGGAGCCTGACCAGCTACTGAAGCCAGACGTACCAGACCAAGCAGACGTACCACTCCAACCGCTCTGTCCCGAAGCACCACTCCATCCGCTGATCCCGGAACCGCCAGACCAAGCAGAAACACCAGACCATGCGCTCTGTCCAGAATTGCCGGACCAAGCAGACGTTCCGCTCCAACTACTCTGGCCGGACCAAGCCGAGGCTCCACTCCAGCCTGACTGGCCAGACGGACCCGATGGTCCGCTGAATCCCTCGCCGCTCCAGCCGCTGATCCCAGACCAGCTACTCTGCCCCGAATCTCCAGACCAAGCCGAGGCTCCACTCCAGCCTGACTGGCCAGACGGACCCGATGGTCCGCTGAATCCCTCGCCGCTCCAGCCGCTGATCCCGGACCAGCCACTCTGCCCCGAATTTCCAGACCAAGCAGAAGTTCCACTCCAGCCTGACGGGCCGGATGGTCCGGATGGCCCACTAAATCCAATCCCACTCCATCCTGAGAACCCGCTCGTTCCCGGTGCCCCGCCGCCGATCCTGTACCATCCACTAAACCCGGAGTAGTACTGCAACGTGACAGAATCATTCATCCCGACCAGAGCCATGGAGTAGCCGAGGTCGTCGATGGTCTTCGTCACGCCATCGATCCAGACCGTGTTCCCGGCCACGATCTTCTTGACGTTGGCGAGACGACCATCGCTCGCCCACACCGGAAGGACCACGGTTACGTCGTTCGAGGTCGAGTCGGCCAGGACCGAGTAGTCGTACCCGCTGAACCCGTAGATCGGCGCCGTCACCGGGACGATGGTTTGAGCGAAGCCACGAGCCTCGAGCCGACCGTCTATGAATACGGAGCCATCGTCGTTGGAGGTGACTTTGGTACACAGGCCAGCCGACCCGAGGACATCGTACCTTGGGAGGGAGTATTGGCCTATGTAATTCATGGCCACGAAAATCAACCGGGCCTCGTCGTATACCCCGGTGGCCCCGAAAGCGTACACCTGGGCTATTACGGCCCCCGGTATGTTCACGGTCGAGTTCTCTAGCTGAACCTTGGAACCCGGGGCGATGCCAGCCTCGCTCAAGGCGAAGATGATGGTATTCGAGTTCGGGGTGGGGCAGTATACCCATATCGTATGGGAGTCGACGATGCTCGTACTGTTCGATCCAACGTTGTGGATCGGGACGACCATGTTGGCGGGGCTCGCCCCGAAGAACTGCAACTCCGAGTACCCGCCCTGGATGGTCAGCATGGACCCCGCCGCCGTGTTGTCGGAGCACACGATGTCCATCATGTCGTCGTTGTCGTACGAGTAGCAGAAGAACGTCGTGGCGACGGAGTCGAACCTGAACAGGTCGCCTCCAGTCCCGTAGACGCACGTGACGCGGTTCATCCCGACGAAATCATTGTCCTTAGTGACGTCAACCTCGGTACCGGCGTACAGGTAAGCCCAGCCCCTGAGAACCTTCAAGGCGCATGCCACGGGCGGGTCGAAATCGTAGTACGACTGGATCCAGCATCCTCCTACGGAGGCATAGGCCGAGGGGGTCGCGCAGTCAAATATTATGGCAGGGGCGTCATAGGACGTCAGGTTACAGTTCGAGATCTCGGAGCTGTTCGCCACCCCGGCCCCGAACGTGACCGTCCCCCAGACGTCCGTGTCGTAGTTGTCGCCGGAACCCGTGACGTTGACGAAGTCATACATCGTCAGGTCTTCGACGTACTTTCCAGGACGAATATGGACGAGATAGGCGTCCCCGTCGATTGGACCGAGGGCCTGGCAGGCGTCGATGGCGGCCTGGATCGTCTTGAACGGAAAATTACGTTTCTCTACCTGGCCAGTGGCGTCCGACCCGTATGCGCCGTCCACGTAGGCGGTGTTGTGCTCAAGCGTTTGGACTACTGAAGCCGACGAGAAGCCGCTGGCCCCGGAGAACCCAACAGGTCCGAACTCGCCGGACCACCCACTGATGCCAGACCAACCGCTATTCCCAGACCAAGCAGAGGTTCCACTCTCTCCACTGACTCCAGAGAGTCCAGACAAAGACGAGAACCCGCTTATTCCAGATAGCCCCGAATGAGCAGAGGCACCCGACCAGCCAGAAGTTCCGCTATACCCCGAATCACCCATTAGGCCAGCCGAGGTTATATAGGCGTCGGTCGTAATGTTCGTTCCTGGAATTGCGTTGCCCGGGTACCCAACGTTGACGATGTTCAAAGACGTCGGGGATGGAGTCGATACGACCAGGTAGTATCCTGCGCCCTCGATGTATATGATCTGGGACGACTGGAAGGCCAGCGACGAAACGACCGGGATGATTACGTTGAAGCCAACGCTCGGAACGAAAAATGAACTGGTTGTAAAGGTAAACGACGATACACCTGATGCTCCACTGAACGCGCTAAATCCGCTCGTTCCTCCACTGAATCCACTGACACCTGAGAGGCCCGACAAGGATGAGAACCCGCTTATCCCGGACGTTCCGCTGAACCCTTCCAAGCCGCTCCAGCCACTATATCCAGAAGTCCCGATCCCGATTCCGGACCAGCCGCTCCATCCTGATGGGCCAGACGGGCCACTAAACCCCTCGCCGCTCCAGCCGCTCAAGCCAGACGGGCCTGACGGCCCGGATGGTCCAGAGTACCCAAGCCCAGACCAGCCGCTCAGCCCGGACGGGCCTGACGGCCCGGATGGCCCGGAGTACCCGAGTCCAGACCAGCCGCTCAGCCCGGATGTACCCGACGGCCCGGATGGCCCGCTGTACCCAAGTCCAGACCAGCCGCTCAGCCCGGACGGACCTGACGGACCACTGAATCCTTCCCCAGACCATCCACTCGGACCGGAGAACCCTGAGTCTCCAGGGACGGGTATATTAGTGCCACTCCATCCGCTCAGACCCGACTCGCCGGAGTCTCCAGGCGGGCCAGGGACAGGAGTATTGGTCCCGCTCCAGCCACTCTGACCAGACAAGCCCTCTGACCCGCTAAATGCATCGCCTGACCAGCCAGACCAAGCCGAGGATCCTGATACCCCAGACGGGCCGGATGGACCGGATGGACCGCTGTATCCCTCTCCGCTCCAGCCGCTGAAGCCACTCCCGCCAGCCCCGCTTGATCCCGATCCCTGGCCGCTATACCCTGAAAAGCCCGAGATGGACGATGCTCCGGAGACGGCACTGCATCCGCTAAGCTCTGCATTTACGACTAGCGAGTCAGGATGCGAGTCATAAGCGACGATGGTCAACAGCCCGGCGTTTACGGCATTGCGGATGTTGGGGAAGTGCATGTACTCGTCAGGGACCTTGATGACCTGACCAGCGACGACCGTGCGACGGAAGAAGAATACCTCGCTGCTTCCTCGCTCCTCTGGGCCGCTGATGTCAAGGCTGCCCGGAAAGTTGTTGGCACGTAAAATGGCCATTAGCTACCCCAGTTCGCTCCATCATTAGTTCAAGCGAATAGACTCGTCGTCCTTTGATTTCAAGTCTTATGCCAGCCTCGTCTTAAACTTCCTTACCTCGACGAAGCCGTCATCCTCCAGAAGGACGACTCCAAATTGTTCGGATACCTGTACGTAAAGACGGAAGAAATCCTGCGGCTTGACCCTGTGCTTGTCCATCACCATAATTGAGAAAACTCCTCCATCCCCAAACTCGGGCTCGTCCCTGAACGCCATCGTCACGCCTTGTCCGACATCCCACAGGAACGACAAGTATCCATGAAACGTCATGGTCGAAAGGAACACATGCATCCTCGGTATGTCAAGTATTTTTGACGCTACCTGCGAGGCTGGGCCCAAGGGGAGTACTTCCACCGTGATGGGGCCGACTTCGCCTGGCTTCCAGAAGGTCGCTTCGGGCACAAGGTCCATTGGCATCCCCTGCCAATGGATTCTACGGAAGGATTATCTGCTCCTTGACGGCGAGAGCTATTGCCATAGCAAGTGGCGGAGGGACGGCGTTCCCGACTTGGCCGAACTGAGTCATCGTAACCTTACGCTTCGAGGAATACGAATCAAGCCTCGTCCCGCAGAACTCGTAGTCCAGCGGGAACCCCTGTAGGCAGGCCATCTCCCGAACCGTCAGCGTCCTGTCCTCGAACGGGTGGACAAAGTCTCGATACCCGCTCCTCGTTACCGTTGGCGACGGAAGGTCGGGGTCAAGGCGCCGATAGGCACTGCCGAACGACTTCTGGTAATCCCCTAGTTTCTCGCCAATCTTGATCTTGCGTATCTTTTCAAGCGTCGTGACAGAGTGTGCTGTAGTCTGATGATTTGGGAGGCTAGAAGCCATGCTTGGCGATCCTTCCTGGGATACTCCTGGCGACCCGAACGGCCGCCAAGGACGGGGCGTCAGCGGGCGGCAGCGGGCATATGGCGTTACGGACGGTCAGCGTCTTGCCGGAAGGCTTCGGGAACCAGAAGTCCTTGCCCATCCTATTTCCGACGATGATGAGGCGTTCTCGATGCTGGGGGGCTCCGTAGTCGCAGGCGTCCATGATGGAATACGTAACTACATACGACTCTTCCCCAATGGGCTTCGAGAACTCCTCCAGGAACAGATTTAGCGCCTCTCCGCCGTTCCAGTTCCTGAGGCCGCTGACGTTCTCCATGACGAAGGCCATCGGGAGCGCCTCCCTGACAACCCTGTTGAACTCCATAACAAGACGACCCTTGGGGTCGTCCAGTCCCCTGCGCTCCCCTGCCAAGCTGAATGGTTGGCATGGCGGGCCCGCGAAGACTACTGCCGCTTCTCTTGGTTTGAGTCCGCCGGCATCTAGGATTTGCTTCGTTGTAACCTTCGTAATGTCGTCGTTGATGACAACCGTCTTGGGCCGGTTCTTACGGAGCGTCTTGCAACACGATGGGTCTTGTTCTACGGCGACGACGACCTCGAACCCGGCCTGCTCGAAGCCGATGTCCATTCCTCCAGCACCGGAGAACAAAGAGATTGCCTTCACTGTTTCCTCCGCTCGTGATGATACTGGCGCCACGAGGAAGGTCAACCGATATTCTTGTCCTTGATGGCTTGGGCAATAATCGTGGAGCAGCGCTTGGTCAGCGCCAGGACGGCGATGATTCCGCCCTCGTCGAATGCCTTGATGCAGTTCTCCATCAATGTCTTGGCAAAGGACATCGCCAGGATGTCGTCCGGAGGGATTCCCTTCATGATGGCGGACTTGGCGATGGACGACGCCATGATCTTCTTGACGGCTCGCCTTCCCTCTTGTGAGGTCATTTGATCTTCTCCATGAGCCTCGACAGGACGGCCCATGCCTTCTCTATGGCCTTGTCCAATGGCTGCCCGTTGGCCTTGCTGTACGAAATCCCCTCGTTCATGTGCAGGCCGTCAACGCAGTCCTCCGTCACGACGATCCCTGAGTACCGGCACTGCCAGACGATGGGCATCACCGACTGGACGGAGAAGTTCGCCACGCCGTACGAGTACTTGTCGAACTCCTTCCAGAACGAGTCCGGAAGCGTCGGCCTGTCCTTCTCCTCTGCAAGCTCCTTGTAGTCGTCCGCCCCGTCGTCCCCGTGGACGAAGAAGGCCCCATGCTTGCCCTCCAAGTGGTTGCTCAGGTACTTGCGAGCCTTCTCGCTCTGCTCGATGGGGACGCTGATCTTCGAGTCCTTGCCGATCCCCAGATTCTCGGCCCTCTCCACGGTCATGGTCAGGTTGGCGCAGACCAGGCGGTCGAACATCGCCTTGACCTGCGTGGGAACGTTGTGCCAGTGAACCGGGCAGAACACCATGAACCCATCGCACTCCTCGAGCCTGCGGTAAATCTCGAGATCATGCATCAAGTCCGGGCGCTCCTTGTCCCCCTTGGAGTAACAGTCGCAGGGCCAGTGGCAGTGGAACCCCCCAGCCGTCGAAACGCATCCCTTGCAGGGCTGAACGATGGGACGGTCCGTTCGGATGGAAAGGTCGCATACCTCGACCTGGACGTCCTGCGGTATTTTCTTGAGGCATGCCTTTAGGATCGAGGCAGTCTTTGAGGACTGGTCAGGGCAGTTGCCCTTGTTCCTCGGAGAACCCTGGAAAAGAAGAAGTCGCATTAAATTGTCTCCCGCATGTTGTATTAGGATGGACGGGCCGCATCCCTTCGGAATGGCTCCTCCCCACGAACCATACGATACCATGCCGAGTGCTGCAATGGAACCAAAAAACCATCCCACGTTTCCAATTATACGCCGCCGGCCGCGCCGTACTTCTCCCGCCGCTCCATGAACAACAAATAGTCACGGTGCGGGACATCAAGCCTCTTCATCAGCTCCTCGAGCGGGACTGACTTCCCCCTTGGCCTGTACGAGGACGACGAGTCGACGAACGCCAGGCAGAACCTGACCCATGCCCCGACTAGGGCATGGTCCAAGGTCCCCTCGCATATCCTGAACTCGAACGTCCTCAACTTCGAGTACGACATGACGGCATGATGGTTGTGGACTAGTTCCTGGGCTTGCTTGTCGTTCGTCCGCAGGCCGTCCTCTACGTATGGAAGGCAATAGTCGCTCTTCCTGCGGTGCTCCGGGAACATGGACAGGATGGACTCCTCGTAGTCCATCCAGGCCCTGACCATCTTGATCGGGACGTTCGACATGGCGCTGACGTGGACGTGGAACCCGTCCTTGCGGGTAATGTATAGGCCATGCTCCGATAGCCTTCTGGCAACCCTGCAAACGGCGGACAAGTCCTCGGCATGGCATACCGGCGTAGTAAGCTCGGCGCTGGTCGTGGCGTCTGTCTTCAGGATCCACTTGACGTTCTTCCTCGAGCGACACCAGTCCTTGTCAACCTCGAGCCTGTCCTTTGGAATCGATTCCCTGGCGGCGTCCTCGACCTTTTTCCAAGACGCCGAGAATTCAAACTCGCAGCCAAAGCACCTTCGGGACATTGCTTGCCCCTCGCCCTGCTGCTAGGTTCTAAAAGTTCCTGCGCTCGCCTATGGAGGTTCCCCCCGCCAACGACGCAACCAGAGACACAATGCGTCCTTGTAGCCCCGTGCAATTTCTGGTTTTTGCGATGCCAGACCGGGTCATCCGACGAGGATCAGGCAGAACCGCCCCGGAAACCTTGGCAGGGTTGCCATGCACATGCTGGTGATCTCCTGCATGTCCTTGCCCCCAAGGAGGAAGGAGCAGTCGACCATGATGGCGTCGTACTCCAATCCCCTGGCCTGGTTAAGTTGCCTGAAAGACAGGAACCTTGCGTTCTCGTTCTTGGGGCAAGTGGAATCAATTGCCAAGTCAGCCATCGAGGCGTTATGGAACAGGACTATCGGCAACGTGAACAACCTCGTCGCCGAGAGCAATGCGGTCGTATGGCCAGACCTCCTTGCCGTACCCATCTTGACGGTACAGTAGTTGTTCAGGAAAATCATGGGGTCCACCCTGCTGGTGATGGGGAAGGGCTTCTCGAGCCCGTCGACCTTGACCTCGCTGGGCTGCCTGAATTGCTTGAGCTCGTGCTCCCTGCCCCGCCAGCTCGCCTCGATGAGAACCTTGAGGGCATACTCGACGTGATAACCAATCGCTACTTCCATGGGAACGCCTCCCCTTGGGCCTTACGGGGCCCGCTGCGCCTCCTCCGACACCGGATTATACATAGACAATCATGTTGACGATGCACCAAAACAAGATATGCTCCTGGAAGAGATGCGGAGGACAGGCAATGAAACCAGATACTCGGAAGACATTTCTCATGTGCTTCCTCATCGTTTTCGTACCCCTAATGTTTGCCTTCCTTGTCTCTCCGGGATGCTCAAAGACGGAGCCAACGCCCGAGTCTGGGATTTTGCCGGAAGCGAAGACCGTCGAGGTGGAAGGCCGGAAGGGGTGCTTGCCGAACCGTTTCTCGGTGGCGAGCTACGGCACGTTCTGGGCCGGAGGCCCTTACTCCAACAAACAGCGTGAAATTCTCGTCGTCAAGGACAAGGAGACCGGGGTCGAGTACTTGGCCATCACTGGATGCGGAACATCAGAACTGGTACCTAGTGGCAAAACGCTACAGGAGGAGTGACACAATGATTGAGGTCATGCTGGGGATGGGGTTGTCGTTCTGGATTCTGTCGTTCCTGGCGTTCGTCGCCCTGATCGCCTTCGTGGAGAACAAGCTTGGAGGATGGGCCATAGCGACGGTCATCTTCTACCTAGCCCTGATACACTTCTTCTCGACGAGGGGATGGACGCCCGTCAACATCCTCGAGTACGCTCAGGCGCATTGGGGCGAGGTCTTCCTCGGCATCGCCTCGTACTTCGTCGTCGGGACCGTCTGGTCCGTCCTCAAGTGGTGGTCGTTCGTCAAGGGCGAGCGCAGGAAGTACGACGAGGTCCTGTCGGCGAAAACGGCGAGCCTTGGACGGCCCATGTCCCAATGGACCGACCAGGAGAAGAAGGAGTTCAACGACTCGTTCTCGTACCGCTACGGCGAGGAACGGGTCGAAATCCACCCGATGGTCGCCAAGCACAAGGAGGACGTCTTCCTCTGGATCGGCTTCTGGCCCTTCTCGGCGACTTGGACCATCCTCGACGACCCGGTCCGGCGCATATGCAAGGCCATCTACGACATGATCAGCAAGCAGCTCCAGGCCATCAGCGACCACGCTTGGCAGGGGACGGATGAGCCGCCAAAGAAGCCAAGCAAGGACGCGCCATGAGGAAGCCCAAGAAGAAGCTCGTCTCGCAAGCACTGATCGGCCTACGGCCTGGCGACATGGTCATCGTCACTCGTGACGACGGCGACGAGGAGCTGAGGGTCGTCAGGACGGCCCCATGGAAGCTCGGCCACGGAGAATGGGTCGTCGGACTATCCGGGATTTCCGGAGGGTTCCTCCTGAACCGCTGCAAGAAGACCAGCATACGACCGGCTGGATCAGCTTCGCTTCTTTCCTCTGGAACCATAAGTTCTATACCAGGAATAGGCAGGGATACGAGCCCATGCGTCAAGGAC
>Ga0315274_10015985_pt1 | contig 10618 bp, 5 predicted proteins | sample YL17G02_20_MG_FD_203700 | JGI IMG/M metagenome (GOLD analysis project Ga0315274, IMG submission 203700) | Sediment microbial communities from Yellowstone Lake, YNP, Wyoming, USA - YL17G02_20 | ecosystem: Environmental > Aquatic > Freshwater > Lake > Sediment | place: USA: Wyoming | collected...
TTAATATGCAGTTGAATAAAGAAGTGAAGTTTGCATTCGCCGAAAAGGATGCGAAGCCCGGTACGGAGGGTTTTCTCAGTTCCTTCACGACAGGCGCCACCAAGCGGGATCAGATTATCGTCCTGAGCGATTCGCTGATTCCCGGATGGGAACTGCAACTAGTCAAGTCCGGCACATCGAGTGCGGATACCCTCCAACCCCAGCCGGGCGACACGGCATTCGTGTATTTCAAAGATCCATTTTTGAAACATGATTCCCTGGAATTCACCATCCATGCAGAGAAAATCCAGCCCGAGAAGGTGAAATTGGGTCTTGACAGCATCCGGGTCGTCCCCAACCCCTATGTCGTGACCGCCGATTGGGAGCCCTTGAATCCCTACACCAGCGGCCGGGGTCCGCGCGAAATTCATTTTATCAATCTCCCGCAACAGTGCACCATACGAATCTTCAACATCACCGGACAGCTGGTTACTGAGATTCATCATGAATCCGCCTCCTTATCCAACGGGACCGAAATTTGGGACATGCAGACGAAGGACCGCCTCGATATTTCATACGGCATCTACTTATACCATGTCGATGCGGGCAAACTCGGGTCGAAAGTCGGCAAGTTTGCCGTGATCAAATAACGGTTACGGGTTGCGAGGTGCGAGTTACGAGTTGAAGAACCGGTTTTTCTGAATTCCTCCTCTTTCAACTCGAAACTCGCAACCCGAAACTCGAAACTCTTCGATAAAGGAGACCATTCATGAAGAAATTTGTCGTTATCATGATGACGCTGCTGGTCGCCTCGGCATCGGTGCATTCGCAGCAAGTCACCAAAGTGGGCACCACCTCCGCACGATTTCTGGCCATTGATATCGGCGCAAGAGCCGTAGGAATGGGAGGGGCATACACCACAATCGCCGGGGATCCGTCGGCCATTTACTGGAATCCGGCCGGGTTGGCCGGTTTTCAGGGGGGCCAGGTTTTTTTCAACCATGCGAGGTGGCTCGCCGATATCAGCCTTGATTTTGCGGCAGTGGCCATCCCCCTTCAGAAATGGGGTACATTGGGTTTCGCCGGCACGTTTCTCACCATGGACGAAATGGATGTGACCACGGTCAGCCAACCGATGGGCACGGGTGAAAAATTCGGCGCGGGAAGCTACGCCTTTGCGTTAAGCTACGCCAACCGCCTGACGGACCGGTTTTCAATCGGCGGCAACATCAAATTCATTCATGAGAACATTTATCACAGCAACGCCAATGGAATGGCGTTCGACATCGGCACCCTCTTTCAATCCCCGTTCATGGGCATCATCATCGGCGCAAGCATTTCCAATTATGGGACCAAGATGCAAATGAGCGGCCGGGATATGCTGATCCAGTCGGATGTCAATCCACAGATTTCCGGGAACAATGAAAATATCAACGCCCATTTACAGACCGACGCCTATGATTTACCGCTCCTGTTCCGCTTGGGCGTTGGAGTGGATTTGTTGAAGGGCGCTTCGAAGAACAACTTGATTCTGGCCGTCGATGCCATCCACCCGAACGACGACACTGAAAGCTTGAACGCGGGTATGGAATACTCCTTCAACCGAATGGCGTTTCTGCGGGCGGGGTACAAAGCCCTTTTCGCAAAAGACTCCGAGATGGGATTGTCTTTTGGGGCCGGCGTTCGATTCAAGATCGCAGGATCTTCGGATTTGCGCGTGGATTATGCTTACCAGGATTTTGGCGTGTTAAAAAATATCCAGATGTTTACGCTGACGCTGGGTTTTTGATGGTTTCAAATCCACCGCCTTCGGCGGTGGATTTGAAACCATCAAACGTCATCCAAATCATCCGTCAATTGATAGCATAACCGTTCCACTTTTTTCCGATTGTTCGTGTCGGTCGTATAATCTCGGAAAAAGGACCTCAGGTTTCTCTGCACGTTTTTCCTGCCGTTGAAGCCCCTGTCGAAGAGCCATTTCAAATAATCCACCAGGGTGGCGAGCGTTTGTTCTGTCACCGGTCGATCGATATCGCCGTCCTGACGATTGATCAAAAATTTCAGGAAATCAATGCGAATCTCATTTCCCCTTTTTTCAAGGTTCCCGTCGAAGTTGACTGATTCCTTTTGATCCAGATAATCCATAAGCGTTTCACTCAGAACGTCCCGGTTGATGACAACCTCGAAATACTGAAAAAGCGACTTCAAACGCCCGAATTGATGAAAGTAATTTTCCGTCAAGCCATAAATGGTTTTATAATCCTCCAGTATTTTCACGATTTTTTTCAATTCATAGACGAGGATATGGCGGAAAGCGATTTCCCCCAGGTTCTTGAATTTTACGCTTTTCGCGGCATTTACGTATTTCCAAGAATAGATTTCACGGTATTCCCGCTTGATTTTCTGGAGGTTGGTGATGCGTCTGCGATAAACGGGATTTTGTTTTAAAAAAATCGTCAGACTTTCAACATCACCCCTGAGTTTCTCATGCACCCTCTGGATTGTCTCTGAATATTGAAACGACGGATGGTTCAGCAACCGTTCCAAAGCGGAGTAATTCCTATGATCCAACATCAAGGCCTCCACTAATTTTTCGCCTCTCGCGGCCGGATCTTCGATCTGAACGGCCGCCTGGCACCGCTCCGTCGAATCCTGGATGTTGGACTTGATGGTGATTTCAGGGTTGATGCGATAATAATCAAATGTCTCGTACCCAAAGAACGTCATGATTTCGGGCATATTGCTCCGGTTTATTTCCGAAATAATGATATCGATATCCTTTTCCTTGGAGGCGATCCGCAACACCGTATCCGGAAAGGTGCAATACGCATATATTTTTTCGTTGTCATGGAGAATCAAATCTTTACCGGCATTTTCACGAAATGTTCGATTGATACCCGATTTTACTTTCGCAAATTTTCCTTTGTAATTATATTCCCTGACCTTGTCCTGCTTCACGGATTCCAGGAAGAATTTAGGATCGTTCAATCCGAACTCAAGCAAGTGAATCCTGATTTTACGGTTGCGGACGATATACTCCAAGTATCTGAAAACATCGTTTTTATACTGTTTTGCCGCGCTGGAGAGGACGAATTCGGATCCATTCTTGTTCCGGATGATCTTGTTTTCAAAATCAATATAAATCTCGGGATGCTTCAACGTATCGACTTCATTCTTCAGGCTTCCCAGTATCTTCGTATTTTCCCTGATTTTTTCATGCGTGTTTTCCAGCGACGATTCCAGCGCCTCATTTCGATCCGTCAAATCCCTGATTTCAGCGTACAACTCCTCAATTTTGTTCAGGTCGTACTCACTTTTTAGAACGTCGAATTCTTCAGTGACCGCCTTCAGTTTCGTGCTCAAGATTTCAATGATTTTCGTGTTTTGCGACAATTCCGACCTGGTTTTTTCGAGTTCCCTCTCGAGGGCGTTCTTTTCATTCTGAACCGACCTCAGTTCAGCCTGTAAACCCGATTCCGAGCGTTCCTTTTCTCGATGCAGTTTCCTGTAATTGTTCTTGATTTTAATAAAAAGAATACAAAAAAACATCAAGACCATAAGAACCAGAAAAAGAGGAAAAATGACGGAAACGGTTTTATTAGATGCAATCTCCGCAAATGGGCTCGTCTGCCCAATAAACATACTTCCAATGAATCCAGCCGCGGGTTCATTTTGTCCAAAACCCTTCATTTTGTTTTTTATGCCGTTCAGAGAAGTGCCTTTCTGTCGGGGTTGTTCCAATCAGCAGAACCTGGAGCGTATTACGCCGTTCTTCACCGTATGTGGAACCTACGAGAAAAATACTAAAATCCCCGGATAATGTCAAAAGAATTCATAGAAGCATTCTAATGATTCCTATATACATAGTGAATATCAATTGATCAGAAAGGCGATTCTTCGTCACCCAAATTTTGCTCGCCGCGTAATTTATAGGAGAAAAACCTTGCTGGCCGGCTTAAAATCGGGACATCCACGCCTCTATCTGGATCCCGAACGCGTTTCGAACCTTCTGGAGATGTCTCAAGTCGATGCCTTCCTTTCAAGGCTCATCGAGGCCTTGGCGGCCGAGTCGAACCGAATCATCGGAGAGCCTCCCGACGATTTTCGGGTCATCGGCCCGAGGATGCTGCAACAAAGCCAAACGATACTGAAACGGATCTCAAATCTGGGTTTGGTATATCTCTTGACGGGAAACGATATTTATATCCGCCGGGCCAAGGACGAGCTTCTGAACGCCGCGGCATTTCCCCATTGGAACGAATCCCATTTTCTGGATACCGCCGAACTGTGCAACGCTTTCGCCATCGGCTACGATTGGCTTTATTCGCGCCTCACCGATCCGGAAAAACGCATCGTCAGGACGGCGCTGATTGAAAAAGGATTGAAAGCGGGACTGCGGGCATATGAAAGCGACGCCTGGTGGATCTCGTGTTCCCATAACTGGAACCTGGTTTGCAACGGGGGACTTTTAGCGGGCGCTTTGGCCCTGGCCGATGAGGAGCCCGGATTGTCCGGATTGATTGTCAAAACCGCGATCCAGAACCTGCCCTTTGCCATGCGGACGTACGGTCCTGACGGCGGATGGGAGGCAGGTCCGGAGTATTGGGAGTATTCGACCCGGTACGGGTGTTTTGCCTTGGACGTGTTGAAAACCGCATTGGGTCAGGATTTTGATCTTTCCCAAAGCCCCGGATTTCCCGCGACCGGCCTGTTCCCGATTTATTGTTCAGGGCCCCTCGATCATTATTTCAATTTCGCCGATTCGCATTGCTTCCGCGAACCGCAGCCGGCTTTTTTCTGGCTCGGACGGAAATACAGTCTCGACGCGTGCGTCCAAGAAGCTCACCGGCTGCTCGAAAAACATCTGCATGCGGGATATGCACCGGATGCGTTCGATGTCGTCTGGTATCAGCCCCCAGTCAAGACCGCCTTACCGCAGCCCAAGAAGGCATTCCTTTACCGCGGGATTCAAACCGTTTTTCTAAGAAGCAGTTGGAACGATCCGGCGGCGGTTTTCGTCGGATTCAAGGGAGGTTCCAACCGGGCGGACCACGCCCATCTCGATCTGGGTTCATTCATTCTCGACGCCCTGGGCGTCAGATGGGCAGCGGATTTGGGACCGGACGATTATGATATCCCGGGTTATTGGGAAATGATGGAGGGCGGCGGAAGGTGGCGCCTTTTTCGACTGAACAACCGTTCGCACAACACTCTTGTGTTAAACGATGACTTGCAGCGCGCGGACGCGGCTGCCAAGATCATCAAAACCGATTTTACCGAAGCCAAATCCTTTGCTATAGCGGACTTAACCGGTGCCTATCAGCCCCACGCCGAATCCCTCCGCAGGGGCATTGCCCTGTTGAAGGATGGAACCGTGGTCGTGCAGGATGAGATCATTTGGACCGGTCGGGCCAGAAAGGTCCGGTGGCAGGTCATGACGGACGCGCAACTCAAGGTGTCCGGCGCCGGAGCGACCTTCACCAAGTCGGGTAAAACGTGCCACGCAAAAATGACCGCACCGGCGGATGTTCCATTTGAAACGTTTTCCGCTCATCGTGAGCCCCCCGAAAATTCCAATGAAGGCTATCGGCTGCTCGCCGTGGATTACCAAGCACCGGAGGACCGCACCACACTATGCGCCGTTTTTTCCGCGCGGCCGGCGGAAATCGAAATCCTCCCGCTTAGGGAGTGGTGACGCGGATAAAACTCAATCCGACTCCGAAGAAGAACAGGGAGGGAGCATGAAAATGAAACGGCGTGATTTCATGGCCTGCACCCTCGCGGGGATGGGCGGGCTTCTGGTTCAGTCAGGATGCAAGCCTCAAAAGGGTCCAATATCGAAAAAATACGATCCGTACGAAATGGTTTCACTTGGGAAAACGGGCATCAGCTTGTCGCGGGTCGGGATGGGGACAGGCAGTTTCGGCGGCGGGCGGGAATCCAATCAGGTCCGTCTGGGGGAGGATCGATTTCGGGCCATGCTCCGGGGAGCCTACGAACGCGGGATCCGGTGGTTTGACTGCGCGGACATGTACGGTTCCCATCCCCACATCATTCAAGCGTTGAAAGGAATCCCCCGTGACAAGTACGTCATTTCATCAAAAATATGGTGGTACCCCGAGGGCGGCCTTCCCGAAAAGGAAAGGCCTTCAGCGGATCGGGTCGTTGAGCGTTTCCTTAAGGAAATCAAAACCGACTATATCGACATGGTCCTCCTCCACTTCGTGTTTTTTTCCCATTGGCCGGAGGATCTTGGCGACAGCATGAACAAGCTTGCCAGGCTGAAGCAGAAAGGGATCATCAGGGCCCACGGCGTTTCCTGCCATACGCTTGAGGCATTGGAGGCATGCGTCACCTCGGCTACAGCGACGAAAAACGGAACCGAAGCATCGAATTCGCGCTCAACCTGGGGTGCGTGGACACGATGACGGTCGGTTTCATGAGCACGGGTGAAATGGATGACTTCGCGGAGCGAGTCCGCAGAACGCCCGTCCGAGCCTCGGATTCCGCGGGCCGATCATCCTGATCGCGTCAAGCCAGGGCCATTCATTCAAACAATCATTAAGGCAAATGGGGGAGGTATGAAAAAAAGATTACGCTGTACGGCTTTGGAGTTTCTGGGCCTGTCGGTTTTCATGCTTTTCAATGTATCCGCCGGTGAAGATTCGAAGTGGGCTGACCACAATGGAAACGGCAAAAAGGATCCCTACGAGAATCCCCAATTGAGCATCAACAACCGAGCGGTTGATCTCATCGGCAGGCTGACTTTGGATGAGAAGGTGCTTTTGGTAAGCGGCAAGCCGGTTCCCGATCGTTTGTTCCGCAACCCGCATCTCGATATCAAGGCGGACGTACCCGAGCGCGCGGAAGGATGCACGCAATTTCCCCAGGACATCGCCCTGGGCGCCACGTGGAATCCGGATCTGGTCCGTGAAGCCGAAATCATCCATGAACGCGAAGGCATCGCCCAGTTGCACAGCAAAGGCCTTCCGCCGGGCACGGAAGAATGGGGCGGCGGAGGAGGAGGAGACGGCAATCTGGCCCGAGATCCGAGATGGGGAAGGACCGACCATCTGTCCAAGGGCGAAGATCCCTACCTGACATCGAGACTGGGCAGCGTTGGCATGGTCGGGGCTTACAACGAAGAGAACCGTCGCATGGACGGTTCGATGGCCATTCCGGACCAGCGTCTGATCCGGGAGTACTATCAGGCGCCTTTGATCCGCGCGTTCAACACCGGCAGTCCGCCTGAAGTCCTCATGGCCGCCTATCACGCGATCAACGGCGTCCCCAATTCCGCGAGCCGTTTTCTGCTGACGGATCTCCTCAGACGCGAATACGGGTACGACGGATACGTGGTCGGCGATGAAATGGCGGTCCGAAAAATCTGCCAGGGACACCACTATGCCTCCACCCTGGAGGAAGCGGGCGTGGATGCGCTGAAGGCGGGCCTGGACATGGATGTTTCGTCGTATCCCCTTCTGATGACTTATGACGACGCCCTGGTACCGGCGCTTCGAAAAGGACTGATTTCCGAGGATGAGATCAACCGCGCGGTCGGAAACATCCTGCGGATCCAATTCCGCAGGGGACTGTTTGATCCTCCCGGAACCGGTTTCGCCGCCAAAGTCGAATTCAGCGCAATCCCCGTGACCTGGTCCACCGACATTCCCTACAGCATCATCCATTGCGACAATCACACTGAAGCCGCATTCCGGGCGGCAAAGGAATGCCTGGTCCTGTTGAAGAATGAAAATCATATCCTGCCGTTTGACAAGGCGAAAGTGAAAAGGATTCTGATCGCCGGAGCGGCCGATGACCAGCGGTTGATACTGGGCGGTTTCGGCGCCTATCAATACGGCCGCAAAGCCATCTCGACCGACGTCACCCCGCTCATGGGAATCCGGCAGAAGCTCTCAGGAACCGGGATCGAAGTGTTTCATGAAAAGGATCAGGGAGAAGTCGTGAAGGCCGCCAAACGAAGCGACGCGGCGGTTTTTTTCACCAGCATGAAGGAGGGGGAAACCTTCGACCGGCTCAACCTGCATCTGACGGAAGACCAGGAAAAACAAATTCAAGGCATTGCCTCGACCGGTACGCCCTTGGTCGTCGTGATCATCGGGAGCAACTGCATCCTGATGGAAAATTGGTTCGATCAGGTCCCTTCAATTCTCGCTGCGTGGTACCCCGGCCAGGAGGGGGGGCGCGCGATCGCCGACGCGCTGTTCGGAGATTACAATCCCGGGGGCAAATTGCCGGAGACGTTCTACAAATCCGAAGATCAGCTGGCGCCCTTCGACGACTATGACATCCGGAACCCGGGGATGACTTATCTGTATTTCAAGGGTGAACCGCGGTTCCCCTTCGGGCACGGGCTCAGCTACACGGAATTCGCGTACGACAATCTCGACGTCACGCGCGGACAGAGCGGCGGGGAGGAATTTCACGTCACGTTCGACTTGAAGAACGTCGGCGGAAGGGGAGGGGACGAAGTCGCCCAGGTTTACGTTCACGACGCGGAGAGAAGCACGGGGGATCAACCCATCAAACAATTGGCGGGTTTCCAGCGGATCGCGCTGAAACCCGGCGAGACGAAAAGGGTGGATATCCCCATTCAGGCTTTGGATCTGGCGTTTTTTGACGCGGATTTGAACCACGTCGTCGAACCGGGCGCATTCGACCTCATGGTCGGAAGCTCTTCCTCGGACATCCGGCTTCGGGGTTCCTTCAGGGTCAACGAACGAATCCTCCTGAAGAAGGGCGCCGAGCTCGAATTCAGCGGAGTTGAAATGCCGAGCCGGGTCAAGGCGGGTGAGCCGTTCACCGTGTCCGTCGCGGTCGAGAATCGCGGCCGGGCGACGGCCGATCCGGAACTCCTCGTGTATTCGGATGGGAAGCCCATTGCGCAAAAGAAAATGATTGCGAGTATCGGCGAGAGGACAAAAACCGAAATCACCGCCAGACTTTATGCGTCAGGGACCCACCGGATACAACTCGGAGCAAACAACTGGAAATCGGAGGAAAAGGCAATCACCGTGGTCGAGCCAAGGCCTGCGGCCTTCGAATACGGCGATTTCAAAGTTGATGCCCGGGCCCTTGCAGGTGAAAAAGTCCATATTACGGCGAACGTCCGGAATACCGGAAGCTTCGAGGGCAAGGCGAAGGTGGATTTTTATCTGGACGGCGTTTTGGCCGGAACCCAAGAGGTTCCTCTGGATCCCGGCGTTTCGGAGAAGGTTGATTTTTCAAGGGAACTGGCGTTTGGAGATCATCAAGCGCGCATCGGAACCCTGCCCGCCCAAACCGCGGTCATCGGCCGGAAAGGAGTGCCCGCATCCATTCCCGACGTCTCCGGACACGGGAATGACGGGGTCGTGAAAGGTTCCCCGTCATGGGCCGAGGGAAAATTCGGTAAGGGTCTACTTTTCAGCGGCCGGAACGATTATATCGCCGTTCCGAAAAACGTGTTCAGCTATCCGATGACCGTCACCCTCTGGGTGCGCAATTTGAATCCCGCGTTTGCCTCCGTCTATCTCTATTCCGCGGCCAACGAGAACGGCAACGGATACGGGCCAGATCCAGAAACGCATGTCGCGGCCGACAACGGACAACACATGTTCTTCTGCGGTGCGGTCCCGGGGCCCCGCGAAGGCGGAACCGACCTCTACGGGTCCGCGGTTTCGGGCCGGAGATGGGATTTTCTGTCCGTGGTCCTTGACAAAATCACGCGATTCTACGTCAACGGCGAAGAAGTGGCCCAAAAAGAATTCGCGCCGCCCCCGTCCTTTTCAAAGTATTTCTTCACTTACATAGGAAGGCCGGCCAGGGAGACCCGGCTCTTTGAAGGCGTGCTCGATGAAATCCGCGTGTACGATCGAGCCCTAAGCCGGGAAGAAATCCAAAACATCCAAAAAAACAATTCGTTGATCCAAGAAGGATTAACATTCCGAATGAACTTTGACCAATAGGAGGTTTGCCATGAAGTCACGACCACGATACAGGATTTCGGCTCTGCTCATCTGCCTGCTTCCTTTTTTCGCGCTGGCCGGGAAACCCGGAAAAACGCCGCTTCAACTCAACACAGCGGACATTTATCTGACCGCCAAGAACACCAACGACCGTTTGGCTTTCAAGGAACAGCGGGCGTTTGAGCCGCTCGAGCAGCCGGATGAAAATTACCCCACCATCATCCTCGACGCGGACAAGACTTTCCAGACCATCGAGGGATTCGGCGGTGCGTTCACGGACGCGGCATCCGAGACCTTCGGCAAACTGCCCCTGGACAAACAGCAGGAATTCCTGACCGCGGTATTCGATCCCCTTAAGGGAAATGGCAGCAGCCTGTGCCGCACGACCATTCACAGCTGCGACTATTCGGGCGAGATGTACACCTATGACGACACGCCGGGCGACAAGGAGCTCAAGAATTTCTCCATCGAGCATGACCGGAAATACCGCATCCCCTTCATCAAGCAGGCGCTCAAGGCCTGCGGGAACAAGCTGAAAATATTCGCCTCGCCCTGGAGCCCCCCGGCCTGGATGAAGACCAACAACAACATGCTCTATGGGGGGAAGCTCAAGCCCGAATACTTCCAGATCTGGGCGAATTATTTCGTCAAGTACATCAAGGCCTACGAGA
>Ga0315274_10015986_pt1 | contig 10618 bp, 5 predicted proteins | sample YL17G02_20_MG_FD_203700 | JGI IMG/M metagenome (GOLD analysis project Ga0315274, IMG submission 203700) | Sediment microbial communities from Yellowstone Lake, YNP, Wyoming, USA - YL17G02_20 | ecosystem: Environmental > Aquatic > Freshwater > Lake > Sediment | place: USA: Wyoming | collected...
TTCCAGGTCAGGCTTTAGACCCTTAATAAAAGCCCTATCCGCGTCCATGGCGTATGGATAAGGGGCACGAGAGAGGAGCAAGCTCAAGGTCCATGATTCTTGCAACACCGTGCTCTGGCCTGAAAAGAAGTCTGAAACCTTGCCCTTGATTCCTTCGACGACATTGTACAAACACAGCTCAGGTAAGCCTGTGGCGATGGTGCACAGAGTAAAGGGTTTGTCCGTGTCCATGACTAAGCTAAGACCTAAGGTCACAAACCCACTATAAGGCATGGATGTTAGAAAACTTACCAAGGCAGGGGTGTATAGCTCGTCTAAGATTTGGCTTTGGACATACCTTGCACCCATTCCAACCCTACACTCAGCACCTAGGTCCTCGTTCATAAGATGGTCTAAGGGGATGGATAGCAAGAGTTGTGGGCTAAGCTCGCCATCTAACCACCTACTAACATAGAAGTCAGGCCTTAGTGTGGGCTTGATTGTTAGGTTTATAGACTGAGCTATAAGCACTGGCATCTGCCATTGACCGTTGACTACAGGACATTGTGTGTCCGTAGCCATGTCATCAACAATAGCAAGCTCTGCACCAGCATACCCTTCCACCACTTCGTCACCTTCACCATGCACGATGCCTGAGAGGGATTGGCTGTAGGGACCGTTTAAAAATATTCGCATTCTAATAACCTCTTTCTTTAGGTTTAACCTTTGGCATAGGCTTGGCGTAGTTTGTGATGATCTCCATCAAGGTTATGACAGGGGTAATGGGTTTGCCTGTCAGCCCACCAAGACCTTCCATCAAATCCTTCACCGCTCTGGCGGCGAGGATGACGTGCTTAGGACTACCCTTCCACCTTCCACCTTTCATCTTTACTGTATGCTCGTAGAGAGACATGACATCACCAGCAACAGGCTTAGGGCGTTCGCCAAGGGCCTTCACGGCCTGCCCCCCCTCATACACACCCTTTCCTATTTTACCTGCATACCTTAAAGATGCTCCTCCGAGTTCTTCAGCAGGGGTAATACCAAACCCTTGTGCCATGCCTAGGAAGAAGTTAATAGCCTTACTAGGCAGGCCAGGTAGTAGCTGACCTTCGTTCTGAATCATGTCCATGACTATGTTCTTAGGACTTAGCTCGTCTGGGAGGGCTTTGCCTGTGGCTATGCGCCATGCTTTGGTTATGACCTCATCCATCAAAGGCATTGCTCCAAGGATTAGGGTGTAGTGATACAGCAGGGTAGACAGGGGCAAAGCACCCTGTCGGTACATGATGGTGTCATGGCGTAGAAGGCTGAACATCTTCATCCCTGGACTAGAGAACATTGTTAGGACACGTTGTAAAGGATCGTGCTTGGATTCAATAAACATCTGTGACATATCCAGGGTTGATGAAGGATTTTGCGTGTCGCGTATGACCGACTCTGCACGGTCTACGATGCGCTGGATGCCATCTTTAGATTTAAGATCAATCTCAGGATGGGTTGCTTTAAGCTCATGGTAAGCAGCCCTAAAAACATTATCGTAAACGTTCCTATCCCATCTTTGTATGCCCATAACAGGTAGATTGGATATCTTAGTACCGATGTCTTTAGGCATATACGCACCACTGCCACCACTAGGCACACCACTCATATACATCGGCCCTCCCCTGTAGCGTTCGTTGTAGTGAGGAGAGTTTTTGGTGTAGAGAGAGATGTCTAGGTTACGATGTCGGAGACCTTTTAGTAGATACTTAGTATCCATCTCAAAAGGGACAGAGAAGTAGCCTAAGATTTGTTTCCATGCTGAGGTTACTCGACCCATCATGACAGAGCTGGCTGCGTTGTTAAGAACCCTCATGGCGAATTTGGAAGCGTCGGTTTTCACCGGTACAACCCCTGCCGCAGCGTTGACATATTCGCGATAGAACTTTAAGCCCTTGTCACCAACAACGCTTCGAATGGCTTTGGTAACATCGACATCCCCTAGCACTAGTTCGAGGTTTCGCACGGGTTCGGCCATTCCAGCTAACAACCCAACATCGTGCACATAGCGATCGTAGACATTCAAAGCGTCCTCAATGAGGAAGGGATAGCCGTGGTCCGTCACGGGTCTAGTAATGCCCATTTTCTCCATCTCCGTACGTTCCATCCGTATAAACGTGCCTTCACCCCCAGGGCGTTCTTCTTTGGCGATGCGTCTAGGGGCATATAGCTCACGTGAGGCAAGGTCCGCGCCTTTGTTATGTAGGGTAGCGTGTGAAAAGTCCCTTCTAAGCTCGCCATTGTAACGCTCAAGTAGGTGCTTGGACAAAGCACGTTCTTTAGGGCTTAGGCTTTTCATAAAGTTTACAGTGTCTGTAGGAGTCCACTTGGTGGTAGCCAAACTCTCACTTTGAATAAGCTTTATGCCGTTGCTTTCAATCAAAGGACGGGTGTCAGGGAGGGATAGAAGGTTAGCAAGGTGTACACGCTCACTACTTGTATATTCTATAACCTCTCCTGCGTTGGTGGTGAATGGCACTAGGGTCTTGCGTCTGCCGCCTGTTGACACGCCAAACTCTTTACCAATACCGTTGTTGGCAAGGAATGCTTTAGTAACATCTTGCTCTCTATGCTTTATGGTGAGCATGGTGCGCTCACCTATGCGCATGTCCTCCACCACAAGCAAATGCATGCGAGGGCCGAAGGGCATTACGGCAGTACGCGCGTCGGTGTTTGATTCGACAAAACGTCCTACGATGCTAAGCTTAGCTCCCTCGGTTGGCTTGGCTTTGATCTTGCGAGGGAAGCTTTCTACAGATGTCAAGATGTGCTGTTTGGTTATGTCTAAGTTCTCAAGCCTGCCTTTGACGAAGATCATGTTGGCTGTGTCGTGGCTATGGCGCAGGCTCTGCACGTCCTGCATCATCTGCACTACGTGGGCATCGGTGAGGTTTGGATTAGTGCGATAGATGGCTAAGAGCTCATTGGCTTTGTCACGAAGCTCAGGATACATCTCTGATATCCTAGCCTTCGCAACGGCCTTGGCAAACTCACTCTGTATGGATGGCGAAATGGGGGCGGGGGGTTGTAGGGTCCGTCCCTCGGTCCGAGCCTTGGCATTGCCCACAGCCCACCCTATCTTAGCATTAGATATGATGGTAGGCAATTTTGTAGCGTTATCCTGCATCCACTTCCCTGCTTGCTCAGGGGTGAACTTGGAGGTATCAAAGTAGATGGTAGGCATGATACGCTCGCCTGTGGAGGACTTAGCTATTTGGACCTTGATGCCAGGAGTGCCGGATTCGACAGTGCGGGGGGTGATGCCAGAACCCTTCGGCATAAGCCTATACACGCCTTGAGAACCCCTGGTCTCGGTGAAGGTAAATGGCTCACCCGTAGGTAAGGGTATGGATGCACTAGCTTTGATCTCAGGCCCAAACTTAGGTCTGTCCACAGCAGGACCCTTCGCCAGCGCGGCGGGGGCGACTGTTATACTCTTCGGATCAAACACCACAAGTTCGGCCTCCCCGCCACGAACTGCAATGGCATCAAATCCGGCATCTCTAAGAATCCTCCCTGCAATGGTGCCGTAGTCCATATCTCCAACAACAGCCATAAGCTCCATGATGTCCTGTGGCTGTCCTTCTGCGGTAACGCGAGATACATCTCGTCCCATGTTGGTATCGGCAAACTCAGCAATAGATTGTTTATAGGAATCAGCAAGGGCTTTTGTAATTTGCATTGAATCAGATGCAGTATACGCTCGATTGCCAAAGGGATTGTTGAGACGTACTCGGACTGCGGTAACATGTCCTCCATCTCCCGCTGCATAGCCACTAGCTATCTTGTCAGAAGAGGTAATATAAATACCATCTCCGAACCATGCGTCCTTACTGATCTCCCAGGTAGACGGATTGCCACTAGCGGTCCCACCATGATAGAGTGTGGTGTCATTAAGGGCCTCCGTCGTCATTTCCCACGGCTGCTTTGCCTGCACGGCGTCTGTGGTAGAAGCCACAGCAGGATCATACAGCACCCTTCCCGTTAATACCTTCTCATCTGCAGTCTCTGAATACACAGCCTCATACACAGGTACTTTGTGCTTTCTAGCTATGTCTACTACAACCTGCTCTGAAGTACGCTTGTCAGGGACTTGTCCCTTTTGCTCCATGTCCATATAGCGCATATCTCTATCAAAAGCCTCATTCATCTCTTTCATCAACCATCGCATTTTTGGAGGCCAGACAGCATTATGCCTTTCTACTGCATCGGTATAAGATTTTCCTGGTTGTGCTAATACTAAGTCCATATGCTCTTTCGACTTTGTATACTCGTTAACTGTCTTACCTTTACCTTGTAACTCCCGTTGCATCTCTTTCTCGATTGCTTCCAACTCACGTGTCTTAACAAATCCTTCTGTGTCAAACACAATAGCTAAAGGACGCTTTAGGCTCTTGGAAGTAACAATCTCTCCTGGTCTATATGCCTTCTCGACTCCTTTTGGTTTGCCTTGATAAACAAAAGTCACAGCTTGATCTGTGCCCTGACCTATACCATATGCTACATGTGTACCAGGACGCAAGCCTTCTGTAAGGATAGAGTCTATAGATTCAAGGTCGTCTGTGGTGTGGAAGGTAGAGTTAGGAAAGACATCTGTAGGCTTACCTTTTAGTACAGGACCCTTCGCCAGCGCGGCGTCGGCACCCACAGCGCTATGTACCTGAGAAGAATCAAACACAACCCACGATGTAGACCCAGGATCTTCTACTTTATTCTTGTATACTAGTCCATCATAGCCCTTGCTCCTAAGCAAGAATATTAAATCAGTTTGTGCTTGCTCATAAGCACCGTCTCTATCTACAGCATTAGTAGCTATTATTTGCTTCGCTTCCTTAGAGCTTATAGCTCCTGTTTTTTCTAGGCTTATAGCTAAGCTTGAAGGATTATGGTGCTCATACTGACCCATGTCCCTTACTCTTGCAGGATTTTTAATATCCAAATATACAGGGAATATTCTACCTCCTATTGCTTCACCTCCTACCATGTCCTTAGTTACTTCTGTAGCTGCTTTCAAAGATCCAAAATGAGACATTGACTGAAAGGTAGAAAAGTTAGTATCGGAGGATGTACCGTGGTAGACTACAAGCGGAATGCCTTTAGAATCCACAACTTTTGTCTGTGCTAAGGGCTCTGATGGCAAGGCTTGTGATATGTCAAGCTTCGACTTCTCGCCCCCTCCAACAACAGGAGGTTGCCCAAGGCTTTCTACTACAGGAGCAGGAGCAGAATCTACCTTCCCTAAGGGTGTGGCGGACCCTGATATCTCCTCTAAGAACGTTTTAGCCCTGTCAAGCTTGCCTACATCCTCAAACCTAAGACTCTTAGAACCTCTTGCAATGTTACCCAACGCTGCTTGTAAGTTCTCCTTCGACACAGGTTGGTCTAAGGGAATGCCTACTAATCTCTTAGCCTTGACAATCTGTGCAAGAGCCTGCACTTTCTCCATCCCCTCCGACGCCAAGACCTTTTCCAACATTGCGGGTCCACCATGTGCAATCGCACCAAGCACCCCAAACGCCGCAGCTCCTTCTACCGCTGCAATCTTTGCATCCCCTTCATACCCACTGGCTATGTGGTTAAGGCCAGTATACACCCCTCCCACCACCATATCATCAGCTATCTTCGACGCCACACCTGCACTCGCACCCCTACCAAGCCCTGCAATCTTGCCAAGGGCGTTGTAAATAGGCAGGGTGCTAGCAAGTTGAGCACCAAAGCTTGCTAATGTCATGGCCATCCCCCCTCTTTCCTTCATCAACGCCACAGCCTGCTTTGGGTCATCAGGCAAGCCTTGTATACCCAGGTCCTTCGCCAGCCCAAGATATGCCCCTTCGTCTGCTGTGGGCATAGGGCCTGAGGGCAAGGGCATTATTCTGTTTATGATCCCAACTAAGGGATCGACATAAGAAGCCATCGACTCTCTTACTAACCACTTAGCTGTGGCTCCAAACTTGTTAAGCATACCTTGGTCTGTAGTAAGTATTGAAGGTTCTTGACCAGTTGCTTGGCTTGTAGTAGCGTTTGGTAAGGGTGTAGGAGCAGGAGCAAGGTTAGGCATGAAGGGAGTTTCAATATTTGTGGGTAGAGATGCGGTAGAGGGATGAATAGCAGGGTTGTAGGTTAGGGAGTTAAGGGTGGTAAGGTCTTGAGTAAGGTTAGGACTAGCCACACCTGCATACCTTTCTATGGACGAAGGTTCTGCAGACTCCACAGACTCCACAGGCCCAAGGTCTACATACTTCAAGGGTTTTGTAGGCTCGGTGTCTACAGGTCCTAAGTCTATGTACTTCATTCCGTCACCCCAATCCACCTACCTTTTTTTTGAATCGTCCACATCTGGTACTTAACACTCCACACCGCACCAGGCTCACCGGCAGGTCTGGGAGTGGTGGGGATGGAGGGGTTGGGGTTGTTAGTAACGGCTTGCTGAGCAGAAGCAGAAGTAGGTTGGGAGGTAGGTCGTGCTTGCTCCATCATCCTCCCCACCCCTTTCTCTATCTCCTGTGGAGCGTAGAAAGCATCCATCCTTGCCCTTATCAAGCCCATGCTTTGGAACAAAGGAGCTTTTTCGGCTTCTATCTGCTTTCTTGATTTGTCACTCTCAACACCAGAACGTTCTATAATAGCTACCTGAGTCTGGAGTTGTTCATATGCTTTGCTAAGCTCTGCTAAGGTTACTTCTTTCTCAGCAGCAGGCTTTGCAGCCACTCCTAACTTTATACCTGCTACTTGAGTCATGAAGTTAGGATTATCCTGAAGTGTAGTGTAGACATGGTTCAAAGAAGCTCTGTTTATGTTATCAATTATAACATTAATAGGCATGTCTGTGCCTCGCTGGGCTAAGCCAATGTCTACTACCGACTGTGGAAAACCTGCCTCAGTAGCACCCACGCTCCAGCCTAGCAAAACCTTATCTGCTTGTTCAAGGGTGGTGGTCTTGGCTAGGGATGTACTAAGCATTCCCAAAGCCTTCGCTTCTGCATCCATCCTTACTCCAGGCAGTTCAGCCCTGGAAACATCGACCTGCAAGCCACTAGCCGTGATAGCAGCTTGATGTGCCTGTGTTCCAGTCTGTGCCTCGGTTATCTTCGCGTTTTGCAAAAGCTGGCGCAGCAAAATATCCTGAGGCTTTGCTTCAAACTCTAGTTGACTGGTCTCAGCTTCTGCTTTCGCACCCTTAAGTTGTGAAGGACGTTGTTCTTCAAGCTGCAAAGCCTGTTGTAGGACAAGACTAGAACGAGCGCCCATCTCTGATACCTGAGCTTCTGTACGCTGACGTTCTAAGTCTATTTGTTGAAGCTGCATAGCCTGTGCGTCCTTAGCCATTGCCAACTGTTTGGCTTTGAAGAACATGTCTACAAAGTCAGGCTGAGGCTGTGCTTGGGGCTGAGGTGCGGTAAGTTGGCCAAAGTATTGTCCTGGCATTGCTAACCTCCTCCAGCGGGGGATATTCCAGCATTCCAAGTTTTCATATATTGATCATACCCATTATTAGATCCACCACTACCCCCCATCAACCCATACAACATAGCCATTTGCGACAGACTGTTAAGCCCTGCAGCACCTGCAGCCGCCCCAGCACTAGGCTGACTCTGCGATCCATAAAATCCTGTTGCAGGGACGTTTAGAAAGCTTAGTGAGCGATCAAGGGCAGGATTAGACTCCGGTCTGGTACGGAGCCATTCTTGATACTTAGCTCTAAGCTCTTGCTGTGACTGTGCTTGCCACGGACTCAGCGCCGACATCAAAGCCTGGCTTCGCATTAAGGGCATCATAGCCTGCTGATTCGCCATTCCCACACCTTGCATTTGGCGGTTGGCTGCGCTCTCAGCTAAGCTCGCACTCAAAGCCTGATTGCTCTGTTGCCACTGAGCTAGTTGTGACGATAGCCCTACACCGATGTCGCCTAGAGCATTAGCAGTCTCAGTGCCTCGGCGTGAGCTTAGAAACGCACCTTTAGCCGCATATGCCTGGTCGATCTTAGGCTTGATGCTACGATCAAACTCTCTCATCACCGGGTCCGCCACACCAGCCTTGAAATACTCAGCCGTAGCCTTAGGACTGACATCGTATGAAGGCCGGTTTGACAGCGCCTGCATCACCGCCTGACCAGCCACGACGTCATACTTCCCCGCTTGCGGTATCCACTGTTGAATCATCTCCAACGCTTGCTGAGCTTCCGCCGGAAGCGATGCTACCATCTGGCCCTTGTATGGCTCCACTCCCTGTCCTATGTTCGCTTGCAGGTATGGACCCAGTGTGCGCATTACTCGCTTCTGTTCCCTCGTCAAGGTCGAGACTTGATTCATCGACGATCCTCCCCCCGATCCCCCCATTGCCGCTGCTCCCATTGACCCCGCTGCTGCCAGGCCCCCGATTATCAACGCGTCGTCTATCCCGAATACCATTTTCGACTCCTTCATTTATGTCTACATCCACTCCAACTCCACACTTTAGAATATAAGAATGAAGTCTAAATCCCTTAAACCAAGCATCCACATCACGTTTGGTTTCTAATCGGATCTCAGACTTGCCTGCTAACTCGGTCCATGCCTTAAGCCTAGCAAACATATCCATGCTCCACGTTCCACCTACATGCTCATCAACCCATGCTTGGTATACAAACACATGTCCTTGCAATGGTGGGTTGGTAGCAATCAAGAACCCTTTTAGTTCCTCTCCATCGAACAGTTGTAGGATAAACAACTGTTCAGGGGTTTGTACAAGCATAGACTTAAGCATTTCGGAGATAGCTCCGGGGTCATAGTCGTCGTTATCTATGTGCGATGCCATGAGATCAATAGCGTAAGGATTCTTAGCGCGGAACATTCTCATTTTACTACCTTTCATTAGCTTGCATTAACATCAGCAACACTCTTTTGTGCGCTGGCTTTCACCATCACATGTACATGTACTTGACCGCTAGTCCACGTGCCACTGTCAGTCATTAACTTCAAGGACAAAGTGCCATCGTTCTTCAAGATAAGCTGTGTGCTGATAGCGGCTGTTGTGACATTTACGCTGTCTAATGCCACTAACAACTTTTCTGTTGCATACGTCGAGCCGACTCTGCATACAAAAGGTAGAATCCCGTCGTTCTCATTAGCAGTCCACACGACTGTGTTGGGTGTTGATCCGCTTGTAACAGCAACATCACATTCTATAACCCTTCCCCTCCAATCATTCGCGTCTATAGCATAGTAAGTAGCATTTGCGACAGGGGTAGTAAAGGCTACCCATTTGTCTAATTGTAAGGCGAAGGGTGAGGTGCCATCTGTGCCGTTCGCGCCCGCCGCTCCGGTGGCGCCTGTGTCACCCTTCGGCCCTATAACCCCCTCCCCCACAGCCACCGACAACCTTGACCTTAGTCTGTCCAAATAGCCATGCAACCTACGAACATAATTCTCAACCTCCACTCCTACTCCCACAGGAGGCATAGGCATTGGGTCTTGGGCTAGTAACTTGGCTAGGGATGTGGCGTCGTATGTCGGGGTCATGTTATCTATCCGTCGATGGCTGTAGCCATACTCTCAGCCATCTAAGCCTAAACCATCCTGAGGTAGTAGAAATGCGTATAGCTAACTTGCGCGAAGTAGTGTCGAGAAAGTATCGCCTACGTTCCAATCCCACAGGAGAGAACGTACTCCATGTCCTAACCCACCCTCCGCCCGTGCTATACTCAATGGTTATTCCTGCCCCCTCCAACTCTAGCTCTAACTCTGTCCATCGTGCAAGCAAGGTTATGTATGTCGACGGCACGGTAAAGTCTATGGTTTGCACGTTAGAGCCTTGTGCTACACCGTCATCAAGCACTTGAGTATCAGCACATAGAAAAGCCTGCGATCCGGAAGCCATCATCCTCACCGGATATCCGCTCTTAGCCGAGCCTTGGTCCCAGGTCATGAATGTCTGTGCCCATGTCTGGCCTGTGATAGCTGATGAACTCCACTTGTATGTAGAGCCTGTGGTAGGAACATACACACCAAAGGCTTGTGGGATGTCGGCGTATTCATAAGGCATCCACTTGATGTTAGAGGGATCATAGATGTCATAGTCCATTACTAAGGTCTTGCATCGCGTAGCCGACACCGGCACAGTCCAGTAGACTTGGTGCTTAGGAGCATCGTTGAACCCCATGCAGCGATAGGCATAGTCACGATACAAACTATCCCTAATCCAAGTCATCACCACATCTGACAGCGGGCGAATGGCACGAGTACCATCAAACAAATACACCGAGTCACCACCAAGGAAGAAGTGGAAGGGGCCGATGCTGACTACGCTCCTGGCCGACAACAGGCGAGTGTTGGTGACTAAAACTTCCTGTCCAAACACTATCGTCCCGCCAAGGTATAGCAATGCCCCGATACTATCCTTGCTATAGATCATCACTCTATCACCAAGCACTCTAAGCAGTAAAATCTCGCCTGACAGCGACGGTAGTATCAACCCACCAGCATCCCCTGTAGTCCAGTTTGTAAAGTCTCCAGCAGCAGTCCAATCTACTTCTTGTTTGTTGGAAGTAGTAGCGGTGACATTACCCATTATTAAGTAGGACAAGTACACGCAGAGGGTCTTGCACGTTACCAACCCTGGC
>Ga0315274_10015988_pt1 | contig 10616 bp, 6 predicted proteins | sample YL17G02_20_MG_FD_203700 | JGI IMG/M metagenome (GOLD analysis project Ga0315274, IMG submission 203700) | Sediment microbial communities from Yellowstone Lake, YNP, Wyoming, USA - YL17G02_20 | ecosystem: Environmental > Aquatic > Freshwater > Lake > Sediment | place: USA: Wyoming | collected...
GCCTACTCAAGAATCTCAAGAGACAAGCCAAAATACTTGGATGCGAAGTACTTGTGCTACAAACCGGAGAAGTACTTTCTTAGCAGCGAAGCGAAGCAATCTCGTCTATCTTGCTGAATGGCACAGGGTTGGTCAAGGCGTCACGAGATTGCTTCGCTCCGCTCGCAATGACACGGTGGATTCAACTGCCGAATCTAGGTTCAATAGATCGTATTCCAAGGAGAATAGTCCTAAACGCATCCCTATACCCTATAACCGAAAGCAAGTTTACACTACTAGCAACTCAAAATGGAAACGTCGAAAAAGCGGAACTCTGTCGTTTGGATTCTTTTGTTGACCGGGGAGACGATGTGTGCTAGGCTCATGCAAAGGAACATGGATCGGGGCGGTCTGGACCGGGAAATCCAAGGCATTGTCTACCCTGACGCGGCCAAGCCGCGGTAGACTTTTCCGACAGGTCAGTTCTTGATGTTAACAAGCGCCGGAAAAGCACTTAGGCGCCGAGTCTTCTCGATGGATTGGGGAGTGAAGTTAAGATGGGACGTCTTCTTTCTGCTGTAAATCCCGGACTTCTGCCCTGTGCTTTACTCCTTGGGGCATCACTGTGCGCTTCATGTGCTACTTCGCCGCGGGCGCCGGCCGATACTGTGAACCCAATGCCCACTTTTGGTGCTCAGCTCGTGGTGCGTCCGGGGGATGTGCTGAAGATCGAGTTTCCGTACCACCCTGAACTGAACGCAATACAAACCGTCCGGCCAGACGGAAAGATATCGTTGCGACTGGTGAATGAAGTCGACGTGGCCGGGCTGGAACCGGAAGAGGTCCGGCAGCGTCTCCTGGAAGGTTACAACGTCCAACTGAAACAGCCTGAGATAACCGTAGTCGTACAGACCGAGCAGCGGTTCGTGTACGTGGGCGGGGAAGTGGCTCTCCCGGCTGGCCAATTCCCTATACGCGTGCCGGTTGTGGGCCCTTTGACGCCTATGGAAGCAATCATGCAGGCGGGCGGGCTCAAGAATGCGAGCGCCAAGATCTCGAATGTGTTGATAATCCGCCGGACAGGGGATAAGCAGTATGCCCGCACGATTGACCTGCGGACGGCGTTCCGCAGCGGGGAATGTGAGCCTTTCTTCCTGGAACCAGGCGATATCGTTTTCGTCCCTCGGACGAATATTGATCGTGCGAATCAGTGGGTGGCGCAATACATGAACAAGCTTGTTCCAGAGTGGATCCGCGTGAACCTCGGCTACAGCTACGTGCACAGCGATACGACGGGCACGTATTCGACCATCACAACGCCACCCATACTAACTGTAAGCCCGGCTGGCGGGGACTGAGAAAGGGGGAATATGCCTTTGGGGAGACAGGCCGTGCAGAACTCGATACGCGACGTCCTTGACGTGATCTTCCGCTACAAGCTGCGGATCCTGGCGCTTGCGGCCGCCGTGATTGCGGTCGTGACGCTGTATAACCTACTCGTGCCGGAAACCTATGAGTCACAGGCCAAGTTGCTCGTTCGCCGGGGGCGCGAGGACGTGTCCGTGGACCCTTCGGTGGAAGGGACATCGGTTGCTTTGGCTCAGAATCTGGAGAGTGAAGTAAACTCGGAACTGGCCATTCTGAAAAGCCAGCAGCTTGCCGAGCACGTCGTGAACAAGATCGGCGCGAGTGCCTTCCTCGCTTGTTCACATGAATGCCCGGGATTGGGGTGGCTCAAGTCCCTGAGGAGGTCTTCGCCTCAGGAGGGCTCCTTTGAGAAGGCCGTGAAAACGTTCACCGGGAACCTCGCGGTGGAGGTTGAAAGGAAATCCCAGATCATTACGGTGAGCTTCGATGCGGGGGACGCGGCACTTGCGCAGAGCGCTCTGGCTGACCTTATCCAGTCTTATTTGGAGCTTCACATCGAGGTCCACGCCGCCAAAGCCGATCCGGGCTTCTTTGAAGAGCAAGTGGCGGCGCTGAAACAGGGGCTGACGTCCGCCGAGCAGCGGCTTGACGCGTTTCGCAGACAGTACGCGATTTCGTCGCTCGAACTGCAAACCGAAGCGTTGCTGGCGCAAATCCGGGGAATCGAGGACAGGATAGACGATGCCTCCGGAAAGGTGAGTGCGAGCCAAGCCCAGATTTCGATCCTCGAGAAGGCGGTGGAGGGGCGGCCTCAGACAAAGGAGTTGTCCCGTACCACTGGGGCGACGAATTGGGCGGCTGACGATTACAAGAAGCGGCTGGCCGAGTTTCGTCTGAAGGAGGCGGACCTGGCGGCGCGGTACGAGGAATCCTACCGCCCGCTGGTTGAGCTGCGGCAGCAGATCAAGCAATTGGAGGATAGTCTGTCGAAAGAGGGCAATACCCACACCGAGATAACAACAGGGATAGACGACAATCGGAAACAACTCGAGCTGGAACTGGAGAGGCAACGGGCTGAGTTCCATGCCCAGGAAGCGCGGCTGAAGGCGCTTCGCGAAAGCTTGGCGACCTATCAAGAGCGGTACACTACCCTGTCGGCGCAGAAGGTGGAGTTGGACCGCCTACAGCGCGACGTCGCCCTGGCGGAAGAAGCATACCGAAAGTCCCTGGAAAACCTGGACGAATCGAAGATATCGGTCGCCCTCGACAAGCAGGAAGTGTCAAATGTCAGCGTTGTTCAACCGGCGGTCAAGCCTTTTGAACCGATCCGTCCGAAGAAGTCCCGGAATATTGCGCTGGGAATCATGCTGGGCATCCTCTGCGGCGTAGCCTTGGCGTTCATATCCGACTACTTCGACGACTCGATCAAGACGGATTCGGACGTTTCGAAGCGTCTTGGCCTTCCGGTTCTGGCCAGTATTCCTGAGGACGAATTCACCTCATGTACCTGAAGTTCTATAGTCTTAGAGAAGCGCCTTTCGGCGTGACGCCGGATCCGGCATTTCTCTATCTGAGTACGAGTCACAAGGAAGCCCTGGCGTCGCTGCTGTATGGGATCGAGAAGCGCAAGGGTTTCATCACGATTACGGGGGAAGTGGGATCCGGGAAGACCACGGTGCTGCGGGCTTTCCTTGCCAAGATCAACGCGGAACGAGTCAAGGCCGTGTACCTGTTCAACCCTGAGTTGACGTTTCCCGAACTGATCCGGGCGATCTTCGGCGAGTTGGGGCTTGGCGAGCCCGATCCCGGCCTGGCTTCGGCAATCGGACGCTTACACCACTATCTGATCGAGAACTATCGCCAAGGCAAGCATGTCGTGCTCATCGTGGACGAGGCGCAGCGAATGCCCGTGGAAACGCTGGAGCGACTCAGAGTCCTCTCCAACCTGGAAACCGCGAAAGACAAGCTCCTGCAGATTGTCCTGTGCGGGCAGCCTGAGTTCGAGGAGGTGTTGTCCACTCGGGCGTTGCGGCAGCTTCGCGAGCGGGTGGCGATCCGGGCGAACATCAGGTTGCTGACCCGTGATGAAAGCCTCGGCTACGTACGGCATCGGCTTGGACGGGTCAGCTATGGCAAGACGCCGGCTATCAGCCCGGCGGCGCTGGGCCGGATCGTTCGGTACGCCCGAGGGAATCCGCGGACCTTGAACATCGTCTGCGACAATGCATTGATCGCAGGTTACGCTGAGCAGGCGCGGCCAGTTACGGCTGGAATCGCACGCCAAGTGATAGCGGGACTGGGCTCGAGGAAGAAACGGATTGTTTTCAGATGGGCCGCGGCCTGCGCGGCGGCGCTGTTGATGCTTCTTGCGGCATCGGCCGCCCTCAAGACGGTCCACGGAAATTTCTCTTTCGAAGGTGCGGGCGGCCCGGCCTCTGCCCCTGCCTCAGTGCCGGCGAGTCCGGAAGCGCCTGGGGCTGCTTACGCCCAGATTGTGGACGATCCGCAATTCCCCAAACCGGCCTCGTTGGAGGCCATTCCGGCACAAAAGGGCCCGACGGAGACCGCGTCGTCGGTCGAAGCCGGTCAAGAAGAGGGCTCGGATCCTCTTGCGCTGTTTGCGGGCTGCCTGGCGCTGTTCCCTGAAGATAATGTGTTCGTTGTACACCCTTTAGGGTGGGAATTCACTGGGGGAAGCCGGCAGGCTAAAGCCTGTACAACAAGCATACAGGGGATCGTCTCAGATTCTGATCCCGAAGATCAGCCAGGCCAACAAGATTCGAGCGCGAATTCGGATGTGGACACGGCGCCGCAAGAGGAGAAGACTGAAACACGGCACGAATGGACGGTCAGGCCGGGGGACAGTCTGAGCCTACTGCTCACGCGCGTTTACGGGCATTCGGACAAGGGCCTTATCGAGCGCGTGTTGCGGCACAATCCCCATATCCGAGATGCGAACACGATTCTCGTGGGCGACACGATCGTGCTTCCTAGGTTTGACGGAACAGATGAGACCAAGAGCGGCGACTCGGCCGTCTCGAGCCCGTAAGGGAAGGGCACATGACAAAGATTTACGATGCGCTGAAGCGGGCGGAGCAGGAACGCGGAGACCCGTCCGCGGCACGGACAGGACCGGCCATTCAGCCCGAGAAAGGACCGCGAAGCCAATCGCTCAGACAGAAGCTGATAGCCGTGTACCAGACCATCGAGACCGCTCTGCCTGAGAAGTCGTCAAGAACGATCTTGTTCGTCTCGGCCCGGCCCGGCGAAGGCGCCTCGACGCTCGTGCGCGAGCTGGCCATATTGGCAAGCGGCGAGTTTGCACAGAAGGTCGCGCTTATTGACGCCGGACGGGGTGCAGGCGGGCACCACGAGCGTTTCGGCGTGAAACTGGAGGCGGGTTTCGATGACGTGGTTTCGGGCAGGCTGCAACTGGACGAGGTCTTGCAGGAAGTGGATGGCGGCGGCCTGTTCCTGGGCTGCTTGGCTGCGAGCCACGTGCCGAGTTCGACGGTGCTGGCGGACCCGAAGTTCGAAGACATTGTAAAGGAACTGCGGGAGAGATTCAGTCTTGTGTTGTTCGATTCGCCGCCGCTCGCGGAATCGTCGGACGCACTGATTGTCGTCCCCGCAGCGGACGGCGTCATCATGGTCATCGAGGCGGAAAAGACCCGGTGGCAGGTTGCCGAGAGTGCGCGGGAGAGGATGGCCATGCAAGGCGCGAATATCCTGGGCGTTATCCTCAACCGGAGACGATTTCACATTCCGCGGTTCATTTACAAGATGCTATAAATGATACGGTAGCGGCCGTCGCTGAGCTTCAACGGCTAATGTTGAGCAAATAACACTACAAATTGTTCGCCGACCATCGATAAGCCGATGGGGCACGTTGCTTCAAAGGCGGGACCTACTTGTTAGGACTTGCGTGGCAACATGTTAAGGGTTGCTGCCCTGAGCGTACATTCTTGCCGGATTCGGCAAGATAATTGCTCAGACTCAGAGGGCGGGTGCCGTCTCCGCTGGGACAGTGCGAGCTAGTGCACCAGCGGCAGAGGGTCGGCACTCAGCGAAAACGCCGAAAGGGCGCAGTGGGGAATTGGCCCTTAGCGATACATAGCGCAGGAGGCGCCCAACAACACAGTGGAGGAAGACAATATGTTCCGGCAAAAGAAGCAACGCTCAATTGAGATCTCGAGTCGTCTGCTGGCAATCGGCCTGTTCTTGATGATATGCAATTCAGCCGTTGCTCAAGTTCCCCAGACCGCGCCCCTTAACCCGGAATTCGTGTCCTGGCAAAAGGAATCCGCGGCAAAGGGCATCGCCGCAGCAAGTCCGGAAGGCTTGGGCCTAGTCCCTTCCCCGGTTGACCGATCTCATCTGAATCTCCAGATTGCAGCCACGGGTTTGGTCGGTGCCGCCCCCGCAAACTACGACCTGAGAAGCCTGGGATACGTCACGCCCGTAAGAGACCAGGGCGATTGCGGTTCATGTTGGAGTTTTGGCTCCTACGGCCCCTTGGAAAGCTGTCTCTTGCGCAGCGCCGGAGAGACTTGGGATTTCTCCGAAAACCACCTGAAAAACTACCACGGTTTTGACCCCGGGCCCTGCGACGGGGGGAACGCCGAATTCAGTATCGCCTACCTTGCCCGCTGGGACGGGCCCGTCGACGAATCCGACGATCCGTACCACGACTGGGATGACCGCCCGTCGCCTGGCGGGCCATGCCAGAAGTACCTCGAGCGGGCCATGTACTTCAGTACCTCGAGCTCAATCAAAGACGCACTTATCACCTACGGTGCATTGTACATAACCTTCTATTATAGCCCTGCTTACTATAACTCCTCAGCATTCACCTACTATTGCAGGAGGTCCAACACCATCAATCACGCCGTCACGCTCGTCGGTTGGGACGATAGCAAAGTGGTCTCCGGGGCTCCGGAAAATGGCGCATGGCTCGTCAAGAACAGTTGGGGGACGGGATGGGGAGATGGCGGTTACTTCTGGCTCTCCTATTACGACGCCAACGGCGCCCAATACGGCGTGGCCTTCTGCGATACCGTGTCCACTACCTCCCTCTCGGCGAATTACCAGTACGATCCGCTCGGCTTCACCTCCGCCGTTGGATACGGGACAACCAGCGCCTGGGGCGCGAATGTCTTCACCGCCACGGCAAACGAGTATCTCGGAGCCGTCGGCATTCAGACTGTTGACCATAATGTCAGTTACCAGATCTACGTGTACGACACCTTCAACGGCAGTTCCTTCTCTGACCTGCTGGGCTCGACTTCCGGGACCATCGCAAACTCAGGCTATCACACCATTGCGTTGCCCGCGCTCATTCGCCTGCACGAGGGCGACGCTTTCGGGATCGTTGTCAAGTTCACCACCACCGGTTACAAATACCCAATTCCCATGGAGTATCCAGTGGCCGGTTACTCGTCGAACGCGACGGCGCACGCCGGTGAGAGCTACGTAAGCAGCGACGGCGCCAGCTTCACGGATATTACCACTTACATTGACTTTGCAAACACCAATATCTGTATCAAGGGCCTCGTGCTGACGTTGGCGTTTAGCGGCGATCCCGCCGAATACGTGTATGAGCTCGACGGCAACGGCGACGTCACCGTCACCGATACCGTGGCCGGAAGGGACGGCGTGACCACCATGCCTCAGGGCACAGCGCGCGCCCTTCTCAACGGCACTGAATACAACGTGTTTATCGGCACGAGCGGCGACGACGTCCTCACCGGCGTTGGCACTATCGAAGACGACGCCCTGGGCCTTAACAATGCCGACCTGATCCTCGGTTTTGACGGCAACGACACGTTGCGGGGACTTAATGGCAACGACATCCTGATCGGCGGCGCCGGGAATGACAAGTTGTATGGCGACAACGGCAACGATGTCCTCTTTGGCGGGACCGGCAATGACACCTTGTATCCCGGTGCAGGCGATGACTTCGCCGACGGCTGCGCCGGCAACGATTTGGTTGTGTTCGCCAACCCAGCCAACCCGTGCACCATTGTCTACGGCGGTGCCGGTTCCGGCGACAAGCTCTTGCTTGCAGATGGCTACGGAAGCTTCAGCATGACCTGCTGCAGCGGGTTCGAGAAATTCTCCGGCGGGAACGGGAACGACTACGTGGACTGGTCAGACGCTACGGTCCCCGTCGAGATGAGAGGAAACGCAGGCGACGATACGCTGATAGGCGGCTCGGGCAACGACATTCTGCGCGGTGGCGTCGGCGACGACGTCCTCATCGGCGGTACCGGCAACAATGTCCTGTACGGCGAGTGCGGCGGCGACGTCCTCATCGGCGGTATCGGCAACGATGTCCTGTACGGCGAGGACGGCGACGACGACCTTCGCGGTGGGGCTGGAACCGATACCCTTTACACCGGAAGCGGCCATGACACCGCCGACGGCGGCGACGGCAACAACGACAGAGTGGTGCTTGCCGACGCGGAAAGTGCCTTGGACAGCGTCAGCGGCGGGGCGGGCGCCGGCGACGAGTTGATTCTTGCAAACGGGTATGGGGCCTTCGAGATGAGCGCCCCGAACGGATTCGAGACGTTTACGGGCGGCGACGGCAACGATCACATCGACTGGTCAGCCGCAACCGTCCCGGTCGTGCTCCGAGGCAACGGCGGTGACGACACACTGACCGGCGGTTCCGGGAACGATCTGTTGACCGGCGGCGCAGGGAACGACGTTCTTTATGGGGGGGGTGGGGACGACACGCTGTACGGCGACGACGGCACCAACCACCTGATCGGCGGCGGCGGAAATGACAGTATCCGTGGCGGCGGCAACGATTTCGCACACTTCAGTGAAGTACCGCAACCGCCTCGCTACAGTGTGAGAGTCATGAGCTCCTATATCGTCGTCCTGGACAAGGCGGGCGCCGACGGCCAGGACATCGTCCGGGGTTGCCCGTTGGCGAACCTCAGAGGTCCGTATACACCCTGACGAGAGTGGAGGCTGTATCCTGACTGTACCACTGCGCGGCCGGGTTGGGCTTCTCATTTAGGGAAGGCGCCGGACCCGGCCCTCTAATATGTTACCAAGGCAAACGCACCTGGATTCCAGTTCCTCCGGTTCCCGTCTACTTCGTTTCTCTCTCGTCGTGCTTGTGCTCGTAATCGTGCTGGTAATTGAAGAAATGAACAGTCACAATCACAAAAGGCGTTTCTGCGGCAAGCACGACGGGAGAGATGGGAATGCCAAGGAAGCACGCAAAAACCACAAGAACCTCGGCTTAGATGCGTTTGCCCTGGATACGTTGGCGCCAAACTAGACCCTTCGAGCCGCACCCACTATACTTATTCGCAATGCGTGCGGAATGAACCGGCTAGTTGCTCTTCTCTTTTGGGGTTCGAGAACGAGTTGATGACAGATCGCGGCAAGACAGCCAAGGGGACAACAGACCTCTGCGTGGGCGAGGTTATTGGGTTTGGCGCCACGTTTGTCCGCTACGTTATCCTGGCCAGGTTCCTCGGGGCCGCGGACTTCGGCATTGCTGCAACGTTTATTCTGACTGTGCAGGTGCTGCAGACCGTCAGCAACATGGCGCTCAATATGCTGATCGTTCAGTCCAGGGACGGCGACGACCTCTCCTTGCAGGCAACGGCTCATTCCCTTCAGGTACTGCGAGGAGTTGTGAGCGCAGCTTTGGTTCTTGCGCTGGCATGGCCCATCTCGGCGCTTTTCGGCATCCCACATGCGCTCTGGGGCCTTCAGGCCCTCGCCATCGTGCCGCTGCTCGAGGGATTCGCGCATCTTGATATGCATCGCATGGAACGCCACATGCATTTCCGGCCATCCATCATGGTCGGAGCCGTTCCCAAGCTGATTACGGCCTTGGCGGCGTGGCCCGTGGCGGCGTGGCTCACGGATTACTCGGCCGCGCTCTGGTTACTTATTGGTCAAGGCGTTGCCGGCCTATTGGTCTCACATGCGGTAGCGAAACACCCCTATCGTCTGGCGTGGAACAGAAGGTATGTTGCCGAGATTCTTGGCTTTGGCTGGCCGCTGCTGCTCAACGGGGTATTGTTTTTCGGCGTTTCACAAGGAGACCGGGTCATTGTCGGGACCGCCTACACTATGACGGACCTGGGCATCTACTCGGTATCGGCCGGATTCGTGATAACGCTCAGCGCCTCGCTGTTCAGGGTCATAAACACGCTGTCGCTGCCTCCGTTGGCCAGGGCGCAGGATGACCCCGGAGAGTTCGTCCGCCGGTACGGGATCTGCTCGATGGCGTTCTCTTTGATGGCTGCGGTTTGCGGGGCGTTTCTGATTGTCGCCGGCGAGCCGCTGGTCGTGCTGTTCTACGGTGAACCGTACCGCGCCGCGGGCGTTCTGGTCGGGTGGCTCGCCGCGGCGCAATCCATGCGGGTCCTCAGGCTCGGCCCTTCCATCGCTGCGATGGCCAAAGGCGACACGCAGTGCCTGATGTATGCGAATGTCTTTCGCGTATCGGGCCTCGTGGCCGCGGCTGGTGCGGCTTTTGCAGGCGCCCCGCTTGCGTGGATTGCCGCGGCAGCCGTGCTGGGAGAAGCGGTCGCTCTCCCCATACCCGTCATAAGACTGCGGAAACGTTATCACCTGCCCACAGGTGTGTGGTTGCGGCCTGCCTCGGCGGCCATGGCCGCGATAGTGTTCTCGGCATTGCTTGTGGCGGCCGGTGCAAGAAATGCTACCATCGTTGTTGTTCTAACCACGGTGCTGATTGCGGGGGCTGCTCTGACTGTCTGGGGCGTAGTCGCGTTTCCGAGTCTTCGAGAGCGCCTCCTCTTGGTGTACGGCTTGCTGGGGCTTTCCGCGGACGCCTGCACGGAAAAAACCTCCGGCGAACAAGAGGTAGACGAGCACTGATGGCGCCGCGGAACACACATGGCCAGGGCAGGAGACAGGTCGCGCTGTTCGGCACTTTCGACACGGACAACTTCGGAGATTGCCTGTTCCCGTTGATTGTCGAGCAGCAGTTGTCCAGGAGGATCAAGGACGTCGAGCTGCTTCTGTTCAGTCCGACCCGTCGAACCGCGAAAACGGCCAATTACGGCAGAGTTCACACTCTTGACGAGTTGGGCCAAGTGTTCGACACCATGTTGCCGGCCTTCGTGATTGGCGGCGGGGCTTTGCTTTCGACCGAGCACGTGCTCTTCGCATACCCGGAGGTTCGCCTGGTCTATCCTTACTCGCTGAAGTGCTGGCTGCTTCCGGCTATGGCGGCTTCGTCCTGGAAATGCCCCCTAATCTTGAACGGA
>Ga0315274_10015990_pt1 | contig 10616 bp, 12 predicted proteins | sample YL17G02_20_MG_FD_203700 | JGI IMG/M metagenome (GOLD analysis project Ga0315274, IMG submission 203700) | Sediment microbial communities from Yellowstone Lake, YNP, Wyoming, USA - YL17G02_20 | ecosystem: Environmental > Aquatic > Freshwater > Lake > Sediment | place: USA: Wyoming | collected...
AGCTCCGCTCGGCGTGCAGCGAGATCCGGGGCGACGGGGGGCGCGCCGGCCGGGGGCGCCGCCTGTCGGGACGGCGCTGGGGGTAGCAGTGCCCGGGTGTGTGCGGGCACACCGGCCGGCGCTGATGCTGACAGACTGCGGCCGAGGGCGCGTTCGAGCGAGGATCGGGTGACGCCGAGTTCGCGGTGTCCGTTGGCGAGCAACCGGCCCGTGGGCGCCCGCTGCACGCGGCCCTGGTGCACCCAGAATCGGATGGTGCGGGCGGCCACTCCTGCGGCGCGGGCGGCGTCGGCGAGACTCACGATGTCCGGGGAACTCATGCCGCATGCTCCTGTGGGGTGGTGGCCGGGATGATCCCTTCATCATCCTGCCGCGAGGGCAGGCTGGGGGCGGGAAGTATGCCCTCGTCCGCGCGGTTGTCCGCACGGGCGAGAAACTGATGCAGGCCGGCGTGGTCGATGCGCCAGCACCGTTTGCCGATGCGTATGCCCTTGAGAGTGCCTGCGGCAAGGAGTTTCCTCAGGTAGCGCCCTGAGCAGTCGAGCGCTACGGCTACGGTGCCTACGTGGAGCATCGGACGATCGGGACAACCGCAGACGGAGCAGATGCCTACAGACATGGTGCCTCCTGTTCCCGTTCGATGAGGACGGCGTTGGTAAGGTCCAGAAGCGCGCGCAGGAGAGACTGGCTGACAGGGCGCTTGTGCACGTCCGCGTAGAGGGCGGCGCTGATCGCCTGGTGGGTGACAGACCGCCTGCGCGCGAGGTCGGTGCGTGAGACGCGATGGCGGGCCATATAGGCGCGGAGGACGCTGGGGGTGAGCGCCACGTTTTCAGACTTGACGGCCATGCGCGCCTCTGGTAGAATCCTGGACTTGCGCCCGCAACATGGGAACGATAATACCCGTTCGGGAATCCGATGTCAAGCCTAAAATCCCAAATGGGAATACGATTGTCACAACTGCGCATTGCATTGGGTTTTAGCGAGCTGGCGCAGATGGCCGACAACCTAGGGATTCGACGGAACACCTATGGCCGGTATGAGGCCGGGTTGCGTTTGCCTCGGTTGCCCTTTTTGCTGGCCCTCCAGCGCGCGGTCCCCAATCTGAACCTGGCTTGGTTCCTGGGCGGCGAAGGGGAGATGTTCGGGCCGAGAGCAACTCCGGCTGGAGCCATCGTCGTTCTGGCAGAGGACCGCGCGGCTGTCGAGGCGATGGAGGGCAAGGAGGTTTACAGAGCAGTGCCGTTCATGAAGGACGCGGCTGCGGCAGGAGCGCCGAGCCTGATGGGCGAGGAGGTCGCGGGGTACGTAGTGATCCACGAACGGGTAGCGCCGCATCCGGAGAACCTGCGCTGTGTGCCAGTCAAGGGGGACAGCATGATCCCTACACTGACTGACGGCACCATCGTGGCTGTGGACCGGACACGGCGCGATCCAAGGGAAGCAAACGGGAGGATCGTCTGCGCTCAGTCAGAGGGGGGCTGCGCCATCAAGAGGTGGCGGGTGACGGGCAGCCACGTGATACTTGAGAGTGACAACCCAGCCTATGCCCCGATCGTGCTCGAACCCGACGAGGTCGACGCCGGGGCACTCCTCGGCGTGGTCATCTGGGCTTGGGTGGACCTGCGTTGAGCTGCTGCACCTTTGTCGCCTGGGCCTTGAGGATGGCCTTCCGCCGGAGGTATTCGGGGCGCCAGGCGAGCCAGTAGGCCGACTCGTAGTCTGAGCGCGTGATGATGTACTCGGCCTCCGCCACGCGCAGCTCGGCCTCCGCGCGGATGCGGCGGTCGGTTGTCTTGGCGAGGTCGGCGCGGGCCCTGTCGAGATCCCTCTCTGCATTCGCACGCCGGTCCCTCCAAGCATTCCTCTCGCCCAGCGCGTAGTCGAATGTGGCCCAGGAGTACCATGGATCCGTTGTCTGCCAGAGCCACTTCTCGGCCTTCCATGCCGCGTGTCGGGCCATGTGGACCTTCTCGGCGCGGACATCGGCGCGGTCTCCTGCCGCGGCTTCTGCACCGTCCAGCGCGGAGACGGAGGCCGCGGCACGCGTGGCCTTGCTGGCCGCTGCATCGAGTTTCGCACCCTGGGTAGGCAGTTTCCCCACCACGACACTATGCGCCTCAGCTGCCGCCTGGCGCTCGATGGCCGAAGGCTGGACCCCATCCCAGAGTGGCTGCAGCCAGAGCAGGACTCCCGCGCCGTCGGGTTGTCTCACCGCCACGTCCACGGTCGTGGGGGCTTCGGCCGGGGTGCGCGGGATTGACTGGCCGGTGAAGTGGCCCGGTTCTCCGGGGACAGGCGTCAGGACGAACCGGCCGCTGTAGAACCTCAGCAGCAACCCCTCGTCCGTCCAGAGCCAGCGGTAGTTCTTCGTCTCTCCCTTCGTGTTGGCGAACGTGCCGTCCGCGTAGAGCGTGTAGGTCGTGGCCGTCTGGCCCGCCTGCTGCCAGTCGAGGACGGTCTTTCCGGGCGGCGTCTCGGCGCCAGCCGCAAGACTGATAGAGCACAGGACGGCCGTCACGACTACTACGATCTGAGATCTCACGATCGTTCCTCCTCTGTATCCCCGGCATGCATTGTAGCCACTTCGCGGCTCCCCGTCTACTATGCACGCGACTGGCCGAATCGGTGCCGCGAGAAATCTTTGGCCCTTTGCGGATTAGCGGAACTGACGGAACGGACGGCCACAGAGAGGCTGGCACATCGTGTAGGCTACTGGGCACCATGCTGAGAGCGCTCCGCGTGAGGACCGCACGCAGCCGCGCGAAACGCCTCCACGACCCCAGCGGGGTGTGCGATGTGACGCCGCAGGCAACCGTTGACCAGCAGCGCGACGCGCGGTCGCTCTACGCCCAGGGGATCGGCGTCGATGAGATCGCCGCGCACTTGGGCGTGTCCGCGCGCGCGGTCTACCGCTGGCGGGCGCGCGACGCGAAGGCCGGCGCCGACTGGGACAAGGCCCGCGCAGCCTACCGCACCGAAGACCCGCAGTCGTTCCTGGTGACGCTCCGCCGCGTCCGCTTCGCCATCGCTCAGCGCCTCGACTCCGCGGCGCAGGCGGGCGAGGACGTGACCGCTCTCGCCGACGCGCTGCTCAAGGTGGACCAGGTGCGGGCGCGCGAGAGCGAGCGATTCGGCAACCTCGAAGTCCAGTTGGGCGTGCTCGGTGAGATGGCCGAGTGGGCGGCAACTGTGGCAAGCGCTGAGGACCTGGCGGTGTACCGGCGCCTCGTCGACGAGTACCTGGCGGACCTGAAGAGGAGACACACAGCGTGAACATCCAGGCGGCGGATGTGGTGGTCAACGGCATCTCGGCCCTGATCGGCGGGGCGGTCGGCGGCTGGCTCATCGCGCACCGCGTCGGCCGCTGGCAGCAGAACATGGAGGACCGGATCAGGGCCGCAGAGCTGCGCCTCGACAAGGGCGACAAGCCGCTCGACTTGATCCCCGTCCTGGACACGCGCCTCGACATCGTGATCAAGGAATTGCAGGAGATCCGGCGCGAGCTGCGCGAGGAAAGGGAGCGGTTCGTGACGAAGGAACTCTGCGAACGGAGGCACGAGAACTGATGCCTGAGCGTGAGGACATCGAGAAACTGCTGGTCGGGCTGAAGCGCGAGATCGAGACGGCGGAGGCGCAGGCGGAGTCGGCGCGCGAGCGTTTGGCGCGGATCGCCGCCGGGCTGGTGCCCCTGGCCGAACTGAACGCGGACGAGATTGAGGGCGCCGCCGACGACCTGGCTGCCGCTGCACGGCGCTACCAGGTGCTGAACGACGTGGCTGCGAGAGTGAGGAGCCTGTTGTTCTGACGCGAGGGGCGCGCGATGGCGATCCGTTGGTCCAGAGCGCATGAGGCGAAGCGGCAGGCCATCCTGGAGGCGCTCCTGCGAGAGGCCCTGCCGTTCGAGGATATGAGCGACGCCGCGCAGGCGAAGCGCCGCGCGTTGCCGTTCCTCGAATGGTGCCGCACGTACCTGCCCCACTACTTCCGCGAGCCCTTCGCCCCGTTCCACCGGCGCATGGTGGACGTGGTGGGCGAGCCGACCATGCCCACGTTCTACGTCGTCTTCCGCGGCGGGGGCAAGAGCGTCATCCTGGCGATGGCGCGTCCGCTCTACCGCGCACTGAATCGCCTGATGCCGTACGCGATCTACGGCTCGCGCGTCTGGGAGCTGGCCGCGCAGGGCATGGACTACGTGCGGATCGAGATGGAGCACAACGAGCGAATCCGCGCCGACTACGCCGGCCTCGTCGTCGACGGCGGGGAGGACGTGTGGGTGCTGGAGATGCCTCGCGCGCAGGAGCACACGTCGCGCGGGACCTGGGCGACGAAGTTGCGCTCGGTGAAGTTCGAGGCGTTCGGGATCGGGTCGAGCCCGCGCGGCCGGCGCCACGGCCCGTATCGCCCGACCGACTTCGTGGGCGATGACTTGGAGGACGCGCAGTTAGCGCGGAACCCGGAGCGCGAGGCCAATCTCTGGGGCTGGCTGGTGGACGAGGTGCTGCCGGGGCTGGAGCCGGACCGCTGGGACTTCGTGGTGCTGGGCACGATGTTCGGGCCGGACTGCATGATGGAGCGGGCGCGGAAGTGGGGCGAGAGGAAGGACCCGTCTGGGCGCCTGCTGGCGACGTATTTCCGGCAGCCGGTCTTCGACGCCGAGGGCCACACGGTCTGGCCGGAGCGGTTCAGCCAACGCGGGCTCGAGCGCATCCGGGCGATGCAGGGCCTCCGGTACTGGCTGCGGAACTACGAGCTGCGCGCGGACGACCCCGACAAGCCGTTCCAGGCGCAATGGTTCGAGGGGCGCTACGACAGCGTGCCGAAGGGGCTCGACGTGGTGACGTTCCTCGACCCGGCGGTGAGCGAGAGCGCGAAGGGCTGCCCGCGTGCCTTAGTGGCCGTTGGCGCGGACAAGGACGGCCGGCGGCACGTCCTGGACGCCTGGATCGAGCGCGGCTCGCCGAAGGAGATGGTGTCGAAGCTCTTCGAGTTCCACGTGCGCTGGCTGCCGCGCACGATGGGCGTCGAGCAGAACGGCGGCTACGCGCTGATCCGTCCGCTGGTGGCAGTGGAGGAGCAACGGAGGCGGTACAAACTGCCGCTCCGTTACGTGGACCACATGGTGTCGAAGGACGACCGGATCATCCCGCTCGTGCCGGAGATGGAGAGCGGGCGTTGGCTCTGGCCGGCGCGGCCGAGTGCGGGAGTGACGGTGTTGCAGAGCCAGTTCGTGAGCTACCCGGACGGGTTTGTGGACGGGCCGGACGCGGCGGCGGGCTGCACGGAGTTCCTCCCGAGCGCGTGGGGAGGCGGGCGCCATGCAGGCGACCCGATGTACCGGCAGGTTGAGGCCAGGCGTGACCTCGTGGGAGTGCTCTGATGCCGGACGTAGCGAACAGAGCGGAGGCGAAGCTGGCGCTCCCGCCCACGGAGATGCTTGCGGGCCCGTCGAAGGGCTGGGGCGCGCGGCGCATCGCACGCGATATGCGCGCGGACGCGCTCACGCCCTCGCGGATCCACACTCTGCTCCGGGACGCCGAGACGGGCGACATCAGCGCTCAGTGCGAACTGTTCGAGCACATGGAGGAGCGCGACGGCGAGTTGGGCGCGCACCTCCGCACGCGCAAGGCCGGCGTCCTCAAGTGGCCGTGGACCATCGAACCGGCCGACGACTCGGCGAACGCCGCGAAGGCGGCCGAACTCTGCCAGGAGACCATCGCCGGGATCGAGGACGTGGAGGCCACACTCTTCGACCTGCTGGACGCGATCCCGAAGGGCTTCAGCATCCTGGAGATCGACTGGCGGACCGACAAGACGTCCTGGACGCCGGTCGGGCTGGTGTTCCGCCCGCAACGGCACTTCACGCTCGCCGACGACGGCACGACCCTGATGCTGCGGGGCGAAGGGTACGACGAGAAGCTGCCGCTCCCGGACTCGAAGTTTGTGATCCACCGCGCCCATGCGAAGAGCGGCTACGAGTGGCAGACATCGCTGTTGAGGTCCTGCGTGCGCGCGTGGATCCTGCGTTTCTACGGCTGGAAGGATTGGAGCGCCTTCGCCGAGGTGTTTGGAATGCCTCCGCGCATCGGGCGGCTGCCGCCGAACACGGCGTTCAACTCGCCCGAGGCGACGCAACTCTACGACGCCGTCCGCCACATGGGCACGGACATGGCGGCGTTGATCTCGGCCGAGGCGCAGATTGAGTTCCCGGAGATCGGCAGCCGCACGGACCATCCGTCCGAGATGATCATCGCGGCGGCCGGGCGGGAGCTGACGCTCGCCATCCTCGGCCAGACGCTGACCAGCGGCGGCGAGCAGGGCGGATCCTACGCGCTCGGCCAGGTGCAGAACGAGGTCCGCCTTGACCTGGTGCAGTCGGACGCGCGGTCGCTCTCGCGGACGCTCACGCGGCAACTGTTGCGGCCGATCGTGTTGCTGAACCTGGGCGCCGGCTACCCCGTGCCGGAGTGGACGATCAACGTCCAGGAGCCGGTTGACCTCCAGCAGCGGGCGAACGTTGTGAACATCCTGGCGGACCGGCTGCCGATCGCGGCGGCGCCGATCCGCAAGGAGTTCGGCCTGCCCGAGCCGGAGGGCGACGAGGAAGTCCTGGGGCAGAAACCGCTGGCGGCGCCCGCGACGTACTCGGCAGTGCCCGTGCAGCGCGGTCGCAGGGCCGTTGCAAGGCCGTCGCCTCGCATCCTCGAGGCGTTGCCGGACGAGATCCTGAACAGCGCGGCGTTCGTGACTGAGGCGAGACGCGGGGGACTCGCCCCGGCGCGCCTCCTGGAGATGCTGAACCAGGCGACTCCTCCAGCCGCACCGGCTTCGGCGTTCCGGCGACTGCGGCCGGATGCCCTCTCATGGCTCCGCGAGAAGCGCGTCGCCGACCAGTCCACCTGGGACGGGCTCTCGCCCGCCGGACGTCAACGCGCGTGGTGGGTGACGGGGCTCGACGAGCAGGCGACCGCGCGGCTCGCGGACATGCTGACGGAGGCCGCTGCCAACTCCTGGACGGAGAACCAGTTTCTGGAGCGCATCGAGGCGGCGGGGCTCGCCGTGACGGGAGACAAGGAGCCGGGCGAGGGACAGATCGCCGACTGGCAGGCGCGGCTCGTCCACGACCAGAACCGCTGGGCCGCCTACCACGCCGCGAACTGGCAGCAGATGCAGGAGACGGCGGCCGAGCGCGGCTACGTGCAGCGCATGTGCGGCGGCGGGCCGTGCGACATCTGCTCGCCGTACTGCGGCCAGGTGCACCGCCTCGGCGAGATCGGGGCGCTGTTCGGAGCGCTGCACCTCGGCTGCCAATGCGAGGACGTGAGTGTGAGTCAGAGCGAGGTGGACCGCGAGAGCATCAACGTTCTGGAGGCGCCGGACGAGAGCGCCGTGCCGGAGGGATTCCGTTTCAACCGGGGCGACGCCTTCTACCTGGAGTCGAAAGGGCAGGCGCCGGCTACGGAGCGTGGCCGCCAAGACCGCGGGATTCTCGCGGGACGGCCCCTGCCCTCTGCACTGATCGGAGGATGACGAGATGCCGTGGGCGAGTCTGACTGATCTGCCGGAGCCGTTGAGGAAGGCCCTGGAAGCGCTGAGGCCAGAGCAGAAGGCGAAGTGGCTCCAAGTGGCGAACGCCTGCTTGAGCGATGGCGGCGAGGAGGGGGTCTGCATCGCGGCGGCCTGGACGGCGGCGCGTGAGATCGGGATGAACTCCGTCCCTGCCGCGGTACTGAACGAGATATCGGTCGGCGCGGATGGGCGCGTGCCCGACTGGATCGAGATCGCGCGGACCGGCACGTGGCTGGGCCATCCGCAGCGGCCGGAGACGGTGACGCCCGAGATGCTGGCGTCGGCCCTGGCCTACTTCGAGCGGCACTACGCGGCGCACGGCACGGACTTGGTCGTGGACTACCACCACGCGAGCGTGGCCGTGCCGCTGGTGGCGAAGGCGCCGGCGGCGGGCTGGATCGACCGGATGGAGTTGCGCAACAGCGGGACGGAGCTCTGGGCGCACGTGCGCATGTGGGTGACGGAGGCCGCGAACTCCATCGCGCAGCGGGAGTTCCGCTACGTGTCGCCGGTGCTCAGGTTCGGGCAGCCGGACCGGGTGACCGGCACGGCGGTGCCGCTCTACGTGGCCTCTGTGGCATTGACGAACACGCCGTTCCTGACGGAGCTTGAGAGCTTGAACGCCGCCAATGGCGGCGCCGCCGCCGGCCAGCGGGCCGGCGCATCGCATCCAGCAGCAGAGAGGAGTAGGCCGATGAGATTGCTGGAGAGTCTGGCCGCCGCCCTGGGGAAGAAGGCCGAGGAAGTTGCCTCGCTGCTCGGTCTGGCCCAGGACGCGGACGACGCGGGTTGCGCGAACGCCATCGTGGCGTTCCCGGTCCGCGTGACGGACCTCGGCACAAAGGTGACCGGGCTGGAGGTTGAGCTGGCCGCGCTCAAGGCCGCCCCCAAGCCGGTAATCTGCGCGGACGTGGCGAACGCCCTCGGCGTCGCCGTGGACGCGGACCTGACGAAGGTCAGCGCGGCGATCCTGCGCCTGAAGGCGCCGAGTGGCGCCGGGGCGCTGGGCGTGCGGACCGCGCTCCAGCTCGCGCCGGACGCGGACGACGCGTCCGTGATCAACGCGATCGGCGTGCTCCAGACGAGCAAGCGCCGGACCGACGCGGAGGAGTTGGTAGAGGGGGCGATCAAGGCGGGCAAGGTGCCGCCGGCGCACCGCGAGTTCTACCTGCGCGAGGCGCTGCACGACCTCGGGGCGGCGATGGTCGTGATCAACTCGCTCACGCCGATCACCACGCCGAGCGGTCTCGGCGGCAAGGGCGCCGCCCCTCGCCGTCAGCTCACCGACGCCGAGGCGAAAGTCGCCCAACAGCTCAACCTCAAGCCGGAGGAGTTCGCCGCGCACCTCGCCGGCGGGAAGTGACGGCGTCGCGGCAGACTGGGAGTCTCGATGCGAGAGACGGACAACCGTACCTGAACTCAGAGGAGATGGCCGATGATCAGTGCACAGACAACCGAGACGCTCCGGCTGCTGATGGCTGCCGGCGCGCTCATCCCGATCCCTGGCGGCGTCTGCGTGGATGCGAACGGCCTGGCGCAGCCGGCTGGGGACGTGGCGGGCTACAAGTCCGCCGGCTTCTCGATCCAGGACGCGAATCGGGCACCGACCGCGTCCTACGACAACCAGCTCGGGGGCGACGGCGACCTGGAATGTGTGGTGCGCAAGCACGGGCGCGCGCGCGTGCATCTGTCCTACCGTGCACCGAGCCAGGACATGCTGTTCGCGATCGTCTACTGGGTGGACCCGACGCACGTGGCGGTGCACAAGTGGGACGTGGCGAACGACATCGCGGCGGGCTACATCGTGCGCGTGCCGCAGATGGTGGACACCGAGCACCCGACGTTCAACCTGCCGGCTGATGAGGTGGAGATCGAACCCTTCGGATACCCGTTCGAGTGGGATGGCGGCGTGACGACTGAGGAGCCGACGACCACGACACAGGGCACCTGATGAGTGAGCGGGGCGGGGCCGGGCGGCGCCGCCATCCGGCCTCCCCGCCCGACGTGACGTGCGAAGTGGGGATGGAAGGTTCCAGCAGAGGAGGACGTACGAGATGGAGATCACCGATCAGAATATGGCCGTGTGCTTCGCCGGCCTGAGCAAGGCGTTCCTCGACGCGGTGAACGCCGTAGTGGTCCCGGAGACCGCGGAACTCGTGGAGAAGGGCCCGGCCAGCTTCACCCTGACCGACGACTACCCGGCGTCTGGGATGCTGGGCGACCTGGAAGAGATTCTGGACGAGGTGGCGATGACGAACATCTGGCAGCAGTTTGCCCGCGCCCCCCTCGTGCCGTTCGGCCGCGCGTTCGCAATCAAGCGCGCGCACATCCTGGCCGACGAGCTCGGCCTCTACCAGAACGCGATCAAGGAGCTGGCCGAACTCACGGCGACGCATCCCTACCGGAGGGTCCCCTCTCTCTTGCTCGCCGGGACGACAACGCCGTGGCTGCCGGAGGCAACGACCACCGGTGCGATGGTCTTCTCGGACAACCACCAGTGGGTGGGCGGCCAGGCGTGGGACAACTTGGACCACCTGCCGCTGACTGTGGCGAACTTCGACACGGTCTGCCTGCATATAGAGATGCGGCAGGGCCCCGGCAGTACGCCCCTCGCACCGCGCTCGATGGGCCTCGTGCCTAAGTTACTGATCTGCGGGCCGCTGAACCGTGCCGCAGCCGAGATGATCGTCACCGTGCAGACGATCGGCGGAACGAACAACCGGCAGTACAAGCGCTGCGACCTGCGCATCTACCCGGAGATCACCGACCTCCAGTGGGGCGTGGTGGACAACCGACGTAAGCCGATCCTCTACGCGCCGACGCCCGAGGGCGCGCGTACGGCAGCCCAGACGGCGGAGGAGGCTGACTCTGTGTTCGACCGCGAGGAGTACCGGTTCAAGGGCGCGATCTCGTACAAGCAGACGATCCTCGCGCCGCACCGGATCCAGTGGTCCGACTGGACGCTGGCGGACGAGGCATCGAGCACAACGGCGGCCGTCTGATGATGACCACGCGCTGAGCGCGTTTGTGATGCGGGCGGGCGGGGC
>Ga0315274_10015994_pt1 | contig 10614 bp, 8 predicted proteins | sample YL17G02_20_MG_FD_203700 | JGI IMG/M metagenome (GOLD analysis project Ga0315274, IMG submission 203700) | Sediment microbial communities from Yellowstone Lake, YNP, Wyoming, USA - YL17G02_20 | ecosystem: Environmental > Aquatic > Freshwater > Lake > Sediment | place: USA: Wyoming | collected...
GCGCTCCCTTCACAGGAGCGAGCTGCGCGTTCGCGATCGCGTACGCCCCGGCCTCCTGCGCCGTGGCTACGTCCCCGGTCCACAGGATCGCGTCCGGCTTCTCGCGCTCGACGAGCGCCCAGATCGCTGCCCACGGTCCCGGGTCGTGGCCCGTGAGCGGGACGACGATCACCAGCGGGAGGGGTTCGTCCTCCGGCCACAGGTGGGTGTCGCTGATGTGCAGGAGCTTCGGGACCCCGCTCTCATCGGCCATGTGCCGGACAAGGGTGCCTTGCCTCCCTCACGCCCGTCAAGCCGCAACGCGGGTCTGATACCAATTCACCGTCCGTTGTAAAGGAATAGCTGTCAATGCGAGGCCCCGAAGGGGCCGAAGCAGTCCCGTTCCCCCTGCCGTCATTGCGAGGAGCGAAGCGACGAAGCAATCCCGTCGACATCGATGAGATCCCGCCACGCAGCCTTGCCAGGCTGCTCGCGGCTTCGGCGTCGGCCCCCTCGCGGCGCTCGGGGGCCTCGCGATGACAACGAAAACGCTACGTTTGAACGAAAAGCGGTATGAAAGGATTCACCTGGTGCGACGACCTCCAGATCTTGCCCAGCCGGCGCAGGCCGAGAACCGCCGTCTCGGCCGCCAACACAGTCGTGCTCAGTTCCAGCGTTGAGGGTCGTCCTCCGGGCGCGGCGGCTCGCCGGACGCAGACAGGCGCTCCTCCTCGGCCCACGCCTCCCGCAGCGCCTCGTCGCGCTCACGCCGCCGCTTGATCGCCAGCAGCGCCAGCAGCGTGATAACCATCCACAGGACCGTCGAGCTCGTCACGAATGGCACCCAGGTGGTCCAAAGCGTCTCGCGCCGGAAGTAGCCGCGCGCGAACTCGGAAAGCGTCTCCCCGGTGGCGGCCTCGAACGCCTCACCGAAACCCGTACCGCGCGAGACGCCGGCGAGAATGCGGCCGGCGGTCTCGTCACCGTAACGGCGCAGCAGGTAGCGCACGAGGGCGGCCGACACCGCGTAGCCGCGCGATGCGGTTGCCGTGTCCCCGGAGAAGGCGGCATTCACGTCGGAGAGCGACCGCGGCCCGCGCCCGATCGTGGCCAGCGCGACACGAGCGCCGTCTTCGACCCCCCACTCGCGGGCCGCAACCGTGGCCGTGCCCTCGTTGAACCAGCGCGGTACCGGCGTGCCGCCGGCCGCGCGCGCGAGCAGTAGGTGGGCGACCTCGTGGTGCAGCAACGTCTCCAGGTTTCGGTCGGGGTACGACGGCACCCGACTGGGAAACAGCACGATGGTGTCCAGCTCGGGCACGGCGTAGCCGCTCACCCAGGAGGGGACGTTGCGGGCGAGGCGCGAGCCCTCGGGGGCCAGCACCACACGGATCGGCGCCCCGGGCGTGGTCAGGCCTACGAGCTGCTGCAGGGAGGTCCACTCCCCTGCCCCGAGGGCGCGCACCGCGGCTGCCTGGCGCGCCAGATCGGGCGGCGCCTCCACCACCAGAGCGGGCGCCTCCTCGCCGGCCGCGGCGAGCGCGAACCCGAGCGCCATCGCCGCCAAAAAACACTTTGTCACCAGGCGTCTTTCGCCTCGCACCCGACCCCCCGGGCTCAGGCTAGCAGAGGTGCCGCGGGCCACACCCTCACCCGCTCGCCGAGAGAAAGCGTTGTTCCGCGGTGGGATGGCCCGGAAAGTCATCCTTTGCGCTGTGCTGGCGCATGCTCCTTCAGCGCCAGCAGGGCCGCAGGTTCACGGCGAATCTTCGGGCGGTCGACGATCCGGAGCCCCGCCTGCTCCGCCAGCGCCAGTGACGCGGCGAACGCATCTGCGGAGACGTGCCCCCGCGGCTCGACGAACAGAAGCCTGCCCTCCGGTTTGAGCGAGGCGGCGATCTCGGCGAAGAAGCCCGCCGCGTCAGGCACCTCGTGGATCACATGCAGCGCCAGCGCGACGTCAACCCGGCCGGCAAGGTCGGCGACGCCCAAGCGGTTTGCCTGAGCGAGCCGGACGTCGATGCGGTCCAGCAGGCCCGCTCTGGCGGCCCGGCGCCTCAGGCCGGCGAGCATCCTCTCCTGCAGGTCCACGGCCACGACGCGTCCCTTCGGGCCCACGATGCGCGCCAGATCCAGGGTGAAGAACCCCATGCCGCAGCCGGGCTCGAGTACCAGCATGCCCTCGCCGACGAACGGCGCCAGGACCCTCTCCGGATGCTGCCAGAGGCGCCGGAGCGGGCTGACGAGGAAGTACCCGAGCCACCAGGGACAGATGTGATTGGCCATGCAGTCACCTTTGGCGGCCGAGGTTCCCGCCGCTGCGCGCCATTCTGCCAGATCCCGGCACGTGGCCGCCGTGATCTCGGTCCCTCTTCCTGGAGAGGCGGATGAGGTGGCTGTACTCCAAGCCCGCACCTTGCTGCACCCTCACCCCGCCCTCTCTCGCAAGCGGGAGAGGGAGCCAATGTTCCCTCCCCCGCCCTCTCCCACAGGGGGAGGGGAACAAGGTCCTCACACCTACCCTTTCCCCCAGGCGCGAGTGGGAGTTGAGCGTCTCTGCCCCGCACGGCTGGCCATCTCGGTTCCCTCTCCCAGCGGGAGAGGGTCAGGGTGAGGGGACGGCCAAACGCCGCCGGCATCGCGTGCAGCAATTGGCTGTTCCAAACCCCATGGGATTGGATCTAGCCACCAGGCCAGTTCTCCGTTCAGAATGGCCCATGCCCGCCACGGCCCACGACCACTCCCACCTCACGCGTGGATACGCGATCGCCCTCGCCGCTGCGGCCGTCCTGTCCACCACAGCCATCTTCATTCGCCACCTGACCCTGACGTACCAGATCCCGGCGCTGGTGCTGGCGTTCTGGCGAGACGTCTTCGTTTGCGTGACGTTGCTTCCGGCGCTCGCCCTGTTGCGCCGCCGCCTGCTCCGCGTGGAGCGCAGGCACCTTGCCTACCTCGTCTGGTACGGCCTCGTGCTGGCGGCTTTCAACTCCACCTGGACGCTCTCGGTGGCGCTCAACGGGGCGGCAGTCGCAACCGTGCTGGTCTACAGCTCGGCGGCCTTCACCGCCCTGCTGGGCTGGTGGATACTCCGGGAGCACCTGGGCTGGGGCAAGCTGCTGGCGGTCGCGGTCAGCCTGGCCGGCTGCATCCTGGTCTCGGGTGCGCTCGACGTGGCGGCATGGCGCGCCAACGTGGTGGGCATCGTGACCGGAGTCCTCTCTGGGCTGTGCTACGCGGTCTACAGCCTGATGGGTCGCTCGGCGTCGCAGCGCGGCCTCGACCCCTGGACGACCGTGCTCTACACGTTCGCCTTCGCAACGGTCTTCCTGCTCGTCGTCAACCTGCTGCCGGGCGGGCTGCTGCCAGGGGCGGCCGCGCGCCCGGCCGACTTTCTGTGGCTGGGGAGCGCCCTGGCCGGCTGGGGTGTCCTGTTCGTGCTCGCTGCGGGACCCACGGTGGCGGGGTTCGGGCTGTACAACGTCAGCCTGACCTACTTGCCTTCGAGCGTCGCGAACCTGGTCGTCTCCCTCGAACCGGCGCTCACGGCCGTGACTGCCTACCTCCTGTTCGGCGAGCGGCTGACCGCTGTGCAATTCGCGGGCTCCGCGATGATCCTGGCCGGCGTGGTATTCCTGCGGGTGTATGAAGGGTGGGTGGAGAGCCGGACCCGACCCTCCCCGGAAACAAGAGCCGAAGCCGCTGCCGCGGACTGAAAGCCGAACACCTCGGTACAATCTGGGGGTGCACGCGTCTCCCGGGCTGCGCACGACGTTCCCGGCGATCGCTGCGGCGATCCTCGCCGCGCTCTTGCCTGCCCTACCGGCGATCGCGCAGGCCTCGGAGATAGAGCCGCTGCTCCTCCTCCTGCGCCAGGGCGGCACCGAAGCGGGTGCCAGCGCGACCAGCCTTCAGGTCTATCGCCTCCCGCTCGCGGCAACGCTGCTCGCCGTGGGCGACCGCCACTGGGGGCTCGACCTCACGTTCCCGGTTTCACTCGGCTTCTACAACCTCGACACCGCCTCCAGCGTGGGGGACGTGCTGGCGCGGGTCTCGACGGTGTCTGTCGCTCCCGGCGTGGAGTTCCTCGTGCCCGTCAGCCGGCGGTGGGTGATCAAGCCGTACGGCGAGGTGAGCCTCGGCATGACAACCTCCGGCGAAACCACCGAAGTTCAGTACGCCGCAGGCGTCAAGGCCCGAGGAGACTACGAGTCCGGTCCCTACCACCTCGCCGCGGGGCTCGGCGCCCACTACGCCAGCACACGGGCGACCCGCGTCGACGTCGGGGACTACACGACCCTCGAGGCGGGCCTGGACATCCAGCGGCGGCTCGGCTTTGCCTTTGGCGGCGGCGAGGCAAGCGCCGGCATCTACGGCATCGGCCGCTGGTTCCCCGACCTGCGCATCCAGGGCGCGGGCGACCGCGTTTTCGACGTGACGCGCGTCCTCGAGGTTGGTGTGAGCTTCTCCACCGCGCCGGAGCTGACGCTGCTGAAGCTGAAGCTGCCGTGGGTCGCGCTGGGCTACCGATTCGGCGACATGTTCAAGGGTATCCGGCTCAGCTTCTCCTTCCCGTTCTAGGCCCGGCGTCGGCACGGCGATCTGGTGGTTCCAGGCGAGGACGCCGCCCGGAGGATGCCGTGGCCAACGTCCGGCGATCCGTGTAGTGTTGCGTCTCGAGGAGGGACTATGCGCCACCGATCCCGGATCTGCATTGCGCTCGCAGCGCTCGTGCTCGTGACGGGTTGGGCGGCGGCGCAGGAGCTGGCACCCATCCAGCTGCCGGCGCCGCAGACGGAGGGCGGCAAACTGCTCATGCAGGCCCTCAAGCTGCGCGCGACCAGCCGCGCCTTCGCCGCCGACCCGCTACCCCCGCAGACCCTGTCCAACATGCTCTGGGCGGCTTGGGGCATCAACCGACCGGACTCGGGCAAGCGCACGGCGCCGTCCGCCCGCAACTGGCAGGAGTCCGACGTCTACGTAGTCATGGCAACCGGCGCCTATCTCTACGACGCCGTAAACAACGTGCTGAAGCCGGTCGCCTCCGGCGACCTGCGCGCCCTCACCGGCACGCAGGATTTCGTCAAGGACGCTCCGGTGACGCTCGTCTTCGTGGCGGACACCGCCCGCATGAAGGGCGCTCAGGCGGACATGCACCAGGCGTACGCGTGGGGTGACGCGGCGTTCATCAGCCAGAACGTCTACCTCTTCTGCGCCTCGGAAGGCCTCGCAACCGGCGTGCGCGCCATGGTGGACCGTCCGCCGCTCGCCAAGGCCCTCAAGCTCGCGCCCAGCCAGATCATCGCCTTCGCCCAGTGCGTGGGCTACCCGAAGAAGTAGGGCCGCCAAACCCGCTCGGTTCTGCACGTGGTGAGATGACGACACCCAGCGCGGATCCGAGCCTCGGCGCCGGACGCCGGCAGAGGAGCAAGGAAGATTGATGGAGGAAAGGATCCTGCTCTGGATCCACAGCTTCGCTGGTCCGGTCCTCGACCAGGCCTTTCTGTTCTCAAACCTTTTCGGCCTGCTGCCGATCTGCGCGCTCCTGGCGACCGCCATGGCGCTGTATCACCTGCTCCGAAAGGAGCGCAGGGAAGCCCTGGTCTGGGTGGTGGTCGGTCTGGTTACGTTCGCGTTACCCGAGCTCATCAAGTACGCCACCGCCCGACTCAGACCCGCGCTGTGGGAAACGCTCATCCATCCCTCGGGGTTCTCGTTCCCGAGCGGGCACGCGGTGGCTTCGGCCGCGTTCTATCCCCTGCTGGGCTGGGGGCTTATGCGGCGGCGTGGGGCCGCGGCCGGCGTGGGCTACGGCATCGGCGCGGTCTTCGCGCTCTTCGTGGGGTTTGGCCGCCTCTATCTGGGAGTGCACTGGCCGTCGGACGTCCTCGCCGGCTGGCTGCTCGGATTTGCCCAGAGCGTCCCGGCGATCGCCTGGCTCAGGAGACAGCAGGACGGGTCCTCGTCAATGCGGTCGCTCCAGACGTAGGGTTGGGGTCCGTCACCGCTCATCTGAAGCCGGAGGTGGGGCGCGCTCTGCGCCTGCTACCAAGTGATCTGCGGGGCGAGTTGGGAGTAGCATCGGGCCGGTGGATAGCAGCGCTCCTCCCAGCCCCACGACGTCCGTTCGGCGGCTCCGTGTGGTCGCTCTCGCGCAGCTCGCGGCTCTGCTCCATGATCCCCTTTTCTTCCTGACGCTCGGGCTGCTGTTCGTCAAGTCGTGGATCGCCGTTCTCCTGATCAACAACCCCGACCACTCGGTCCTCGATCTGGACTACCGCAACGCCTACGAAACGGCCCCGGCGATCTTCGTCTCCTTCATCGTCGTGCCGCTCTCCCTCGGTTTCGTGCTCAAGGGCAGGAACCGCCTTGCGTACTACCTTGCGCTCGACGGAGCGTTTTCGATCCTGATGACCGCCGACGTCTGGTACTTCCGAGCCTACAGCACTTTCCTCTCGTTCCTGCTCTGGCAGCAGACGGCTAACCTCAAAGGACTCTGGTCGAGCGTGTTCGCTATGGCCCGCCCCATTGATCTTCTCTTCCTCGCCGACCTCGTCCTGCTGGTGCCCGTCGTCCTGCTCCGGCGGGAGCTCTACCGCGGTGCCCGGAGGGCCGTGGCCGTCGCCGTGCTCCTCGCGCTGGCGGGAATTGGCTGCCTGTGGGTCAAGCACCGCCAGCTCGACGTGAACGGCACCGTTTCCGAAGTGCGGTTCGTCGAGCCGTGCTGGGAGGCGCGTCAGACGATCAACTTCCAATCACCGCTTGGGTTCCATGTGCTCGACTTCGCAGCGGTCTATCTGCAGGACCGGTCCGCGACGCTCACACTCGCCCAGCGCGAGGAGATCCGCTCGTGGTTCGCGGCGAAGCGGGAGGCACTCCCGGACAATCACTACAGGGGCATGCTCAAGGGCAGGAATCTGATCATCGTCCAGGTTGAGTCCCTGGAGAACTTCGTGATCGGCCAGCGCGTCGGCGGTCAGGAGATCACGCCGGTGCTCAACCGGCTTCTCCCGAGCAGCCTCTACTTCACCGACATCTACGACCAGGCGTACGAGGGTCTAAGCTCGGACTCCGACCTGATGGTCAACGCGTCGGTCTACCCGTTGCGGCGGGGCTCCACGTTCTTCCAATTTCCCGGCAACTCGTACAACTCGCTTCCCCGGATCCTGCGCGGTGCGGGCTACCGGACGACGATCGCCATGCACCCCGACCGCGCCGTCTACTGGAACTGGAAGAACGCCCTGGCAGCCATCGGCTTCGACGCCTGCCTCGACATGAGCGCCTTCGCCAACGACGAGATCCTGGGCCTCGGCCTCTCCGACGCGGATTTCCTCCCGCAGGCGGCGGCCCGGCTTGCGGGCCAGCCGGAGCCGTTCTTCGTATTCCTGGTGACGCTCACCTCGCACGCGCCGTTCGAGCTTCCGGAGGAGTACTGCGAGCTGAGACTCGATGAGAATCTCGACGGGTCATCGCTGGGCACGGCGTTCCAGTGCTTCCGCTACACGGACCGCCAGATCGGCGTGTTTCTCGACCGGCTCCGCAGCAGCGGCCGGCTCGAGCGTTCCGTGGTCGTGTTCTACGGCGACCACGCCTCGGTCCACCGGTTCTTCAACGATGAGGTCGCGGCGTTGAAAGGAACCGAGGACTGGATGCGCGACAGCCGCTGTCTCGTTCCGCTCATCGTCTACGCGCCGGGGCTTGCGGGGGGGCGTCTAGCCGTGACCGGCGGCCACATCGACATCATGCCGACGTTGCTCTACCTGCTCGGCGTGGACGAGGGGAAGGCCGCGGCGACCGCCATGGGCCGCAACCTCTTGAACACCCGGCGAGACTTTGCTGTGTTGCCGGACGGCACCGTGGTCGGGAGGGATGCGCATGGTTCGTTCGCCAGAAGCGCCCTCCGGGGTCTCGCCATCGCGGACCTGATCATCCGCAGCGACTACTTTAAGACAACCGGCCAATCCAATCGGTGATGGGGCAAGGGCGCAGCGCGGTCCCAACAGAGACAGGGAGCGCGAGCGAAAACCGGCCTGACACTGGGCGACGAAGTCCGACCTGACGCGCCGCTACGACCGGACTCGCACGGCTACGAACGTGATGTCGTCAGCCTGCTCGCGCTCGCGGCGCCAGTTAGCCACGGCAGCCATCAATTGCTTGACGACCTCGCCCGCCGACTCGCCCGCTGCCCCACGCAGTGCCTCGGCCGCGCGTTCGAAGCCCAACTCCTTACCGTTGGCGTCCTGCACCTCGTGAAAGCCGTCGGTCGCAAAGAGCAGCGTGTCACCGGGAGCCAGCGGAGCGCTTAGCTCCTGATACACGGGAGAGAGCCGGCCGCCGAGAGGCAAACCTCCGACCCCGAGCTCCTCGACCTCTCCGCTACCAGCACGGTAGATCAGCACGGGCGGCATCGCCGCCGAGCAGATCGCAACCGCGCGCGGCGTCACACGGGCAACTGACAGACACATGTGAAGCGGCTTGATGTTCATTCCTCGGACCACGCGGTCGCACTCGGAGAGCATCGTTGGGAGATTTTGCTCACCTCCAATCGTCGCGAGGACGGCCTTGACCGCCGTGACCATGATCCCCGCCGCCACACCGTGGCCGGTCGCGTCTCCGACCGCAATGACCAGGCTCCCATCCGGGCCCGGGCGGAAGTCGTAGTAGTCGCCGCCCACCTCGGTCGCGGTGGCCATCATTACGGCGATGTCGAGCCCCTCGACGTCGGGCACCGAGAGAGGGAGCATCGAGAGCTGTAGCGCCCGTCCCTCCTCCAGTTCCTTGCTCTTGCGGGTGTTTTCAGCCTCGAGCAGGCGGCTTTGCAGCTCGCGGGCGTGCGCAGTGCGCTCCTGCTCGAGGATTTGGCCCGAGAGCGTCTCCACCTCCACCAGGCGCCGCTCGAGGTGCAGGCTGGTGCGGGCGAGCGTGTGCGCGAGCGAGAGAGATAAGGTCACGGCCAGGCCCAGCATGCCGACGATGTACACGTTGCGCACGCCCGCGATCGGGCCAATCACATCGAGGTTGATCAGCACCTGCAGCCCGGTCGCTCCGGCAAGGATGACGAGGCCAACGAGCAGTGTCCCCGATCCCTCGCGCGCGATCGTTCTGTGGCTCAGTTCGACGCGGACGATCTCGCCGATCATCGCCGCGAAGTACAGGTACCAGACCAAGCCGGCGAACGGGTCTGGCTCGAACAGGCTGGCCACCATCAGCGCCACGCCCACGACCGTGAACGCCTTCCAGGTCCTCGGAAAGGGTTTCGTCCGCCGCGCGTAGAACGCGAGCAGGCCGAAAAGGATCGCCGCGAAAACGGAGGAGGTGCTGAGCCGCTGGAGCAGGAGGAGGCCCGCGGCGGAAGTCGTGTGAGCGCCTTGAAAGCCGCAGTAGACGATCACGGCGAAGGCGGCCATGCAAAGCGCGTAGAAAAGGTTCTCCCGCACCCTCGGGTAGAACCAGTAAAGCGCGAGGTGCAGCAGCGCGAGGAAGACCGCCAAGGCCGTGAACGTGGCCTGCAGCAGGGAGCTCCAGCGCACGTATGCGGCCCGCTCCGCAATCGCCGGGTTCGCGTCGGCGAGGGCGAGGACGAAGCCGATGTCGAACCCGGACCCGGTCAGAGAACGCGCCGAGGCGCAGGAGTATCGCACTGCGACCACGTGGTCGGGACGGGCCGAGAACACCACGACCCGGGGGTCGCGGCCCTCGAACGGCACCTCCGCCTTGCCGCCGGTGCCCACCGTGCCGTACCGGTAGAGGAGCTCCCCGTCCAGGTAGACCTCCGCCGCGCCTGCCTCCAGAACCGTGAGCGCGAGTGGCTTCCCCCACAACGCCGGCTCGACGCGCAGGTGGCGGCGGAACCAGCCGACCCCGGGCCAGCCCCCGCGCGGGAGATTGCCGGGAGGCATGCGCGGATCCACGAGCTCCCAGCCACTGTCGTCGAAGGTCGCTTCGGCCCAGCTCGGGTCGTCGCCGGGGTGGAACCGCCACGGCCTGGTGAGCTCGATCCCGTTGCCGCCCGCGAAATGTTGCGGAGCGACCTCGGCCGGTTTCGGCTCCTGGCCGGCCGCTACCGCGGCAAAAGCGCCGAGCAGCAGAGCAGAAGTCACGACCCAAAGTCGGGCGGTCTCGCGCATGGCGGGCATGGCCATGGTACCCCAGGGGCCTTGCCTGGTTCAGGGCCGCAGTTGCCGGCCTTCAGGCACTCTGGGATTCTTCCCTGCGCTCCCCACAGGGCTTCGCGTCCTCAGAATGACCGCAACGCCCTTTTGTCATTCAGAGCGAGGCACAGCCTCGCGAAGGATCTCCCTGGGCCCGGGGGGCATCTCGATCTTGCGACACGCCCGATCCTCAAAGACCCCAAGGTGCTCTTTCGCCCCCCAACGTGCGGACCACCGGGCCAGTGGTACATGGTGACGCCCGCCCGATCCACCCCTGCGGGTCTCGGCCGGGCGAGCAAATTCTTGACTTTCAAGAACTTGGTGTATACTGACGACCTCTGCCGGGCATCGCGCCAACGGGCGCATCGCCGGCCTCGCCTCCGAGCGGCACCTTCCGCTGGTCCGAGGTGGGATCAGCAGTGCGGAAGACAACCGGTCCTGGAACCCCCGGGGCTAACAGGAGGCACACATGGCTTCAAAGCTC
>Ga0315274_10015997_pt1 | contig 10613 bp, 9 predicted proteins | sample YL17G02_20_MG_FD_203700 | JGI IMG/M metagenome (GOLD analysis project Ga0315274, IMG submission 203700) | Sediment microbial communities from Yellowstone Lake, YNP, Wyoming, USA - YL17G02_20 | ecosystem: Environmental > Aquatic > Freshwater > Lake > Sediment | place: USA: Wyoming | collected...
CGCCGCTCGTTCAGGGCCGGGTCTATCACGTCGAAGGGGATGCCGCAGAACGTGTGGCGGCCGACCGGCATGTTGCGCAGGTCGTTATCCCCCTCGCCGGTCCAGCCGCGCCCGGGCGTGTCCCCCCGGAAGTCCACGTTGGCCGCCTGCCTCAGGTCCAGCGTCTGGAACGTTCGGTCGGGCGGCCCTTCCAGGAAACCGCGGAAGGTGCACGGCAGGTAGCCGTTCTGGCTACGGGCGAGTTCCAGGACCCGCTTGAGGATGTCGGCGCCGTAGTCCTCGAAGCCGTGCTCGAAGGCGCCGTGGGCCAGTTCGCCCCCCACGATGGTCAGCACGCCGCCGTTCATGTATTCGCCCGCCCGGCAGTGCGCGCCGAAGCCCATGGGGAACCACGGGTAGATGGCGTACCACTCGCCGGGGGAGCCGGAGGGCAGGTTCCGCCGAATCCGCTCGTACTCGCGGATGATGGCCACGCACTGATCGTGGTCAATGCCCCGGTTGAGCGCATAGCTGTTGGAGAGCGACAGTTGCTCGGCCTCATCCACTCCGAGGTTGCGCCGCTCCTCTTGTTCGGGGACGCGGTGGCGGTAGAAGCGGCCGTTCCAGGCGGCCCTGTCCAGGTTCTCCTTGACGGCGCGGGCCCTGGCGCGGTAAGCGGCGGCCTCGTCCGGCCGGCCCACGGCTTCCAGCATTTCGGCCACCTGGCGGCATGCGGCGAACAGGCCCGTGTTGTCGCCGTGCATGATGCCGAAGGGGGTTTTCGGCCCGATCACCATGGGATGGTTGTAGATGGCCGCGTCCTCGGCCACCAGGAAGTCCCATGTGTCTATGGTGTAGCCCCGCTTGATGAGGCCGAACCGGTCGGACCAGCGGTAACGGTCGGTCATGCAATAATCAATGGCCTTTGCGGCCTTGGGCAGCGCGGCCCTCATCCAGCCCGTGTCGTCCGTCGCCTTCCACGTGTAGTACAGGCCCTCCACGAGCAGGTACTCCACGTCCGCCTCCACCGGTATGCGCTTGAGCTCCAGCCGGCCCTCTGAGACGCGCCGGATGAACTCATCGCCCAAGTGGTGGTCCCACCAGTTCGGGCGGGGGTCCCGCTCGTAGACGTTGTCCCAGACCATGCCGTTCTCGCACTGCGTGTCCAGGTAGAGGTCAATCCCGGACTTGAGGTTGGCGTGGAAGTACTTGTTGCCCTTCAAGGTGTGAACGTGGTCGCGCAGCCAGCGCACGAAGAAGGAGTAGGTGCGGCCGTCCAGGCAGGCCATCTCCTGCGGCCCGCGGCGGTTCATCGTGTAGTCGAGGACGCGCAGCAACTCACTGAAGGGGCCGCCGCCGTCCTCGATCTGCGTCCTGGCCTCCACGGTGAAGGGAGCGCGCGCCAGCTCCGTCCCGTGCTCGTCACAAAGGACCACGGCGTGCTTGCCCAGGGCTCCGGACACGGGAAAGACAACGTCCCCATTGGCGGCACGCCGGCGCACGTACTCCCTGTGCACGCCGTCGGTCACAACAAGCTCTCCTCCCTGCTCCCCCCTCTCCAGCGACACTCTCATCTGGTCCAGGGGCCGGACGAAGCTGCTCGGCCTGTCAACCAACGGCGTTACCCGCATGGCATCCTCCACAATGACAGGTGCACCAGCCTTTCGCGGCGATGCTCGTACTTCTCTATGCAGCGGCCCTGACGAGGGTGCCACGGTCCGACTTGCGGCAGTCTCGAGTAGGACACGTTCGTGCGCCAGTTGTAGAACGCAATCAAGCCAGGCCTGCGAGCAAGGCAGAGACCCCCGATCGCCGCCAAGGTCGCAACGCAGGCAGTAGCGGCTCTCAAGGCCGCCCTTCGCAGTGTCCGCTCCTGCGCCACAGCCCTCCCGCATCGAGATGAGCCGCGGCCCCGCGGCCAGCTCATCGCGACGCCCGACGGACCGCATCCCGGAACCGGCCGGCAATCTCCTCGGCCCGCCGCAGTCTGGACAGTCTTTCCGGCAGCGGGCATCCGGTCTCGCCCGGCACCTCGAAGTTCAGAAGGCCATCGTAGCCAGTCTCGCCCAGCGCCCTCGCAAGGCCGTCCCAGTCCACCTTTCCGCCGGCAAAGGGCAGCCTGTGCTGGTCCTCCGAGCCGTCATTGTCGTGGAGGTGCAACGCCGTCAGGCACTTCCCGGCTGCAAGCACGAATCCCCCATCGCTCTGGCCGAGAGCTGGCCACCGAGTGCGGATGAGAGCCAGATGCCCTGTGTCAAAGCAGATGCCGAGCCCCTTCCGGTCAGCCTGCTCGATCAGGCCCACCAGCTCCCCGGCTTGAGGCCCGTTCTCCAGGCAGATGACCGTCTTACTGCTGGCACGGTGATCGAGCAGCTCGCAGAGACCCCTGACGTTCGCGTCCAACAGATCACCGGAAAGAGGCGTTGCCTCCAAGGTGCTGCGGCCGCCGGGATGCAGCACCGCCGCCTCAACCCCAAGCGCGACGAAGAGGTCGAGCCACCGTGTCAGCTCTTCCATCTCCTGGCGGCGCCGCGGCCCGGGCGGAAGCGTGATATCAGCGTCGAGTCTGAAGTGAGCCTGCGGCAGGCTGACGCCGACGTCATGGCAGGACCCTAAGAACTCCTCTGCCACTGCGGTGGGATCGCCGCGCCCGAGCAGCGCCGCGGCATGCTCGCAAGAAAGCTCCAGATGCCTCCAGCCGTTACGCGCCAGCAGACCCACCGCGTCTTCCGGCGTCAGCTCGTGGAAGTAACTGGTCCAGATGCCCGTGTCCATAAGGAGCGCCAACACTATCACAACGTGGCTCGGCGGGCAACGGCCCGCCCAACGGGGCCCGCGGCCGCTTGAATGACGGCGGGCGCCGTCATCTAATAGGTGCGGCGAGGGACGGGCAAGGTCCGCGCCCGCCAGAGGAGGGGATGCGATGGCAACGGTGCTGCGCCGGATGACGCCCGACGACGTGGGAGAGGCCGTGGAGCTGTGGAACGCGGATTACGTTCACGATCCTGTGGGCCCGGCGCGGCTTGAGCGGATCGTCTTCGGCGACCCGCATGGCGACCCTGACGGGAGGCTGGCAGCCGTGACGGGCGGGGCACTGGCCGGGTTCGTCTGTTGCGTGGCGCCGTCCGTCGCGTGGATGCCCCCGCACGCCTTCCTCAAGGGCCTGTGCGCTCGCAGCTACGGGCCGGGAGGCGCTGCGGACGACCTGCTGGGCGCGGCCGAGCAGTTCGCCGCGCGGTGCGGGAAGGAGGGCGTTCACGTGGTGGAGTACGCGGCGGCCGGTTACTTCTTCCCGGGCATCCCGTTCGAGTACCCGGACAAGATCGACTTCTTCGTGCGGCACGGCTACAGGCAGGGGCGGGAACTCCACGACGTGGACGTGGATCTCGGCGACTTCACGCCGACTGCGCAGCAACAGGCAGCCTTCCAGAAGGCCGCCGCCGAAGGCATCGAGATCCTGCCGTACGGGCCCGCCATGCTGGACATGATGAAGGGAATGGTGGACGCCCTGCAGATGCCCTACTGGTTCCCGCCGGGGTGGGAAGCGCACTACAGCTCGGCGCGGAACACCTTCGTGGCGGTCCAGAAGGGCAGGATGCTCGGCTACGCCAACTACCAGCCGAACGCGGAGCGCGGGGACTTCGGCACGACGGCCGTCCTGGCGGAGCTGAGGGGCCGGGGGATCGGCTCCTGCCTGTTGGTAGCCTCGATGCTCAGGATGAAGGAGCTGGGCACGCCGAGGGTGTGGGCGCACTGGGCCAACACGCCCTTCTACCTGAAGAACGGCTGGCGCATCTGCCGACGATATGCCACGTTCCACAAGCCGCTGGCGGGGTGAGGCCGCGTGGCCGTTACGCTTCCTTCTCCTCGGGGCGCGCGCGCAGGTCCTCCTCAACGCGGGTAGCCCGGCCCGTGCGCCGGCGCAGGTAGGTGAGCTTGGCCCGCCGGACCCGTCCGCGACGCACCACCTTGATGCTCTCGATGGTGGGCGCGTGCAGGGGGAAGATGCGCTCCACGCCCTCGCCCTGGACGATGCGCCGCACGGTGAACGTCTCGCGGTTGCCGCTGCCCTTGCGGCCGATGCAGACGCCGCTGAAGACCTGGATGCGGTCCTTGCCGCCCTCGCGGATCTTCACGGCCACGTCCAGCGTGTCCCCCACGTTGAACGGCACCGTGTTCGCCTTCACGTAGCGCTGTTCGATGGATCGGATCAGGTCCTGTCCCTTGAGCACTTTCTTCTGTTCAGCCATCCTCGGTCTCCGTTGGTGGTCTTGGGCGTTCTAACAGGTCGGCGCGCCTGCTCTCAGTGCGTTTCCTTGCTTCCTCTCGGCGCCAGTCCTCTATGGCCTGATGGTCCCCGCTCAGCAGCACGTCAGGCACCTTCATCCCCCGGAACTCCGGGGGACGCGTATACTGCGGATACTCCAGGAGCCCGTTCTCGAAGCTGTCGCTCTGCGCGGACTCCTCATGGCCGAGCACGCCCGGCACCAGTCGCACCGTGGCGTCTATCACGGCCATGGCAGCCGCCTCGCCGCCGCTCAGCACGTAGTCGCCGATGGAGATCTCCTCCGCCGGCAGGCCCGCCTGGATGCGTTCGTCGAATCCCTCGTAATGGCCGCACAACAGGATGAGCCTGTCGCAGCGGCTCAGCTCGCGCGCCAGGGCCTGGTTGAACGTCCTCCCCTGCGGCGTGAGCAGGATGAGGCGGCCCGGCCGGCGGTCCATCTCTCGCACGGCCTCGTAGCAGCGGAAGACCGGCTCGCATCGCATCACCATGCCGGGGCCGCCCCCGTAGGGGCGGTCGTCCACCTTGTGGTGCTTGTCCGGGCTGTAGTCCCGGATGTCATGCACGTGGTAGCTGACCAGTGCCTTGCGTTCCGCAATGCCCAGGATGCTCGACGCCAGGAAAGGCCCGAAGACCTCCGGGAACAGGGTCAGCACGTCTATCCTGAGGGCCCGGCGTTCGTTCGCCACAGGGCACCCTCCGGCGACAGCCGCGGCGCAAGCGCGGCGCGCAGCCCACCGGACCGGTCGGCCTTAGACCTTCAGGCCCTGCTTGCGCAGCAGATTCGCCACTGTCTCCGTGGGCTGGGCGCCCTTGCTCAGCCAGTGCTCGACCCGCTCGCGGTTGATGGCCATCTTGTCCTCGTCCTTCTCCTTGTGCGGGTCGTAGGAGCCGAGGTATTCGATGGGCTGGCCGTCGCGCCGCGTGCGGCTGTCGAAGGCGCCCAGGCGCCAGTAGGCTGCATTGCGCCGTCCGCATCTTGCCAGTCGGATTCGCACCATAGCTTTCTGTGCCGCTTTCCGGATTGAGGGTTCGGCCTATCGCTTCCTGCGTCTTGGCTTGCGGCTTTTCTGCCTGCCGTGGAGGCCGGCGGGGCGGCCGCCATGCGTGCTGCGCAACGCGCTCCCGGGAACCTGGTCCAGCCCGGGCGGCATCGCGCCCAGCAGGGCATCCACGTTCCCGCGGCTCACCTTGCGCATCACCTTCCGCATCTGCTTGAACTGCTTCAGGAGCTGGCCGACCATCACGGGATCGGAGCCGCTGCCGCGGGCTATGCGCTGGCGCCGGCTGGCCGAGATGATGTCGGGATTGCCGCGCTCCTGCGGCGTCATGCTGCTGATGATTGCCTCTATGCGGCCCACCTGCTCGTCGCCGAAGCCGTCCAGCAGTTCCGCTCGGGAGCCGATGAAGGGCAGGTGGCCCAGGATATCGCGGATCGGCCCCATCTTGCGCAGCATGCGGATCTGCTGGCGGAAGTCCTCCAGGTCCAACGTGGCCCGGCGCAGCTTCTCCTCCAGCCGCCGGGCATCCTCCTCCTCGATGGCCTTCTGGGCCTTCTCGACCAGGCCGACCACGTCCCCCATGCCCAGGATGCGGTCCGCCATCCTGTCCGGATGGAACGGCTCGAACCTGTCGAGCTTCTCGCCCAGGCCGACGAACTTCACGGGCTTGCCCGTAACGGCCTTGATGGACAGGGCCGCCCCGCCCCGCGCGTCTCCGTCCAGCTTCGTCAGGATCACGCCGTCGAACGCGAGGCGGCGGTCGAACTCCAGGGCGCTGTTGACGGCATCCTGGCCCGTCATGGCATCCGCCACCAGGTAGACCTGGTCGGGCTTAACGCGCTCTTTCAGCACGGCCAGCTCCGCCATCATCTCCTCGTCAATGTGCAGGCGTCCGGCCGTGTCCAGGACGACGGGGCCGAGGCCCTTCTGCGCGGCCTCGAACCGCGCCTTCATGGCCACCATCACCGCGTCGGCATTGCGGTCGCTGACGACGGGCACCTCGATCTGGCTGCCGAGTATCTCGAGTTGGTCAATGGCTGCCGGCCGGCGCATGTCCGTCGCCGCCAGCAGCGGCGAGCACGAGTAGTTCTGGCGCAGGTAAAGGGCCAGCTTGGCACAGGTGGTCGTCTTGCCGCTGCCCTGCAGCCCGCACAGCATCAGCACGGTCGGGCCGTCCTGCCTCATCGGTATCGCGGTGTCCACCGGCCCGATCAGCGCCGCGATCTCGTCGTGCATGATCTTGACGATCTGCTGGGCCGGGTTAACGCCCTGGATGACCTCCTTGCCGACGGCCTTCTCGGTGACCCGCTGGATGAAGTCCTTGACCACCCGGTAGTGCACGTCGGCTTCCAGCAGCGCCAGGCGCACCTCCTTGAGGCCGTCCTCGATGTTCTTCTCGGTCAGCCTCGGGCGACTGCGCAGCTTGCTGAAGAAGCCTTCCAGCGTGTTGGTCAGCGTTTCGAACAAGGCGCTTCACCAGCTCCCGAGTGCAGGGACAATGAAGGGGCCTGCCCGGCCCCTTGTGTCGCTCAACCGCGCGCAGCCTTCCCCACGGCAGACGAGCCGAACGCCCGGCCGTAGATGCAGTGGAACTCCGGCCCGGGTCAAACCGGTCGCGGATAGGAGCGGAGCCGCCCCACCCTCTTAGACTGCTGCGGGTGCTCGCAGGGACCCCGTCGGTTCAGGGCGCGGGCGTCAAGATGGATTATAGCAGAGGCGATGGCGGCTGCAAGCGAAAAGGGCCGCCCGACGCTCCGCCGGCCCTTCCTTCTCGCGGTCCCTGGCCGCCGCGAAGCCCTTGGGGCAGGAGCGCCCTTCGCTTGCAAAGCGGCCGCCCTCGTGCTAACGTCTGCCTTGCCTTGGGTGCTCTGGCTGGCAACGGCCCCGTCGTGTCAGCCTCTGGCGTGTAACGGTCTCTGGCCGCGTGGGATCCGCCTCTGCAGAAGCCTGCCAACAGCGTGTTGCTCATCAACCTCGTCACCGCCTCGCGGCTTGCGCTCGCCGTGCCGGTGGCCCTCCTCACCGTCTGGTCGGGCAACCGGATGTGGGCCGTCGCCGTGTCCGTAGCGCTGGTGGTGGCCATCGAGCTGTCGGACCTGGCGGACGGCCACCTGGCGCGCCGGCACAACTCGGTCAGCCACTTCGGCAAGGTATTCGACCCTTACGCGGACAGCATCTCGCGCCTGGTCGTCTACTGGTCGCTGGCGGTCGTGGGACGCTGCCTCTCGTTTGTGCCCTTGGTGATGGGCATACGGGACGTGTCGGTCGCCTATTGCCGGATGCACATGATGCGGCACGGCATGGACGTGGGCGCGCGCCCGACGGGCAAGCTCAAGGCGTTCGCGCAGGGCGTGTGCGCTCTCCTGCTGATGGCCGGCCCGCTGTACTGGGGCACGAGCGGCCGCGCCCTGACGATCGGGCTGAGCGGCGTCGTCATCCTCGCCACCGCGGCCTCGATGGTGGACTACGGCGTGGCGGCCCTGCGGCGATCTTGACGGCGCCGGCCTGTCCGGCTCGTGCGAGGTCCCGGTCCGCCGGCTTCACAGGTCCACGGGCCGTCCCGTGCGCGCCGACTCCTCCATGGCCAGGATCACGCGCGTGACCTGGCGTCCGTCCTCGAACCCGACCATTGGCTGCCGCCCCTGCAGCACGCAGTCCGCAAAGTAGCGGATGCTCTCGATGGCGAACCCGACGGCCCTCCCGTGGACGCGCAGGGCGCCGTAGGTGTCGGGGCACGCGGCGGCGGACGTCAGCTCCAGAAGCCTCTCGGGCATGGGGTCAAAGTAGAAGGTGCCCTTCTCCCCGACCACCTCCAACTTGGAGTCCACCAGGCTGGGCGCGGACTCGGGCAGGATCCAGCAGTTCTCTACCACAGCCTGCGCCCCGCGGCGGAACGAGACCACGGACAGGAAGTAGTCGGCGGTGCCGATGCCCATGTCCTTGAGCACGCGGGACCCGCTGACGCTATACACCCGGGTCACTTCGTCCGACAGGAGCCAGCGCAGTGTGTCTACGCAGTGGCTGCCCAGGAACCAGCAGACGCCCGAGCGCCCCGCCCACGAGAGCATCTTGGTGGGCACGAAGATGGTGTCGGACAGCCTGTGGTAAGCCATCTGCACGGCCCCGATGCGGCCCGCTTCCACCGCTTCCTTGATGCGCGCGACGCCCGGGTTCCAGCGGTTGTGGAAGTCCACCATGAAGGGCACGGGCCGTGACCGCAGGGCCTGGCCGATGCGGTCGCAGTCCGCCAGCGTGGTGGCGAGCGGCTTCTCGACGAGCACAGCCTTCCCGCGCTCTATGGCCTGTACTACGATGTCCGCGTGCGCGTAGTCCGGCGTCGCCACGGAGACCGCGTCCAGGTTGGGCAGCGCCAGAAGCTCGGCGTGGTCGCGGGAGCGGTTGGGCACGCCGTAGCGGTCTGCCGCCTCCTGGAGGCGCCTCTCGTCCAGGTCGCAGACGGCGGCGAGTTCCACCGAGGGGTGGTCGCTGTAGGCTTGTAGGTGGACCTGGCCGAACGTGCCCGCCCCGATAACGCCCACTCTGAGCTTGGCCATCTCGCTTTCCCTCCCGTTGGCGCGCCTGGCCGCGCGGCCCCTTGAACCAGACCAAAGCCGAACGCCGGGGGCATTCTACGGCATCGGTCCGGGGCGGGCAATCCGTGAGGCGGAGGGCTTGCCGGGACGGGCTAATAGGCGCTCCAGGCGACCACCTGCACGTGCGCGCCGGCCGCCGAGAGCTTCTTGACACACCTTCTTTCCAGGATGCCCGAGCTAATGACGTCGGCCACCAGGAGCACGCCGTCGCCTCTCTCGATCACGGCATCCACCGCGGGCTCGATGCTGCGGGTCTCGGGCCCGCTGCTGTCCGCGCGCATGACCTCCCGGTAAGGCACGCCGAGGTGCTTGGCCACCGCCTCGGCCAGGTCGCGCGTGGGGTGGCGCCGGCGGCCGGCGCCGCCGGGAGGGGCCGTCACGAAGTCCACCCAGTGACCTTCGGCCTTCTCGTCGAGCATCTGCACGATGTCGTTCATCATGCGCTGGGTGAGGGCTTCGTTGGGCTCGCGCTGCCACTGCTTGAAGTCGCCCTGCACCTTCTTGTCCAGGTTCTGCCAGCGGTGGAAGGCGAAGGCGCCGAGCGTCACGCGCGGCACGTGGTAGTAAGTCGGCTCCTCGCCGGTGGCCTCGGGCAGCTTGCCGTGCGCTGTGGCTTCCTTGGCGCTGACCACGGTCTCGTGCAGCGACGCCTGGTCCGGCAGGTAGACGGCCACGCTGATCCTGGCCTTGATGCCGCACACTTCGCCTCGCTCGCCCAGGCTCAGCCTGTACTCTTCTATTGTCTTCCCGAGCTTCTGGCCCAACTCCTCAGCTTCCGTGGCGGTGGCGCGGGGCATGACGATAAGGAACTCATCCCCGCCGAGCCGTCCGACCAGGTTGTCCTCCGGGGCGGTGCGGCGCAGCAGGTCGGCGACGTCTTGCAGCACCACGTCGCCGATCATCTGGCCGAACTCGTAGTTGACCTTGTTCAGGTTCAGCAGGTCCACATCCACCAGGCGCACCCGCCTGCCGAACTCCTCCGCGGTGGCGTCATAGCCTTCCAGCGCCGCCAGCAGGCCTCTGCGGTCGGGCAGGCCCGTCAGGCTGTCTACCATGGTGGCCGTCGGCGCGGCTGCCGGACGGTACTTGCGCACGCTGAGGTAGGTGCAGACGGCGTAGGCCGTGACGACTGTTGACCAGGCGAACAGAGCCCACAGGCCCACCTTCGCCCAGGAGCTTATGATCTGCTTATGGCCCAGGAAGACGCAGACCATGAACAGGAGGGCATTCAGCACGAGGGCCGACAGCAAGGTCCTGCGCGAACGCACGCGCGCCCTCCGCGTGCCGGCGTCTTCGTCGGGGGCTTCCACGGTCGGTTGGGTCAGTGCCACGTCCCGCTGACTCCTGTCATGCCGCGCACCCAACGACTCGCCGCCGTCGGGCCCCAGCATGACCTGGAGGGACCACGGGTCGGCCTAAGGATAGCCAAGGATGCACCCCACTTGCAAGGACATAGTGGGCGCGCGCAAAGCGACGCCCGTGGCCCTGACGCGCCCTACTCCCAGCGGCCCAGGCCCACGTTCAAGCAGGCCCGCACGTCGTGGTAGCAGGCGTGCCAGATGTTCGCCTTGCTGGCGTTCCGCACGCTGCCGTCGGCGGCGAGGGTGCTGTACCAGCCGCCGTAGACCGGGTCCGACTGCTTCTCGAGGATCCAGATGATCTGGCGGCGCAGGTCTGCCAGATAGCGTGACCTGCCCGTGGTCCGGTAGGCCCAGTCGAGGGCGACGGCGTTCTCGGCCTGCACCCACCATTCGA
>Ga0315274_10015998_pt1 | contig 10613 bp, 15 predicted proteins | sample YL17G02_20_MG_FD_203700 | JGI IMG/M metagenome (GOLD analysis project Ga0315274, IMG submission 203700) | Sediment microbial communities from Yellowstone Lake, YNP, Wyoming, USA - YL17G02_20 | ecosystem: Environmental > Aquatic > Freshwater > Lake > Sediment | place: USA: Wyoming | collected...
TGTTCGTCCGCCACGCCCCATCGAAATTTTACTCTGGGAAACCGGACGACTGGCTGTGGTTCGGTGTGCTTCGCCTTCCTTGCCAATCATCATCTTCAACATCAAATACTCACGGTAGGGCAGATTCGTGATGCTGAAACGGTCTAGTCCAAACTTCTCCCAGTAGTTGCCTAAAGTACAATACAAACTCACGGCCTCACAAGCATCCGCCACACCCCGACCGTGCTTCGAGAACAAGACGGCGCTCTGTCGATGAATCAGTTCCTCGTCTTCCTTGGATACCTGAATCCGTTCCTCGTAACGGTCAAGAATGGCTTCCATCAAGGGAGCCGGAACTTTACCAACCCTTTCGTAACTTTCTGCCGTCATCCAGCCATTCTCGCGCTCTATGGGTATCGGCAGGCTCCACGACAATAGGTTACGCTTGACGATGAGACGACGCATTTCATTGATGTCCACCTCGTCGCGACGCTCTCTCGTCTCTTTGTTGTTGATACGGTAAGTACAGGCTTTTTCAATAATCAGATTGTCACCAAAAGTCATCGCCCGGAACAATGCCTCAACCTCGTCCTTGGATTGCTCTACGGGTAGCCAAAACGGCCCAAACGGCTGAATAGGTACCTTCACCCGAATCGTGTCGGGCGAGACCAACAGCTCAAACTCTCGACGAGCAATTTCTTCAGCGCTGAGAGACATCTTCGTTCTTTCGTTCCTGCAAGGTGCGCCCGTCACCCTTGTCGCAATGGCGGGGATTGCCACAACAGGTCGGACAAGAGCACGGATGTGGAGTCTGTGCCATCCGACCAATAAATTTTTCGTCGTTGGCCAAGTCTTTATCGCACCAAATGTCCTTGACAATACGCTTGCACTGGTTCTTCTTCATGGCCAGACAGAACCGACGGGAAGCTCTCTTGTCAATTATTGTAATCGTAAACGGCATTCATTCTCTCGATGATGAAGGTACAAATATTCGGGTGCAGCCGGGTGAATGCCGTCCAACTCTCGTCAGTCATCACCCCGTTCACATGCTGGATGCGTAGCCGGGGATTTTCCTTGTCAAAAGTCCACGATACCATGAATCGCTGAATTTTCATACGGTTCAAGGCATCGTGGTCAACCATGTGGATGCGCTTGAGTGGGTCGTAACTGGTCGCCATCTTCCGCGATTCGACCATCTCGTTGTAAGTCCACATGCGGAAAATGACTTCCTCCTTGGTCGCGCCCTTGTCAGTCATAGAGCACAATACCCAACGCTTGTCCTGTTTCCGCATGAAAATTTCAACCGTGAAGGTGTCCTCGGACGTCACTTCATACTTGCCGGGCTTCATCAGCTTCTCGTCAAGACGCGGCGGAGATTGCTCTTTTTTCTCGGTCTCGGGTCTAGCTTGTACTATTGCCATAGGATTCTACTCCAATAAAAAAGCACAGCAGACGATACCGCTTGGAAACATCGTCTCTGTGCAATATTTCATATCATAATCTCAATAATGCCGGACCTTGTGGCCCGAAAAACTACGACGCTATCTCAAAGAGGCTGTACTCAACATTGATGGGAACTGGAGATTCTCCTGTCACTACATCGTCACGGGAACTAGTAAGCTCTCCCCGCTTCGTTTTCAAGGACGCCGAAGCAATATTGATGTCCAAAGTGCTAACATAATCGGGAACACTCCAGCCCGGCGTGGCAGAGTAGAAAAAATATTCTCCAGTAAATGTAACCGTCATCGGGCCAGCAGCAAGGAACTTCGGCCCAATGGGATCAGTGTTGTTCTCGCAGGTGAAAAATTTTACGATGTCCTGGGCGTAGTCCAGATTCCACGACATGAAGTCCACATAGGCACCATCAACATAGACCTGCGACTGCCAATACGGAATCATCACATTGGAGACTAACGGTGACGGCATCTGTAAGCCAACGGGAGGGTCGCAAAAAAATTCGTCGCCCGTCTTGTTCTCGATGAAGCCGCCACCCATCGCGTAGGTACCAGTATCTACGGCAACGAAACCGATGGAACCCTCAATTGCGGCCCCTGCCGATGTGTTAAGGCTGATACTGTTCCAGAAACATTCCGTGCGGATGTTCTGGTTGTTCCGTCGTGACTGGATGGAAACCGTTGCCGCCTTTTGTCGGTCGAAAAGCCAAGGCACTATCTGATCCGTGAGCAAGTACTGAAAGACTTCAAAGTTCACCGACCCATCACAGCTTGACCAGTCGTATGTATGAGGAAATCCAATTCCGATTTCAGCGGTCGGAAGTTTTATCTGACCACCGTAACCGGAATTGGATTCCAGCCGCACACGACTCAACGGAATCGACGCCCCGGTACAGAGTAACAGAGTGTCGTTCCCGTTTACATTCAGCTTTGCCCAGCCTTCATAGCCCAGGGCCACGCTTCACCTTGCTTACGGGGCGTCAAATGTCCCGGAACTGTTGGACATGATGAACGGCGGCATGGTGACATCGCTGTTGCAACGGCCAGCCAGACCCTTGAGCGAGAAGGTACGGTTGACTACGGCATCCGGTCCAGGAATGCTGTAATCGTCAGACTCAACATAGCAGGCCGGCAGTTCAAGGAACACAGCGCCCGCGCCCTTGGTGATTTCCACCACGAACCAGGTGACTTCCGCATACAGGTACGGAGTGGTCAAGGTACCAGCACCAGACGGTCCGAGGATGGGGTCAAACACGCCATCGGGGTTGTACAGAATGACCGAGGCCGTCGCGTCCTGCGGCCCTTGCAGGAAGGCGGTCGGCAATCGCTGACCGTTACAGGTGTAGAGAATGACGTTGTTCTGCGAAACGTCAATCGTCCACTCTACAGTTTCCAGCCCCGTATCTGCCGGCTGAGAAACATCAAACACGCTGCTATAGGTGCCCTTGTTCAACACAGCCCGCGTCTTCCAGAACGGAATTGGGTTGATATTGTCGGGCGCGCCAGTGATGAGCGTTGACGGGTTCAACGGGTTGGTCGTCGCCAGCAACGAACAGCTTTGCGCGATCACACCCTGCTTCTGCTTGATGTACGAGTAGTTCGAGAAGTTCGACCCACCAGCCGGGTCAACTTCACTGCGACGGAAAGCCACAACACCAGCCGAGCAGGTCACGAAACTGCCCTCGGAAGTGCTGAAGCTCGCACTCGTGTTCCAAGCGCCATAGGTGTCGTAGTTCACACCATAAGCGGCAGAGGTGCGGTACTGGTAGACACGAGCGCCATCGGGGGAGATGTCCAGCGAACGCGGGTAGGCTCGTTCGTTGGAAATCCACTTCTCCATGAAATCCCAGACATTGTCGTTACCCTGCAACTCAAAGTCGACCGAACCCTCATACCGAATGGCAGCGTCAGCGTAGTGTGCCACGCCAGCGTTGTACCAGCCAGCGCCCCAGACAGAGGCGGAGGGGATGGGTTCGAGCACAAGATTAACACTTGCGCCAGTTGCGAGGACAATGACCGGAGTGGTTGCCGGACCCGCGTTGTAGAACTTGACGTACCCTTGGTACACTTCTGTTACTTCGGCTCTCGCCTACTGACCAAGTTTTCTAACTTGGCGGGGGAATCTCTTCGGATTCCCCTCTCCTGTTTCGTCTTGAAGGCTATAGCAGGAGGTCAGACTGTTGCATCCGCTTTCGCGGCCCTCTCGCTCAGTCGTTCACGGTCCCTTTCGGGTTCCGCCTCGTTGGCCCGCCTTGGGCTTTCCGAGTCAATCAGAGAGGGTTTTAGATGGGCTAAAGCTTAACCCATGCCCATAAGAGTTTACTCCTTTGTTGGGCTGTTTAGGACATGTTTGCGTTTTAGGAAAATGCCGCCGTCAGAGTACATCAGGCGACACACGGAACTTACGACAGACTCTATCGTGATGGTCATCGTCAGCCTACAATGAAATCTGCCGTTCTTTCAGGTTGTGGACAGTAAACTGGTCGCCAAAATCTCCAGTACTGCCAGCCGGAACGAATTGTACATCCATAACATCCAGGAACCGGTCAGCCGTTGTGCCGATTGGAATCACAGTAGCCGGAGCCGTCCCGCCCGGAACCGTCACATCAATAATAGTCGGATTGTCGTTGACGTCCTTCACCAACAATCGCAAATCCGCGTCCGTGCCACCCTTTGTCACTACTACTATCTTGAGCTGAGTGGCGGCATAGTAAGTTCCATTTGCGGGATTCGTGACCGCCCCATTGCCGTAATTCACGCCGTCTACATAATTGATGGCCGGACCCGCAACAACATTCACGCAGCCGAAAACATCATCGTTTTCCGAAAAAACATTCACCGCCAGCATGAACGGCCCTTGCGTCGCGATGAACAGCAAGTCGAAGTAGTAGCTGACACGACTGTTGTGGTCAATGAGATAGCCGTCCCAACCGCCCGCCTGAAGAGGATTGCCAGCGTAGTCCCGAATGTTGAAGTGGACATTCATGGCCCCGATGATGGACGCCAACGGGGTGCCATTCGCAACATTGTAGTTTACATTCAGGGATGTATCCACATAGTAGTAGTCGCGCTGGGTCGGAATCTCCACATCGTTATCGTTGGTCGAAGTCACGATGTCGGAGTAAAAGTCACCACCTTGCTGGACAAGCTGGGCGAAGGCATCGTACAGATACTTGTACTGCATGGCCGCCCGGTCTGCGACTCTCAGGAGGGAAGTTGGACTAATTAGCGGCATTTTCTAATTATTCTTTCCTCAAACCGGAAACTTTCGCCAATTCTTCGTCCGTAGGCGTCCAGGTTTTCGCAAATCGAACATGCAGGGAGACGTTTGCATTCCACGCCTTGACTTGTCCTTGCTTCCACTTTTCGATGAATCTGTGGTCATCGCCGACATAGTTGTTTTCTTCGTCAACCATTCCGCTGCCTTCGATTCTGCCGTTTTCTCCGCTGAATACATAGAATTCCTTTTCGGGGATACCAGTGCGATTGGAAGCTTCTCGAATGGCTTCTTTTATGCTCCTGAAAGTACCCAGTCTTTTCTCGGAGAGAACAAACTGACCACGACCGATTTCACCTTCTTCGTAGCTATCCTCAGTAGTCTCCATTGACAAGGAATCAATAATGACCTCAACTTCGGCCGATTGAATTTCCTTGGCCAGCTTGACGAGTTCTTGGGCGATGATGATACGGTTCATGCGTCAACTCCTGCCTGTTTCTGGAATTTCTTCAGCTTCGCCTTGATGTCCAGGACTCGGTCGATTATTTCTTCGGCCTTGGCGGCAGCAGTCACGCTACTGACCGCGATTTCCGCCAGAGCTGCCCTATGCGCTTCATCGTTGTCGCCTTGCAGTTCAGCCCTCGTTTTTTCCATCGCCACAACCTCGACCTTGATTTCGGCCAGGTTCTTGGCGACTTCCTTCATATCGGCCATAGTCTTAAGCCGAACGAAAAACGGCAGCCGCTTTTTTGGCGATTCGATTCGAGGCATCTCTGAAAAGCTCCAGTTCGCCAATCCAACCGTCAATGCCATCAATCGCTGCCTGAACCTTCTTCATGCCCTTCAGAACATTGTGGTTCAGGTCCAGCTCAACCATGGCCCTACGGTTGGCCTTGTACGGAATGTTCCCTACCTGTATCAGAAATTGAAAAGCGTCAGGGAGAATTTCCTTGTCCATGACCGCTTCAACTTCTTGCAGACGGGCTGGGTCCATGGCGCACAATCCTTCTTTAATATGGTCAGCTTATCAAAAAATTATTAGGTGACTACCGCTGGCCTCAATACCGTCGGAGAGGACGATTCGCCAAGACGGAACTTGATGTCCGGATACGGCTCGTGGATAAGCGCAAACCAAGAAAATTCACAGCGTCGGAGAGAGCCTTCCTTCTCGGAATTGTAGGTCACATCCTCCACCAAACTGTCAAGGATGCGGGTCGGATATAAGCCTCCCGTGGCGTCCCATCTTGACTCGCCAATGACCGGCAATTGTAAATTTTGTGGGTCGGTCATAATCCCCACTACCACCGTCGCAATGGCGGTCATGTACTCTACAGAAAATTTCGGGTTGTCACATAGGGTCGTCAAGGTGCAAGAAAAATTATAACGGGGACGCTGGGCTCGGGTTGTTGCCCACTGGTTAGCCCCGTTGGTCGGTTCAATTTCCAACGATGGATAAGCGTCAGCGGCCAGTACCGTCCTCACACCCTCATAGACATTCAGGCTCTTGTTCGGCGCAAAGGCACGAATGACCTGGTTTATCTGGATGGCATTGCGTTCGAGAAGCGAGATAAGTGTGAGACAAAGACTATGCGGCGACGTGTACACGAAAATTACTCCACTCAGTCAACATCGATTTTGATTTTTTTCTTCTTGCCCAGTTTGCCCAGTTTCTCTATCATCTCTTCACGGATGGCCTTCATCGCCTCGTGGTCAGACATCAGAACCCGGACTTCAGTATCGTCGTCCTGGCTGTCCCGTTCCACCTTTAGTTCCAATCCCTCGTTTCTCCGGATACGGTCGGCCAAGTCGTCAATCTCTGAACAGATGGAATTGACGAAATCGGCGGCCTTCGGGTCAACATCGTCAAAGGTGAACCGCAGATACTCCTTCAGACCGTCAGAAGCAGCAGTCAGTTCTTTGGCAACCCTATACATCAGAAATTGGCCTCGGGGATAGCAGGAGGTTGCATATTTGGAGGAAGTGTGCGAAGATATTTTGCCTTGCCGAAGCCACCCTTGTAAACAGAACGCAATTTTTTCCCATTGATGTCTACAATTCCAGAGGAAACCCAATAAAGATGCCTCTTGCAAAACCCTCTTGTGTTATGCTTCTTGGTGCATCCTTCAATCTTACATCCTTGTTTTCCATCGTGTGTCTTTTTTCCGATAGGAGAAAATTCAAGCAAAATGTTTCTAGCATCGATATTCCCTTTAAGGTTCCTGTTCTGATGATGTCTTTTTCTATGACATGGTTCGCATAGTAGGTCACACTTATCTGCCTCTGCCAACACAAAATCAAGCTTATACTTTCCTGCAATTTGAGAAATCGCATCTATCTTCTGCAATGGGTCACGATGATGAAAAGAAGCAGTTCTTCTTCCTAAATGACGCCCGCAATCAACACAACTATTACCCTTTTTTGATAAGATGGCACTCATTGCCACATCAATATACTTACCGAGGACATTTGTTTCTGCATACGGGGTATCCTCTCCGTATTCAATAACACGATGGCAATGAGCACAAACCCATACCAACGAATCCAATTCTTTTATCAGCTCTGGTCTATTCCATACGGCATACGAGATTATTTTTGTCGGACTCATTGTCTTCTTGCTGCGGTCAGGATGATGGCCGTCCATCTGATAAAACTCAAATTCATTGCCGCAGACAGAACACTTGCATCTTGGTCCACCATTAAAATATCTTGCTAAAACAAAATCTTCGCCCTTTTTGTGCTGAGAGCGAGGGTCTGCTGGTGGACGTCCATTATACAACGGTTTTATCTGACATCCATTTTCATTTATAATTCCATGCCGATATTGGTATCTATGCTTTGAGCAAAATCCGCGACCATCATCTTTGTTTGTACATCCATCAACCTTGCATTTTTCCAAACAAGGCTTACACTTTAATTCTCTAATTTGATTACCATTGCAATCAATAATTCCCCGACGATATTGGCACCTATGATACCCACAAAAACCTCCACCTTCATACCTTTTATCGCAGCCACTAACTTTACATAATCTGCCGCCTTTTTGCCGGACAACAATCAGTATTTTACCATCTCCAGTAATTTTGCCCTTATGAAACCAATCACAATGAAGACGACAAAATCCATGACCAAGATGAGGGTTCGTACAGCCACTCATTTTACATCCGACATGCTGAACTTTTCTTCCTCTTGGCATGACTAGAAATTAGCTTCAGGTAAAGATGGAGGTTGAACGGTTGGAGGCATAAAATGAGAAATGTGAGACTTCTGTTCCTGCCCCGGTATCCTGTGGTTGAAACGAACAACAGCAAAGAGAGCCTTGCGCGAATCGTCAATGTAGCTCTGCGCTTGGTCAGTGACATTCTGCGACAAGTTCTGGAACTCGCTCAACAACATCAACCCCGCCGTCCAGTAGAGTGCCAGCCTGTGAATATCGCCAGGGAAAACCCGCTTCAGCGTTCCATCGGGCTGAACCTGATTCATCGCCCGTAGTGGCACATGATAAAGCGGTCCAAGCAAGGCATCTATCTCTCGGTCTACTGTTTCCTGGTAAAAATTGACCAGTTCTTGAGTTACCAGTGCTAATTTTCCTTCACCGATATTCAAGACTCGAAGAACACTTTGTACTCCTGCCCATGGTCCGGAATAGAAGGGTTCCCCCGTACTCGCTATGTCTACGGCCATGTTAAGCCACTCCACATTTGCAACGATGAAATGTCCGTTCTAAGATTGAACTTCTATGCCGAGAAACAAGGTTCCCACAGATACAGCGGCATATCCAAGAATTATCACGCTTGTCCCGACCGACGACCGTCAGCTTCCCTGATGTCATCCCGGTCAAATCCTTGAAATTCTTCTTGCCCATCTTAATTGCCTGTTCGCGCCGGAGACACCCGCAAGAACCAACAAAACACGTCTTCAGGTGGTGTTCTCTGATAGACTTCTCCGTCCCACAATCGCAGCGGCAAATCCAATGCGGGACGCGATTACTCAAGTCAAACCTCAGTACGGTCAATTTTTTGAATCGCCTTCCCGTCAAATCTATTTTGATACGCCGAAGGCATCCACAAGAACCAACGCAGCCCCTCTTCAGCGGATGTTCCCCGATGGATTTCACCGTTCCGCAATCGCATCGGCAAATCCAACGAGGTGCGCGGCTACTCAAGTCAAATTCCAGCACGGTCAGTTTCCTGAACCGCTTCCCCGTCAAGTCCACCTTGATGCGGCGCTTGGGCGGTGGGCGCTGGAAAGACACACCTTCGACGCCGCGATGCCTTAAGAACATCTTCCATTCATCCTCAGTATTGTCGCCGTAGCCGAACGCCTCGTGGAACTGCTTGTGGCACTTTCCGCAACAAGTCACCCCATTGGCGACATCGAACCGAATATCCTTGTGCCGATTCCAAGAATTTTTGTGATGAGCAATGAGGTCTCCTCCACTCGTCTTACCACAAGCCATGCAAACAAAATTGTCCCTAGCATAGACTGCGTTTCTCCAAAGAATTGTCCGAGAATCCATGCGGCGATTTTCTCGCAATTCCCGCTCTTCGTCAGTGATACTCGTGTCAAAACGACGGATGTATGCCTGCTCTTTCCGGAAGCAACCGCAAGACTGAGTTGACCCCGCAATCAAAGACCTGGACCAGACTACCGTTTCCTTCTCGCAATCACACCGACACCGCCACATCGCCTTTCTGAGCCTAGACCCTTCTCGGCTCAAGACAATAAGCCGTCCGAACCGCTGTCCAACTAAGTCTTTGACCGTCTCTTTGCATTGCTCCGCAGCCACGTCCCTTTGAAGACAACCGCAAGAGGATGATGCTCCCGTTGAAAGAGTATTGCCACCCACCGTCCTCTCTGTTCCGCAGTCGCAACGGCAAATCCACTTCTGGATGCGATTCTCCTTCGCCGGTCCCATGACCGTCCACCGTCCAAATTTTTTCCCGGTCAAATCGCCTTCCTTGAACCGCACACACCCGCAGTCCGTCCTACCGCGCTTGAGGACGGCATCCCACACGACCAGTTCATGTCCGCAATCGCAGCGACAGACGAGCTTGTGCGATTCGCTCTGTCTCAAGACCACCAGATTCCCAAATCTCTGTCCAACTAGCTTGCTCATGTTTCTGACCTCGATTCTAACTAAGGTCAGAATATCAAAAAACTAATAATCTTCCCCGGCAATCGGAAAAGTGTCACTCCAGCTTCTTGATACGGCGAGCAGTGCGGATTCCCAGCACTCCCGTCGCAATTTTTTCAATTTTGGCATCAGGCAACGACGAACGCAAACGACGGGCAACCGATTCCTGCTCGCTACAGGTCACGATCACATCATAGTCTTTGCCAGCGATATGATGCCGCCCGTCAGTAACCACAAAGCCTTCCTTCATAACCTTCGCCACTTCACGACGAACGGCCATGAGAGTGCCAGCCGCCGAAATCATCCTGCCGATTTCTTTGATTTCACCGAGAATGTCAAAATCGCCAGCCATATGATTCTTAATCCGCGTAGATGATGTAGAATAGACTGACCGCCAAGGTATTCGCCCGAGCGTAAGGGGCAGTAGTTCCCAGACGGAGCATACCCTGTTCTCCTGGCTTCAGCTTCATGAAGGGGCAGAATGCGGCAGAGACATCAATGCCAATCTCGACATAGTTCGCCAAGTCAAGATTCTGGAACACCGCAAAGCCGGGCGTCGTTATCGAGCCAAGGTCAAGGGCGATATAGGGAGTGGGAGAAGCCGGTACCGATACTACATTGCGAATCAGCGCGGGAGTAGTTTGGTTGGCCGCCAAGGAACCACTGGCATACTGGTCCTTCAGCGTGTCGTGATTCAGAAGGACGTTGAACTGGTAACTGATCTCATTGCTCACGGGTAATCTCCTTTAGTTGTCTCGATTGCGCAAATCAAGCGCCACACCGTCCATGATTTTCTGGAACCTGGCCAGATCAACCTCATCGGAAATGG
>Ga0315274_10015999_pt1 | contig 10612 bp, 10 predicted proteins | sample YL17G02_20_MG_FD_203700 | JGI IMG/M metagenome (GOLD analysis project Ga0315274, IMG submission 203700) | Sediment microbial communities from Yellowstone Lake, YNP, Wyoming, USA - YL17G02_20 | ecosystem: Environmental > Aquatic > Freshwater > Lake > Sediment | place: USA: Wyoming | collected...
GCGCTTCGTCTTTGAGGTTATGAAGTATTCCAGCATCGATTTAGTTGAACACAATTTATGTTCTATTGTATACAAATTGTGTTCGATTGTCAAACCGTGTTCTCAAGAGACATTTGAATTTCCTTCACCTCTTCAGAATCTCGTGCATTCCGGAGGGCATAGTACCTGATTTGTAGTAGGCCTGATCCTTCACCTTGTGAAGGATGGTGTCCCTGCAATTAAGTGTAATAATCGTTTCTTGATATGCTAACTTAGCCAGAATAGAATATGCAGTATAAGAGAGAGATTGTGCGGGGAAGAACTATGACAGGAGCACCGGAGTGTTAGCTCTTACAAACGTTAGATTGATTGACGGTACCGGACATGGTCCTATCGAAAATATGGCCATTATCATTGATGGTAATCGCATCAAAAACGTCGGGCCGGTGACCGGTTATCCTGATAATACGAACGTAGTCGACCTGCGGGGACTTACGGTTCTGCCGGGACTCATCGATTGTCATCTTCATCTCGGTGGGCTTACCGTAGATAAGCCAGGAAAAGCAATTGGAAAAGTCTCGCTTAAGGACATGGCCTCATTCTTCTGGGACTATTTCCGCAACTATGCTCACCGGAGGCGGTTAGCAATTGAAAACGGAGTAACTACAATAAGAAGTGCCGGCGACCATTATCCCCACATCATAGGGCTTCGTGACAAAATTGCTGCTGGCAAGCTTTCAGGACCACGAATATTTGCCCCGGGACCAACCATTACAGCACCGGGAGGACATCCGGCCGGCACTATTTACAAGGGTAACCGCTATATCATTAAAAACGCTACAAGAGAGATCGCCGACGTTAGCAGCGCTAGAGAAGAAGTCAGGAGACTTGTCGAAGGTGGAGTCGATTATATCAAGGCTATTTACTCAGATAGCAACCCTATGGATATTACTCACAAAGTCCCCAGACTATCCCTCGATGTCCTGGAAGTGCTGGCCGATGAAGCACACCGACACAACCTTAGATTGATGGTCCATACAGGAAGCCCAAAGGAAACTATGGATGCCATAAAGGCAGGAGCCGACAGCATCGAGCATGGGATACTGCCAGGGGGAGACTCCACTGAGTTTGAAGATGATCTGGTCAAAATGATGCTGGATAAAGGAACCTTCTTTGTCCCGACCCTGGCTATAGCCTGGGCTTACAAGGAAGCATATCCTGCCGTGTTTTCCGGCCTAAAGCAGACTGTCAAGACATTGCATAGCGCAGGGGTGAATATAGCTGCCGGCACTGATTCCGGGACTCCGGGAGTGGTCATTGGAAAGGGCCTTCACAAGGAGCTGGAACTCATGGTAGAGGCAGGGCTAAGTCCTGTGGAAGCGATAACAGCCGGGACAAGAAATGCCGCTGATAACCTGGGAAAGGCAAACGAGCTGGGGACTATTGAGCCAGGAAAGTTAGCTGATATCATTGCCGTTTCCGGGGACCCTCTGAAGGATATTAGAGATACGAGCGAAATCAAGCTGGTCATTAGAGATGGAGAGATTCTAGTCAATAAGATAAACACCTGATGCTGTCTCGTTTTACATTTAGGGAGATAATTCGAGATGCTAGAAGTGTATTTCTTTATCCTCGGACTGGTAAATAGCGTCTTTCTGATTTTGCTCTTTCTTGTCCGAAAGAACAGGCTGGACCTTGTTTATCGATTCGGTTGGATTTATTTATTGTTGGCTATTCCTGCAGCCTATGGAATTTTCCTGGTGCAACAGGAAAATGAAACAGTACGATACAGCATCTTTCTCGGGATTTTCCTGGCCTTTTTACTTGTAGAATGGCTGTTTGATTATGTTTTGAAAATCAATTTTCGTGAGAATTGGAAGCAAAACTGGAAGTCGATAGTACCGTACTTGAGTCTCTATTACGCCATGAATTATGGATTTGTGGTGATGCCGTGGAAGACTTCCCTGGTTTGGGGACTCGTCATGCTTGGCCTTTTCATTGTTCAAATAATCGCAAACCTAAAGGGTCACCCCAAAATGAGTGAATGAAGCGTTACTTTGAGTAATATTCCGGGGGCATAATGCGTGATTTGTGGCAGGCCTGATTCGGATGGTGTGCCTGGAATTCGCGGAATCCCCGAGGAGCCATTTCGAGAGCTGAACTCCAATTATCTAAAAGGCCTCTATTGAGTAGTCAACAACTCCACAACCCTCTTGCATATTTCCGGGTTGTATTCCTTGTAAATCGTGGTTCGCCGCTGAACTCCGGCATCAAACTCTTCTTTAGTGTACTCCAATTCAAGAAGTCCCTTGGCATCATATTTCAGCCACTTGACCTCAAGGCAGTGGCCCAGGTTTTTTAAAGGCTTAATTGTATTGTCGGTGACTATGCCAACGCCCTTAATTCTGAGAACCTGCTTCCCGCTTCTCTGGAAAAACGCTTTGATGATAACAATATCCCCGATGCCTATTTCCTTCATGATGCCAAACAGGTAAGGTTTATCTTCCGGTTTCCAGCCAATACACGCTACACCTTTTGTATAGAAATCGTTACCAACATCTTTGCCATCATAATCACAGCCAATGCCATAAATTGCCATGTCCCACCAACTCCATTATTGGATACTCTCAATATATTGCAGAAACTGCTCCTTCTTACTCCAGCCCCGGACAGCAGAAACCCTTTCCAAAAGAGCTACGTCTTCTGCTTTCCATGAATAGTCTATATCATTGAGCAAGCTCACCTTACTTTTGGTTCCATCGATATCAAACCACATTCTGAAAACTCGATTAATCATAGTGGTCATTGCCGCCTCTTGAGAAGGAGACATAGTTTCTATGAGAGTTTCCTTAGGCCTCTTTCCATTGATGCGCAAACTCACCCAGTACCTCTTGCCTGTTGCTCCAGACACGAGAGGACGCTTCTCATGCTCAATCTTGTGCTCAGATAGAAAGATACTTACCTCTTCTGGGAAAGTAGCTGGCTCATACGCTTTGGATGTATAGACCAGGTCTGCAGCACCCTGAGCGGCAGCTACCACATCCATAAGTAAGATACCAAGGTTCCCCATTGAGCCTTCTTTTTCTAGTTTGCCACGCTGTATATCAACGTGAACTCTACCCGTTATTTGTTCTAGAAGAAACCGTCGTTTACTTGAAGCTAAGACGTCTATGCCTAGAGACTCAAGGTGCCGCAACGTCTCTCCCAAGTCAGTAACTCGAACCCGGTCTGGGCTAATCTCCTCAACGAATACCTCGACCAAGTCGTTATCTGGGTACAAATATGGTGTAATGATACTTATACGCCTATCTGACGGCATGCATTTGAACCCGAGCCTCAGATTTTCAACCGTTCGTTCGATAATTTCCGTACATTCCATAGGCTATATCCGCGGAAGCTGGGGCTGAGTCGGAGCTGGACTGAAGTGTCCTCGAAAATCTATATTACATTCTCTGCAAAACTGCATAAACACCTCCTGAAGAGTTGTGCTGGTAATATCTGTAGGTGTATAGGCATGACCGCCAGGACAAGAGTCTGTCCAGGGATGCTTGTGGGTTTGACAATACCATCGCTGTTGGTCTGAACACTTATTATGGTGACTTCCCTGCACATCCAAGCCGCGGATCCTATGTGCACCATTCAAGAGCAATGTGATACTAAATTTCGAAGGCTCCTCAACGTTCACGGTTGTTATCAAATGTAGTTGCCCTTTGAAGTCGCTTTCGACAGGCACCTTACTAGTTACCCAGGATTTATTGGGGTTTTGCACCCACGAGATATTAGCTCTCACCCGCTTTGGTAGAGCGATGACGTCATCACACTCACTCTCGGTGACAGGAAATCTTGGCATTGAACCCCTTCATCTCGTTCATAATAGCATTATACCAAGATTATACACTACCTGCCTTCACCAGCCGGTTTTTGACGAGCTCCACCACCGCAATCTCCCCCGGCGTAAGCCCATAGAGCTTATAGATCAGCTGGTCAATCTGACACTCCAACTCCTTAACTCTGGCTTGCTTGGTGGGATTAGAGAGGTAGTCTTCATCCTTGAAGTATTTCACGCAGGACATATACTTCGATTGTGTCTATCCCGATATCCAGATGATAACGACCTTGCCCTTTTTTCGTAAGTTTCGCTTCTTCTCCACTGGTAAATGACTGTTTTTCTTGAACTTTACCCAAGTCCCAACAAATAACTTTGTGGATACCCTCCGGTGGATGCGCCCACGCGAAGAGATTTCCAAGAGTGACAACAATCTCTGCCCAATTAAGCGAATGTATCCCTTTGCTTGTACACTCTACTATCAAATCAGTTCCCTCAGAGGTCTTATATTCGCCGATTCTAAAATCAATACCCGGGTGTTTGGACGATATCATAGCTTGGAGAAGTAAGGCGGTCTCAGCTTCGCTTCTTGGTTCTTTAACAGGGGCGGCAGATATACTGGGCACACTCAGGTCTGGCCGTCCTCTATACTCATTTAATCTCTTCTCTAACTCATTCTTTACGGCTTCTTTGTCTTTTGTTCTTCTATCTTGCTGCTCCTTTATGTGCTTCAGTAGGTCTTCTTCCTGCTTTATCCTAAAGTAAGAGATACTAGCTGGATTGCTCTTAATCTCCTCAATGAATTTCTTAATACCCATTATAGCCAAGTAATATTCCTCCTGCTCAGTTCTGATATTATTTCTATTTGCTGTTAAATCAAATTGCTGGCAGTTAGCAAATATAAGCATATTTCGGTACCAGTATTGCCCCTTAAATACATCTTCCATTATGAGGTTATTTCTCTCTACCCTGATAAAGTCCTTGCATAACCACAGCCCCATATTTTCATAAGTATGCGGTATCGATTCCCTGTTTTCCTCACCCAATATGGCTCCAATCACATTTATGGTTACAAGTTTTTCCTCGCTTGTCCGCCCACAGTCAATAGCCGTTGGTCCAAAAATCTTGCAATATTTACTACTGCCCTTTGAGAGGTCGATATCTTCGTTTGGGAATCTGAAGCCAAAAGGAATGGGTATGGGTGCTTGTATTGGAGAGTTTGCTGGCTTTAACTCGACGTCCATCTTCCTAGGGCTGCCAAAATATTGCCCGAAAGAACCTACAACTGTGTACCACAAAATGTATTGAGCCAATGTCTCAAGCGAATCAAATTTGAATTCAGCTTGTCTACCTTCGAATCCATCTACAACTATGCTTGTGCCCTTTCCGTCAGCTATGTCCTCATCATATCTATACGTTGGAACAATACCCTTCCTTAAGGTTTCCCATGGGGGAACCTCGGTCTCAGCGCGAATGTGTTTTCCATTTTTCCACGTATCAACAGATATCCCGCTACTTTTGTAATATATTTTTGTGCCGTGACCCTTTGTCCCGATAGACCCGTAGGGTTTAGTGGAGTAACCCAAACTAAAAAAATCCTGAAGTTCGCTGGTGTTAGCCTCACCCCTCTTGGTACTGCTCATTCCTTCGCCGTCATCAGTAATTGAAACTACTATTTTTTTGCGGTATGTCCCAGGTATTTGTATTAAGTCAAATTTTAGGGTAACCCTTGAAGCTCCCGCATCCCAGGAATTACTGAGGGCTTCTCTGATTATTTCCTTGGAGTCCCTAAAGTTCTTGGCAATTTCGAGAAACTCTTTTGCTTCATTCACCCCCGGTTTTTGATTTGTTGGCATTGTGCACCTCCTCTTATCCTCTTGTCATATTATGCCAGAATACTTTTTACAGGACTATCAATCTCAGCCAGTTCGTCAGCGATATTGTGCCCGTAGGGTATTCTGGGGGCATAATACCTGATTTGTAGTAGGCCTGATCCTTCACCTTGTGAAGGATGGTGTCCCTGGAATTCGAAAGCTATACCTCTGTTAGAGACTGCGAGATGGTGGTGAATTGGTCCAGGGCGGATTCGAGGTTCTCGACGATCTCATCGGCAAGGACACCTGGGGCTGGCAGATTGGCTGAATCCTCAAGGCTTTCATCTTTGAGCCAGAATATATCGAGATTCACTTTGTCTCTTTGTACCAGTCCCTCGTAGGTGAAGACGTGGAAGCGCTCGGTTTCTTTGCGGTCGTGGCGGTTCTGAGGATTGTAGCATTTCACAAAGTCTAAAAGGTCCTCGTATTTTAAGGTATTTGTTTTGAGGGTGAAGTGCATGTTGGTGCGGAGGTCGTAAATCCAGAGTGTCTTTGTCCAGGGGGTTTCGCTGGCAGGTTTGCGGTCAAAGAAGAGAATATTTGCCTTGACGCCTTGGGCATAGAACACACCAGTGGGAAATCTCAGAAGTGTGTGCACATCACACTCGTGAAGCAGCTTTCGCCTTACTGTCTCGCCGGCACCACCTTCAAATAGAACATTGTCGGGGACAACGATAGCAGCCCTGCCATTGATTTTGAGTAGCGTCTTCACGTGTTGGAGGAAGTTCAACTGTTTATTGGAGGTGGTGGCCCAAAAATCCTGACGCTCATAAGTTTGTGATTCCCTATCACTTTTCTCTTCACCATTGGATATGGTATAGCTGCTCTTCTTACCGAACGGGGGATTGGTAAGCACCATGTCAAAGCGTTCTCCGGGGTCGGCAATGACGCTGTCGCCTGATTCCACAGGAGTCTCAATGCCATGCAGATAAAGATTCATCACGCATAGCCTGACAACGCCGTCAACGATATCTTTACCTTTGAACGCGTTGAATTTAAGGAATCTCTTTTGCTCTACATCTAGCTGATAGTTTTTGGGAATGTAGTCATAGGCGAGCAGCAAAAAGCCACCAGTGCCGCAAGCGGGGTCGCAGATAGTTGTATCCGGTTGAGGACGCATAACCTCAACAATAGCTTTGATAAGAGGGCGGGGGGTGAAGTATTGGCCGGCACCACTTTTGATATCTTCGGCGTTTTTCTCGAGGAGACCTTCGTAAATATCGCCCTTGACGTCTATGTCCAAGCCAACCCAGGTTTCAGTGTTGATGAGTTCGATGAGGCGTTTGAGCTTAGCAGGGTCTTGAATTCTGCTTTGAGATTTGCGGAAGATGATTCCGAGCATGCCTGGTTTTTTGCCCAGAGTTTCCAGAATGTTTCGGTAATGGGCTTCCAGCTCAGCGCCGTCTTTTTTCAGAAGGCTTTGCCAGTCGAAGCCTGTGGGAATTGTCGATGGTTTGTTGAAAGGCGACTTGGTTTGCTCATCGGCCATTTTCAGGAAGAGTAGGTAGGTTAGCTGTTCTACATAATCGCCGTAGCTGACGCCGTCATCACGGAGGACGTTACAGTAATTCCAGACTTTCTGGACGATTGCCGATGATTGATTTGTCATTTTACGTGAACCTCATCTGTTTTGTGTTCACTTCTTTCTGTTGCTCTTTGTGGGTTTGCACTCAGCCTGCTGCCTTACTCTCTCCTGTCTAATTCTTTCGAGGAGTTTTTCGGCGGGTTCGCCGTTGGGGTCTTGGGGGACGAGCTTGCCTTCGAAGGCTCGCTTTAGTATGCTCTGACGGAGTCTTTCTGCTTGCTTGAGGCTATGGTCAACGGTCTTTTCAATTTGGTCGGCTACGGAAAAGCGACGCTCGATTTCCTCAACGATGCGGTGCTGCTCAGGGAGTGGGGGTAATACAATACGCGATTCCTCGAATTTGCCCTTAGTGATATGAGCTAGTCCTGCCGTACCATGTGACTTCTTAATGAACTCTGCTACGTTTTGGTTCAACACATGTTTTAGAAATCTCTTACCTATGTAGTCTTCGTTGATCATAACCTTAAAAATGTGTTGGTTCAGAACTGCCTTGCCCCTATGCCATATATGCGCGCCAAAGGAGGTCTCAGGAGTACCTGACCATGCAAACAAAAGCTGCCCATCATGGACAACAAATCCGTCGCCTACTTCAAAATTGCAGTAGTTGAAGTCTGTGTCTGGATCATTCAAGTTTTGGATTCTGATAATGGGGAGCCCCTGCATTGACCATTCTGACGGTTTGAAGGCCCGCCCATTAATAAGCGTGCATATTTCCACAATCCTTGCCCACACCCAGCCTTCTGGTAGCCCTGGCAGGTTGGGGGTGTCTAGCGGAGGCAGTTCTTTGAATTTGGCTTGGGCGGTTTCGTGGCGTTCCTGCTTGATGCGCTCTAAGAGAACGGAGGCAGGTTGGAGCTCGTCTTTATGGGCTTGGCGCCATTCTTCGGTTAGTTTGCCTTCGAAGGCATGCTTGAGGACAGACTGGCGATAGCGCTTTAGCTGGGCTTTAATTCTCTTCAGGGCTTCGACGCCGGCATCGAGCCTTGTGAAAAGCTCCTCGATTTTGGCGACGATGCGTTGCTGCTCGGGAAGTGGGGGAAGGGGGAACGCAATATGCTTCACGTCACCCAGACTCACATTATTCATTCCGACGCCCCTTGGTTGTCTCTCTAGTGACGAACGAGCTATTTGTGAATTGAATACTATCTTTAGGTAGTCTGGATTAACGAATTCCCAAGGGCAGCGGATGATAGCTATAGCCTGATTAATATTTGCTGGTAGGTCATCACTATGGACAATTGCAACCTTACCTATTGTCCCCGCAATAGAGAATAGGATATCGTCTTTAACAAGTTGTGACCGTTTCAGGAAGTCATGCGTATCCTTTGTTACAAACTCCAATAGAGAGGATCTGTCCAGTCTGCCGTTTCTGAGGTTTTCAACCTTTATAAAGTTGATTCCGGCTGGAACGTAGCCGAAGTTGTAAGAGGTGGGAGTAGACCCCTTGGTTACTAAAATGCTGACATCATTCACTGTTGTCTGCGTCCAACCCCTCGGCAGTTCAGACAAGCTAGTTACCTCGTCATTCACGCTACCAGCTCCTTATTTAGCTCTTCAAGAACCTTATCGAGTTGTCGCTGAAAGACAGCATTTGCCCTGACGGCGCCGCCCTTTTGAGCAAAAGGAGGTAACTCGAAATCGTCGACTCCAATGGTCAGAGAGGTAGCGATGTGCCCTTTTATCATGCTGAGCCATAGCATTTGCTCTGGATTGAATTGCCTGCCAAGCCCCCGCTGGACAGAAAGCCAGTAGTCGAACCGGCGGTCGACGGTCTCGGAGAAAGGTTCAAGCACATCAGCCCGGCCGACAGCGAAGCGGATAAGGGAGACAATGTTGGTGAGCAGCTTTTGAGGGCCGGCACCCCTGACCTTGGAGCTCTCGAGCTGCTCATAGGCGTGCCAGAGAAGCTCGGGGGTGAGCTTGTAGGGTGGCTTTTTGATGGCATCGGCGAGCTGCTTTATAGAGCTGTGGGTAAGATGGCGCTTGAGATAGGGCTGGCTGTAGAGTATCTGGAGGGCAGTAAGTTCGTTCTTGTTGTCTTCAATAAACTTTCTAAAGGTATCAACAATGGCTTGAGCCTTTTGTTTTGCCTGAGGGTCAAAGCCGACGAAGATGAGCTTGTCCTGGCTGACGGTATCAATAACCTGCTCGCTTTTTCTCTTGAGTTCGATGAGGAGTTCGCGCAGTTTTGGATTATCGAAAGGCGTACAAACAGTTTTGGCTAGCCCGTGGTAAGCCTTTTCCACCTGTGATTTGGTCGGTTCTTCTGTATTGAAAAGCTCCTTTGCCTTGTCTATCTGCTTGTCAGGGTCTAGCGCGTCGAGTAAGCGATTCACCATATCTTTCAGTGAGACGCTCTGGGCGGCGGTCTGAATTTGTCCCTTGTCCGGGTCTTCGAGCTGTCTGTCGAGCCGGGCAAGCCGACTTGCCAGAGAAGACAGGGTATCTTGGTCTCTATTGCCCAGGGCGACGGACTGGAGAAGCTTATCGAAGGGAATGTCCTTTTTCCTATCGAGCGGGCGCGAGTCCGTCTTATCATTTTCGCAGACGCCAATGGCATCGACGATGACACAGTGGGTCTTATAGGTGGCATCGGGGTTAACGCTGTGAAATTCGGTAGGCAAGATGGTGCGGGTGCCGCGGCCTTTCATCTGCTCGAACAGGATGCGAGATTTGACATCTCTCATGAATATGACGCACTCCAGAGGTCTGATGTCGGTGCCGGTGGCAATCATATCAACGGTTACGGCGATTCTGGGATTGTATGAATTGCGGAAGCTGGCGATGAGGTCTTCAGGCTTCTCGCCGGTGGTCTTATAGGTGATTTTTTTGCAGAACTCGTTGCCCTTGCTGAACTCTTCTCTGGCGATGTGGACGATATCTTCAGCGTGGGAGTCATCTTTGGCGAAGATGAGCGTTTTGGGAACCTCGGTTCTGCCGGGGAATATTTCGGCGAACAGCTTGTCCCTGAAGGTCTTGATTACTGTTCTTATCTGGTCTGGGGATACTACTGAGCGGTCAAGCTGCTCCGGGGGATAATCAAGGTCTTCATCCAGTTGCTCCCAGCGCACCTTACGGGTGAGCTTATGCCGTTTGTCCACCCAAAAACCTGTTTTACCAGGCTGCCGTGCTTGGTGATATCCGTTATGATGCGGTAGACATCATAACCGACGCCGACGCCATCGGCTACGGCGCGCTCGTGACTGTATTCCATAACAAGATTCTGGTTGAAGAAGCCCAAGGTTTGCTTTGAGGGAGTCGCAGTGAGCCCGATGATGAAGGCATCGAAATACTCGAACACCTGGCGCCAAAGATGGTAGATGGAACGATGACACTCGTCGGTTATTA
>Ga0315274_10016000_pt1 | contig 10612 bp, 17 predicted proteins | sample YL17G02_20_MG_FD_203700 | JGI IMG/M metagenome (GOLD analysis project Ga0315274, IMG submission 203700) | Sediment microbial communities from Yellowstone Lake, YNP, Wyoming, USA - YL17G02_20 | ecosystem: Environmental > Aquatic > Freshwater > Lake > Sediment | place: USA: Wyoming | collected...
TCGCTTTTCATCTTAAGCATCACAACGTTTTGAGCGGGTACTGCTTCACGTGCTTCTGGATACATCTTAACATGAATAACATAATCCACAAAGTTTGGATATTCGGCTCTGTCAAATACTCTCTCATCGGCAATAAAGCATAGTGCAGTAAGTGCATGATTAAGGTCGGGTTCAATGAAATATGTAAAAGGAATATCATTCTCTTGCAACTGGTCACCAATCTGATTTAAAGTACCCGCAACAAAACCCTCAAAATCTCGTTCGTCATTAGTTGTCCCACCATTAAGCATGATAACTGTTTCGCAATTATCAACAAAATTTTTAAAATTTTCGTCTTCAGCAAATTTTCTGCCGTATCTAAATGCTGTGTGTATTCCTTGTATACCTCTTTGCATTTCGGATATATTATAAGGTACAAAGAAGTATGCCCTTAGTTCAAGTTGTTTTTCTTCTAGTTCTTCCATTATTTTCTCCTTACTTTTCTTTTAACCCAATCAATTCCTTTACTTGTAACAATTGTCATGTTGTCGATTGTCACTCCTTCAATTCCACCATAAACCCTTGCTTCATATGTTTTAGAGTTTGGCGTAAACCTTGTATGAGCATTCTTAGATATTTCTTCATACGGTCTCTTCTCAGCACCGAATCTACCCATCATTTCAGTGACGACTATCATTTCTTCGCCGATTTCGTCGCAAATCTCTTGTAGGACTTTATTGTCGAAAGTAATATCCAAGTCACCGTACCAAACCCTGCTATTGCTAGGTGTGAAGATGTTTGCGTTGAAAACTACGTCGTTTTTAGGGTATCTTCCTCTGTAACCCGACTTTGAACCAGATATCATTCTAGCATCGTACATTTGATGATTTCGAAAAATCATCGTAATGTCAAGATTTTCTAATATTTTTGTCATATTTTCGTTATTTTTCATTTTTATAATAATCTTCATACACAAAGTCAGTAAAACCGTCGGCATCAAACACAACGATTCTAAGTCTTTGTTTTATTGCATATGGCACGGCATAATGGAATGCGAGGTCTCTGTGTTTAAAATTCTTCATAGACCTATTGCTGTGTGTCTTATAAACACCCCATTTATTTCTAACTTTTATTATATATAATTGTTCCATATTATTTTTCGTTTCTATCGTGCTTTAATAAATATCCGATGAACAATCCCGTACCAAAAAGAATTCCTATTATAACCGAGATAAAAAAACTATCCATTAGTGTGCTTTGCGGATTTCCGTTAATTTTCTCTTACCACTAAGCCACTCTTTAATTTCTTCGACACTATAATGCCCGTAGTTATCATCATCGTCACTGTAATTCACCCAATACATAATATCGTATTTGGTTTTCAATTTCTGCTTTTGTTCTTCACGTGCTTCCTTATCCTCATAATCAATCCATTTAGCACTGCAAGCACAATAATAATGCAATTTTTTATAATCCTTTGCCTTGGTATTTTCTTTTAGTTTCGTCATACCAATCTTCTCTTCATAATCAACAAGGTCAAAGTATTTCTTATCAGCACCATACATTTGTTCTTTTACTTCTTCTGGTATACGGTCAGCAATCAATAATGATAACGAACTATTTGAGAATGGATTGTTTGGCTTCATATTAGCACGAGCAATAACAACGTTAATATTCTTAAACGCTTCGTATAATTCCTTCATATACCCTGCTTCTTTTTCACCCATGACTCCAACACCGAAACTACCACCATCCCAAGCAGTAACAATTGGGTCTTGAGGTTCTCTACCTTCTCGTGGATTTTTCTTTTCCCATTCCATGCTCCAGGCAATATCTTCTTTATAGTGCTGTAAGTCTGTTGGGGCATATTTCTCCGCTTCTTCGAAACTTCTCCAATCCGATGCAGAATAAAGCAAGGCATACTTATTCTTTTTGTATGTCTCTTCTTTAAAAATGAGATTTTTAATACATTTGGTGATAGTACGACTCTTAACGCCAAGAACACGTTTACCAAATAGTGATTTCTTACCCGAATCGGATATACCGAAAGCACGATGTAATTCCTCAGTACCCCACTCATGCTCTGCTGTAAAATCAAAACCAAGTGATACGCCAATGAACTTGCCATCTATAACGATTATTCCATTGTCTTGTGATGCTTTTCTCATTCTGTAGTAATTAAGTTAATATTTTGGTATTATACGAAAATAATTAGGAATTGTTACAAATCCAAGACTCTTTTTTTCGTAATAATTCTTTTACCTTTTAAATAAGCATTATATGCGTTGACTACGCTTTTTGCCGATTGATAGTTTTTTGCGTAACTTGCAAATTCTAACATGTCCTTACGTGAATACTTTCCCATATTATTTTGTTTTTAAATATAATATCTGTGTATTTTCATCCCATGATACAACTTCTGCATCTCTTATGTCAACAGTAGTTGGTGTCATTTCTTCTTTGCCGTATCTGCTCTTAATGAGTTTATCATCAAGATAAGCCGTACTACTTTTCCGTAGTTTTTTTATTATTGATTCAGAACAATCAGTCTTTATACGACACGGACACCAATCTGGTATTTTGACCTTATCATGCCATTCAACATACCCGGCAATTACTCGATTATCAGCCTTTACGCACTTCCATTCGAACGGCATTTCAAAACTATCGGCAGTATACACCCTTTCACTTTCAAAGTAAGGGCATTCGCTACAATTTTTGATATCAATTTTTATTTCCATTATTTTGTTGTTAAAAATTAGAATTCAAATAATTTAACCAAAATATTCGTGCTTTTGCTGATATGGCACTACCAATCTTTTTTGGGTCAATGCCATTAGCAACCATAGTATCGCTTTCTTCCTTAATTACGTCGCCATATACCCATCTAAGATAATCTGGTGTTGATTTGGCATCAATTGAAATATTCATCTCCCTCATTTTATCAATACCTTGTAACAGCCTATTTTCTGTTACGGCATATTCAATAAATGAATTGATGTTTTCAATTGCTTCGGTATCGACAGTTGTAAGTGTTTTAACTTTAGAGTTTTGGTGCTTTTCGCCCTTAACTTTGAAGATATATCTTTCTTCACCGTTGACATACTCCCAAACAATACCTTCACCAACTCCGCTTATACCGAAATATTTACCAATAGGGCACTCTTTTTCCACAGCATGAGTTAATTCAATCAATTTGTTTTGAATTAATTCTGGTGAATTAAAATCAATCTCAATTGAAAAACCAGGAAATTGCATGATATTATATATGCCTTGTTCTTCGTTTTTGATATGCATATAATTTGCCATGTCTTGATAAACGTCATCAACCTTAAGTGCGAAAATCACAAATCTTTTTGATAATTCTGCAATTGCTATTGATTTTTGTATGCCTTTTCCACACCATTCACCATAGATTATGCATGAATCATTAAAGACGATATTATCAAACAATTTCTGATAGTCCTTACTAAGCATAGTTCTCATGAAGCCAGCATTATCCAATTCGAGACTCAATTCATTTTCTCTTGATTGAAATCGATATTCGCCATTGGCATATTTAGCAATAGCGGCGTTTGTACCATGTAATTTTACCGTACCTCTAAATTTTAGAGTTGGATATGGTGCTGAGTGTTTGTAAATAGCATCACCATTTTCGTCTTTACCATGATAATCACAACGAGATTTAAGTTCTCTTACCACATTTCTAAACTGACCAATTTCTGTAAATTTTTTCATAATATTGTTTAAAATAAAAACCGATTTTTGTCTTCATGAAAATCGGCAAAACTTAGGTTTACGAAATTTTTCCTACCGCCATTCCTTAACTGTATCTGGCATTTAAGACGAAGCCACCGTCCAAGGATTCGAGCGCAGAGAGGGATTCGAACCCCCGACTTCCCTCAAGTGGAGTATAAATACTCTTCCTCAAAGGCACTCTACCACTGAGTTATCTACGCATATTCGTGGTTGGAGCAGGGTTCGAACCTGCACGATGTATGGGGTGCATTCCCCATCAACACTACGCCTACTTTTCACCCGTTACCGGGTCGCTGTCATTCTAAAGGACATATTGCACATCTCCTTCGTCAGACCTTTTTGGTGTCAAACATGTTTGCGTCTTCCAAGCAATACTTTCACTACAAATCATCTGATTTTGGAAAATATCGCAATTTCGCCATCCAACCATAAAAAAAATCTTTCTGCCCGTTTCCACACGGAATAATTTACCGCTCCCTTATGGGGATTCTGGCTGTTTATTACAACACTAATTACCCTACGACAAACAACGTTCTTTGGATAGAACTGTAAGTGAATCAACTGTTTTCATGGTGTAGGCTCACGTGAACTCTCCTACGACCTATAACGCAGAACTTACTGTTTGCTTTCAGCAGAAAGACTATATTTTCAAAGAACTATGCAAATATATGTATATTAAAGCAGATTAGCAAGGTATTTTACAACTTCTCCACTAATTTCCATTTCTTTTACTATGTGTCGAACAAGTTTTTGTTTTTTATTGTCATCCAACATTTTAATAATTATTGTGTTTTTATTTTCCTCAAACGACTTGTCACTGCTCTCGGTGAAATATATTTTCAGCAACGCCAAGAGGTTTTGTATTGGTGTGAGTTTGTTACGAATGTCAGCACCTATTGCAAATGTTGAGTCGACTTCATTCATTTCGAATTCAACGAGTTCAAAATCGTTAAAGTCAAAATCAATGCCATCGGATAACTCACCGTCATAGATTTGTTTCATTAAATCTATTGTAGCAGTTAACGGCTGTGGATTTGGGAGTTCTGATATGAAAACCACATTTATACCACCGAATTTCTGAATTTCTACGAATTCTTTTGTTTCTTTGTTTCTTAATGCTTTAAATCTCATGGTTTTTCGTTTATTACAAGTTCAATAAGTTTTTTCATAAATATTTTTTTAAACACAACATTTGACAAATAATCGCCGTAGTTTTCGGCAGTAATTACCAAATCTGGAGTGCTTTTGGGTATTGCCACTTCTCTGGTGGTATCTTCAAACCCAAATACGCCCGTGGGTTCTAAACCCATACCGTTTGATTCTGCATACTGAAATTTTGTTTTAAAGGTAACATCTTTTACAATATGGTCAACAGACAATAACTTATTTACTAATTCAGCATCGACGAATCCTTTTAACTCAAGATAATAACTGTTCATGGTTTTATGTTTTTTGCTAAGTTAATACTTATTTTACAGACTCGCAACTGCCAGTCTAATATTTTCAATCTTTTTTCTGTTCTCAATATAAAATTGGTCATTGCTTCCTCTTTTGTTGGGTACGCAAATCTTTTCTTACTTGTCTTGCTCGTCCATTTCTTCCAAATATAATTACTATGACCCATACCATAGCCGACCCAATAACCCTTTGGCGTTTCGCTAATTAGGTCATACTCTCTCAACTCCAAGCAAGGATTTGGAAATGTTGGATTGGTATATTCTCCATCATAATCCATCTGGGCATACTCTACTATTTCGTAACGATAGAATTTCATAACTTTATATTTAATCAAATTCTTCTCCGTAGTTCACCATTGTTGGACCATCACCCCATGTTGTTTTTTTGTGCGACCTTTTCTTTTTCCATTCTTCAAATCTACCATCAAACATTGCTCTTACTGAAACAAGAGCAATTTCAACCATATCACCATCTTCGGGATATCCAATATCTCTGGCACAACTCTTGAAATATTCTTCAATTTCTCCATCCGTGGGGTAACCATCGACAAGTATTTTAGCATCAGGAACTGGAAATAAAATGGTTTTACCACCATTCCCTTCGGCTTCTTTAACTGAACGTGCAAGTGCATTAATTATATCTTTCATATTATTTAATTATTTCTTTTTTTATTCTAAAACTATTATTATTTAATCTCGCAGTTGTTTTCATTTCATCCCTTAGTTTATGCCCGATTCTCTCACAAGCAATCAATGCGTTTACGCAATAACTAAGGTCTTCACTATACTGTCGGTCATTAACCACAACAACACCTTCCCAAACGTTCTTTCCAGGCTTATAGAAGCCTTCTGCCAACCTAAGTTCGACAGTGACTATTAAGTCCTTCACTTCTTTGTCGAGAACGTAGGTGAGTTTATATATGCCCTTTTCTACCATTGCGTTAGGTAATATGTCTACGTATAAGATTTGCGATAAATGCATCGCCTTCTGGGTCACGTAATTCTTCTGGCAGTTCATTAAGATATGCTTCAATGTTTTTCTCGACAGTTACGTTGAGAAGTGCATATGCATCTTTCTCCGTGAGTCCACGTGCAATCATGTTGGTTTCTTTACCATCAACAATTGGCTGACCATCATCTGAGGTCATGAAACGAGTACCCTTATATTGAGAACCCGCTTCTTCGTTGTATTCAAAAACGATATACTTTCTCATTACTTTTTATTTTTTATATTTTCCTTTTTCATCAAGACATTTTATTCTCCACCCATTTAAAGACTTCCCATTGTCTGGGGCATGATTGGTAATTAACTCCCCATTAATTTGTTTAAACACTCTATAATACTTAATTCCATGTGCTTTAAAAAACGCCATTATGTTCATTGTTTTATATTCATTTCCGTCCATATCATTAATAATATATCTCAATGCTCTATGATGTCCTAAAACGCCCAATTTAATTCGTTCGTCATTTTTATTTACTCTGAATTTATTTCCATCCCAATCTCTAACAATAAAACTATCTTTTCTTTGCATAGATAATTTTTCTTTTGTTTCGCTTGTATGTTTTACCCCCACATTAATATAACAATAATCAGACATATGACAATTATAGTTATTCTTACTCATTCTGACACGCAAGCCTGTCTTTTTATCAATAACACTTACAAATCCAGAAGTATGCCCAGACAATTTGTGATTAGTATCAAATTCTTCCTTACTAACTCTAATTTTTTTTCCGTTTTCATCGACAGCAATTACCTCATTTTTTCTATTAAACATAGGATTATTTTTTCCCACAACATTTCTACCAAAACACCCATCAATACAAGCATATGATTCATTAAAATATTCAGTAGATTCTACTGCATTGTTTTCTTTTTGTAATCGTAATTCTTCTTCCAATGCCTCTATTCTTGTTTCGTGATATGATAATATTTTGACATCAAACAAATCTTTATTGTTTTTTATTTCGCTTTTAAATATTTCTTTATATCTTATACTACAAATACTACCATAATATTTATTAGACTCTATTTTTGATTTATTTGTAGAACCAATATAATACTTGGGTAACTTATTCCCATGATATGTTGTCAAATATACTACAAATTTTTTTGCCATAATATTTTTCATATAAATACGAGGGAACTGTGATAAAAACACAATCATTTAGTTCCAAACAAAAATCACTATAACGATGAAGATTTGTTTATTTCAATACACTCCTTTAATGTATTTGCTATAATTTTATCTGTTCGTAATATTTTAAATACTGGATGCAAAGCAGAATAATTTCCATTACTGTCTTGTGATATTCCAGAACACTTAATTTCAACAATTACATTTAATAATTTAATTTGGTTTTCGGTAATATAATTCATATCATCTTCATTTATTCCGGTTGGAGATGTTTTTAATAAACCATCTTCTGATTCAACGTTTAATGACGATATTAAATTGATGTTCTTTCCCGTCCCATAATTAAATCCAACGATTTTTAAATCCAAATTTATTTCACGTTTTATTTTTATTTGATACGATGGTTTACTATCGACCCACAAACCATCCATGCTTTTAATAACAGTGCCCTCTTTTTCACAATTAACCATCTCTTCAAAGTGTGCCATTACTTCGGCAATGGTGCTAACTTCACGAGTTTCAACAACCGATACTGTTTTATATCCTTTTACTGTGGCGTTTAAGTCTGCCAGTCTTTCTCTATATTTTCTTTTACATGTCCTTGTAAAGTATTCATCAATGGTGAGAATATCCCATGCCGTAACTCGAATTAAATCCAATGCGTCTGCATATGGTAAGTGTTTGGCTTCAAGTTTTTTTATGTCTTTGCTAACATCCTCACCATTGGATTTCTTATTGGCAATACTTATAAGTGAGGAAATTATACCATTACTTTCGTATCGTGCAATACCCCCACCCATAGTTAACTCGGCATTTATTACACAATCTTTCAATTGTGTTAGTTCTGATACGAAATATGGATTTTCTAATATTGTGGGTTCACCTTGACGAGATTCCATCATTACTTCACCGCCTTGAATGATAATGTTTACAAATCTTCCATCCATTTTTTCTTGACTATAACAAGTTCCCTTGGATAATAGTTTGGTAATAAGTTCCTTTGAATATGGTTTACAACCCATGTAACCAGTTCTCTCAATCAAGTCGGGAATGACTTTGTTAATGTTTCGAGTTCCCATGTTTATCTTACAGTCCTTTTCGATAATACGCTCAATGATGTAAGCATCGTCGGCACTAACTGCTTCGAGAAGGTGTTTTAAACGAGCAATGGCAGCGTGACCAGTGAGTTCTCTATCGCTCAACGGCTTTAATTCATCCAATGCCCAATCTAACATAAGCGGGAACGGAAGACCACCCTTTACATATTCGGGTATCTGTTTGATATAGAACTTAACTCGTTTTGAGTTAGCCATATAGAGAACTTTCTTAAGGAGTTCATTATCCTTGTATCTTTCGAGAATATTCATCTTCTCATTAGTACTAGACTCGTTAGCGATTTCGTCGAAAATTTGTTTTATCGTCATAAATTATGTGTTTTTGTGATTATACGAAATAAAATTAGAATTGTTACAAAAAAATGTTGTTTTTTCTCAAATATTCTCTATACCACCCATAAAGCATGTGTGGTAGATACGCATCATTAAAGCCATAGAGTCCACAACCGAAGAAATCATGTGCTTCAACAACAACAGTATTTTTATGGTAATCACTAATTCTTTGGATGGCAATATCGAGAGTGTATGATATTGGGGCAGATTTATATGCATCTATCATATCCCTAATTTTCAACACGTCGGGAAATAAAGCAAACTCTCCGCTATAGTTTCGCAAACCAACGAGTTTATTTCTATACACGAACGCTCGCCACTCACTATCAATACTAATAACATCTGAAATTTGATAATTACCTTCGGGAACATCAATCTTGTCATCAACAAACTCAGCAAATCCTTTAATTGTGTCATTAGATTTAACAAATTTTTCGCCAGCAATTTCATGTTCCGTTCCGTTAAAGATAAAACGTTTCGTAAAGTTTTGTCCAAGCAATTCTTTGGGGATATTAATTGGCTTTGGTTCTAATCCAAAGAATTGCATGAGATGTGCTTTAACGAACTCAACACTACCAATCGGAACATAATCTTTATGTGATGACTTAAAATATATTGGAGAGTCTTTCTCGCCGTTCGTATAGTTGTATTCAACAACAATATCAGCCAAATTTCGTCTTACCCAGTTCTGATACCTTATCGATTCGAGTAATGTAAACGCAAAATCATGTCTGATTTCACCATCGATTTTTTGTATAATAAATTTCATATTAAAATGTTTTATGTGTGAAGAATTTTCTAATGAATGCGTAATCCGTGGGGGTAAAGCCACAATAATTATCTACCTTACAGAAGTTATATTGTTGATTTAACAACATATCAGAGTCATCGTCGATTATCATATAGCGATGAAAATCAAAGTATGGCACTCCAAACCATTTCTCACAATTTGTCTTCAGCCACAATGATATCTCCGTACCTCTTTCAAAACTATTATAAGGAGTCTTGTCTATAATATCAAAGGTAGCACCACAATACTTAAAAATCTCAATGATTTCATTAAGGTCATGACCGTTCCTTAACGAAGCACTAATAACAACAGCAGTATTGGTTTCTTTGCAGAGCAGATTGATTAATGACATGACTTTTGGGTCTTGATTCTCTTTATAATAGTCAAAACCACTTATTTCTTCTTTCTTGACTTTCTTAATCAACATATTTCTCACAGTCCTATATAATGTTTTGCCTTCAACCTTTTCAATGTCAGCAAATTTCTCCTTATAAAAGAGGTCATGGTTAAAAACTCCGTCGAAATCGAGGAAGATAATTCCACTATATTTATCTATAATCGGTTCTATCATATTCTTTCTAATTCAGTGTCTATTTGTAATTGACGTTCTTCGAAGGTTTCAACATGGCAAATTTCTCCACAATATTCTCCAAACGTATCTTGTAATTTCTTGATAAATTCAGATAATTCTTCTTCATTGTCAAAATAAAAATCACCAGTAACAGTAAATTCCTGGTCATCTATGCCAACAGACCAATCTCCGGGTATTGTTATATAAAAACCACACACTTTGCTGATTTTCATAATGTTCTCAATTAATTTATCCATAATTTCATCGGTATTAATACGCAAATGTAATGATTATTTTCAATATTGCAAGAAAATTTATAATTATTTTTTGTAACAAATCCGAAAATTATTCGTATAATTGCAGAATGAAAAGATTATCAGTATTCAGAACGATGTCGATATTTTCGATATTTTGGCTTTCTTCGGGGATGACAGCACATATCAGTCCTTATCCGGTAGAAGTAAAGT
>Ga0315274_10016007_pt1 | contig 10609 bp, 4 predicted proteins | sample YL17G02_20_MG_FD_203700 | JGI IMG/M metagenome (GOLD analysis project Ga0315274, IMG submission 203700) | Sediment microbial communities from Yellowstone Lake, YNP, Wyoming, USA - YL17G02_20 | ecosystem: Environmental > Aquatic > Freshwater > Lake > Sediment | place: USA: Wyoming | collected...
GCCGCGGTGGTTCTGCGGTGCTGAGCGGCGGCAACCTGAGCTTTCCTTCGCCCCCATCGCCGTGGGGGAAAGGGGGCGGTTCCTTCAGACGCCCGGCCGATGACCGCCAGTGAGGCGTAATACGACCCTGAGCCATGCCCGGCAGCCGCCGGGCGCTCTTTGAGGCCGCACTGGTGAGAAATGCGGGCTAGAGGGTCCAGTTGGTGCTTCAATGAGCTTCGCAGGCCCAGACGCAATTCCGACGGCGAGTGCCCGGCCATCTGGGCTGAGTCGGAGAGCAATGACGCTCCGAGGTCTGCCGTGTGTCTCCTCCGCCTCGTCCACGACAAGAGAGCGTTCCTCGCGCCCTGTGCCCACCTGTCGAAGCCCGACCAACCGATGTCCCGAATCTCTGTCCCTGCGCGGCGCGAACACGGTGTTACCGTCCGGACTGAATGCTGCGCACCACCACGCGTCTTTGATGGTCTGGACGACACACCCAGACGCCATATCCCAGACCCAGGCCGTCCCGTCGAGGCTGCACGCGACCAGGAATTGGCTCCTCCCGCTGAACGAGAGATGTGTGACAGGGCTCTTCAGCCAGCTCAGGTCTCGGACCAGCATGCCGGCGCGGAGATCCCAGATCTGGAGGGCGCCATCGCCGCCGCCGCTAGCGAGTAGCCGGCCGTCCGGGCTGAAGGCGAGCGATGATGCGCCCTGCTTCAGGTCCTCGCCGAGCGCTCGGATGTACTTCCTTGTCTTAGCCTCCCACAGGCCGATGCCGTAGCCGGGCGCCGCGAGGAGACGACCATCGGGGCTGAACGCCATCGCGCTGACGACCCCGATGTTCCCCAACTTGAGGGGCGCGCCCGTGGTCACCTCCCACGCCCAGTTCTGAACGCTGGCCCCTGCGTACAACACCTGCCCGTCCGGGCTGAACATGAGATCGATCGCTTGATTCACCGTGACCGGCAGGGAGATCGTCCTTATGAGCTTACCACTGCCCGTATCCCAGAGCCTCACCGTTGACGCCGCCCCAGTAGCACTGGTCGCAAACAGTCGGCCATCAGGGCTGAAAGCCGTGCCTGCCACACAGGGGCCGTCGCTCACTGTTCGGACCAGCTGGCCTGTCTTGACCTCCCAGATCTTGGCTGCATCGCGCGTACAGGTGGCGACCAGACGTCCGTCTGAGCTTAGCGAAATGCGCCCCAAGAAGTGCTCGAAACGCCTGACCTCCCGCCCTCCGGTCACGTCCCACAGCTTGGCGGCTTCCCTGCCGCTGCCGCCGAGCAGGAAGCGGCCATCGGGGGTGAATGCGAGATAGCCAGAGCCGCGGTCAAAACCATACGGAAACGTCAGGGACTCCACCCCCGTTGCCACGTCCCAAAGCCTAAGGCAATCCGACGCGCCGCTGGCCAGAAGGCGGCCGTCTGGGCTGAACGCCAGGGCCTCTACGACACCCTTGTGGCCTTCTTGCACGCACAGCTGAGGTCCAGTGCTGTCGCCGGTGGCGCCGGCCCCTCGGACTTGACCCCATAGACAAAGGGTCGTGCCCATGAAGGCAAGGGCTGTGAGGCCGAGAACCGTCTCAGGCATCTTCATCGCTTGTGCCTCGCTTCGGGGAGCGATCTCAAACGCTGTCCGTTCTTGATGCCTCAACTGCCAGGATCTCTCCCTCCCCTATCGGTCCTTCGACCATCGGATGATAGCTGGTCCGTCCTCGCGTTTCAAGCAAGGCGATGTCCCGAACGGCTTGGTGAGTGAGGTCCGCAGCTGTTCTTCGCAGGCGCCCGGCTTCCGTCGGACAGGTGGCAGCCCTCGGGGGCCGCCGAAGCGGCCCCCTCTGGCAGGCGTGTGAACTCCTGGTCGTTAGCGGACGGGGAGAGTGCGGTAGATCGGCGGGTAGGCCGGATAGGGCTTCGGGTCGTCAATGATGATCACCCCGGGATGGCCCCGAGGGGGCAGAGGCAGAACAGGGCCGAGACCCCCCGTTGGTGGTTGACCAGGCCGTGGGAGCAGGTTGGGGGGAAAGAAGCGACTTGGCGGAGACACAGGGCCCGGTCGTGGGAAACCGGGCAGGGGGTACGGGCCGGGCTGAGGCGATGGGCGCACCCACGGGGGCACAGGCAGCGGAGAAGGCTGCGGCGGGAGCGCTGGGCCTGGCCGGTACATCTGGGGGCTGACAGCAGCGCTGGGGCAGCCCGTGCCCCATGACGCGCCACCTTCGCCCGCAGGCGAGCCATTTGTCCCTGTCGCCGCCTCACCCTGTCCGGCGATCAGCAGCAACAGAAAGCACGCGATCAGTGTTACAGAGGCTCTGGCTGGCATCTCTTGTCTCCTTGTCTGTTGGTTGCGGGGGCCGCGTCACGTTCCTCAGCGGCCATCGAGAAGACGTTGCCTGGCTTCCTTGGCGACAGCGCGAAGTGAATGCCCCGCGCCCCCGCGCATCGGAAGGCTGCGGGAGCGTGGGGCCGGGTCAGGTCACCTGCGGGCGGGCGGGGTAAATGGGCAGCCCGTCCTCCAGGTTTTCCCGCCCTCAATTGTCAGAGCGCCCTTGAGCCCTTCGGTCCCTATGCCGACGCCGACTCCGCCACTGACTCGCCCGTAGCAATTCCCTTGAGGGTCCTTCCCAATGCTGCCGGTTCCTGTTCCATATACGACCCCGCCGCCACTGACGGACCCCGTTGTCCAATCCTTCGTGGCTCCGTCCCAGCCCCTGCTTCGAGCCACACCCACACTGCCCACGACGCCGCCGGATGCGCCGATCGATGTTCCCTCTGTGCCGATGCAGCCCTTGACGTTCACGCCGCCGAAGCCGATGGACCCGCAGACGCTGACGTCGTCGATCTTCGGCCGTGGCCCAATGATGATGGCCGCTGTCTCGCCCACCCCCGCGGTCGCGAGCAGGGCAAGGCACACGGTCAGCGCGAGAAGAAGCGTTCTCTTCATCTTCAGTCTCCTTGATCTACCGTGAACTTGATCCGAGTCACCTTCCTTCAACCGAAAGCCGAACGGTCCGCCCATTGCTCGTTCTGCTTCTTGCACACGCTCCTTTCTGATGTCAGGCTGAGGGCGGCGATCCTCACAACCTGTGCTTCATTCTCTCCCTCCTTTCTCCTCACCACGTTTCTGACGTTGCTGACCTACGACGCGCCGCATCAGCAAAGGGAGTGCCAGTCGCCCCAGGCAAACGCGCAGGGACGCCATCGTCGTCTCTAACTGATGGTCCTCTGGAGGTTTCCGGGTAGCGGCTCTCCTCTTGTTGCCGGGGTCTGGAACAGAGCGGAAGCGTCCCAGTGCAGTGCCTATGTGGCGCTCCGGTGACGCAGCGTAGCATTTGGGTGACATGGCCGGCTGCTGGCCAGGGCCGGCCGGAGCAACGCCCGAGCCGATGGTTGGGTACTCAATGCGTTCCAAGGTGTCTGGGCGAACTACCTTGGCTCGCGCCGAAGCCGGTTGAACGAGGCGTTCCACGGAGAACGGCACACGCTTTGCGGTTCCCCAAGGCGCCGCCCTGTTGGCGCGCCAGTCGCCTTTGCACGCTGGTGGGGTCAAGGGGCTGGAACCCGAGATGGTGAGCACCACCTCTCAGCTCTTGGAGAGAGGGACGAATGAAGAAACGGCCTGTGGTCGCCGTCTAAGCTTGTGGAGGGAAGGGGGCCTCGGCTTCGAGGGGCCTGCCGAAGCCGGTCAGACCAGGTGGCTATCGGGAAAGGGCACGACGATGAAGACGAGCATTCTCGCAGCGCTCGCGTTCGCGGCAACGGCTATCGTGGGGTGCGTCCCGGAGGGTGGCGGATACTACGCCCCTGCCTCATACGCCTCCATGCCCGCCTATTCCACGGAGGTTGTCCCGTTCAGGCCCGCCCCGCAGCCGTTCTTCGCCAGAGGCGCACCCCCACATCGGCCTCCCGAGCGTCCCCACTACAGCCCGACCATCCACCCGGCCCGTCCTGTCGAGCATCGTCGCGAGCCCCAGACCGTCTCCCCGCAGCGGCCGCCTCAGCATTCCTATCAGCCCAGAATCGCTCCGCAGCACCAGCCTCCCCAGCATTTCTCTCAGCCCAGGGCCGTCCCCCAGTACCGTCCCACCGAGCGTCCACACCAAGCCCCAAGCGCTCCGTCGCACGGGCCAATGCCACCCCGGCCGCGTGGCTGAGCGGACTGGGGCTGCGAGTTGACTTCAATGGGCGAGCGCCATAGAATCAAGCCCGTCGGGGTCTGATGATCGTTTGCCTGCTGAGGAGGAGAACATGAGACCACGGGTTGCCTCACCGACTGTCCTGCCCATCCTTGCTCTATCGGTTCTCGCCCTTGCCTTGACCGCGGCGGCCGGCGAGCGGTACGCGCTCGTGGTCGGCATTGACGGCTACCAGACGCTCGGGAAGCTGGAGACGTGTGTGGCCGATGCCGAGGGGCTCCGCCAGGTGCTCGTCGAACGGGCGGGGTTCTCGGAGAAGCGGGTCGCGCTCCTGACCGACAAGCAGGCCGAGCAGCAGAACCGCCCCACCCTGGCGATGCTCCGCGAGCGCATCCGCCAGGTGTGCTCCTTCGCGGAACAGGGCGATACAGTGCTCATCTTCTTCTCGGGCCACGGCGACATGGCCGATGCCAAGAGCGGCGAGAAGAAGGGCTATCTCATCCCCCTCGACGGTGGCACCACGCTGGACGAGCAGGGCGAGATGGAAAACGCCATCCCCCTCTCGTGGCTCAAGCAGCGGCTCGAGGAGTGCAAGGCCACCCACAAGGTGCTCATCCTCGACACCTGCCATGCGGGGAGCGCCACCTTGGGCGTGGGCGGCGTCGCGGGGAGCCTCACGAGCGCCGTCCTGCTCCTCTCCTGTGGCGAGAAACAGGTCTCCCACACCGACAAGGACCGCGGCCACAGCGTCTTCTCGCAGTTCCTCATCGAGGGCCTCGCCGGCGCCGCCGATGCCGACAAGAACAAGGAGATCACCGTCGCTGAGCTCTTCGGCTTCGTCAAGGACCGCATGAAGGACTGGGGCATGGCCACGGGCAAGACACAGACGCCCCTCCTCAGCGGCGAGAAAGCGGAAGCCTTCGCAGTTGCGCGCGTGCCAAGCGACCGACCCAGCGAGCCCCGCGTCGAGCAGCCCAGACCTGAACTCCTGCCCAAGCATGAGGAACTACCCAGGCACGAGGAACCGCCCCGACACGAAGTACGTCCGCCCAGGTAGTCGGTACTGGATCGGGCCCCCAGGCGAGATGGCCAGCTACGGCTTTGGGTTGGTGGGATCTGCGAGAACTTCCGGATGACCACTTGCGCTTCCCGATCTTCTCTTCTCCGCCCAATCGGGGCCGCCCCCGGCGGCCCCGGAAAAATTCGCGAGCCTTGGGAGAGGATGACACCGAATGTCGGTTGCCACGGGTGACCAAGTCGGGCCGTATCGGCTCGAGGAGCTGATCGGCAAGGGGGCGTTCGGCGTGGTGTTCCGCGCGCGGGCGGAGGAGAATGCCGACGTGCCGCGGGGCTCCGTCGTCGCCCTCAAGGTGCTGCACGACGTCCACAAGGATGACGCGCGGATCGTCCAGCGCTTCCACAAGGAGGCGCGCCTCGCGGTCAAGCTCTCGCACCCCCACGTGGTGCGGGTCTTCGGCGAGGGGGTCCACAAGGGCGAGCACTACATCGTCATGGAGCTGGCCGAAGGCCAGTCGCTCACTGAGTATCTCCGCCAGGCGGGCATCGCGCCGCCGGAGACGAAGACCTCGCGGAAGGCCAAAGCAGAGAAGGACACGGTCGGGCAAGCCGACCGTGCCACAGGCGGAGGCGAGCCGCCGATCCTGAATCTGCCCATCCCCGAGGCCGTGGAGATCCTCCGCCAGGTGGCGAGCGTGCTCCAGGCGGCGGGCGACATCGGGCTGGTGCACCGCGACATCAAGCCCGACAACATCCTCGTGAGCCGCGACAAGGCGGGGAAGCTCCAGACCAAGGTGCTCGACTTCGGGCTGGCGAAGGACCTGCTCTCGCACAGCATGTCGTTCACCTCGATTGGCAAGGGCATCGGCACGCCGCCGTTCATGGCCCCCGAGCAGTTCGAGGGGACGACGACGGACATCCGCTCGGACCTCTACTCCCTCGGCGCGACCGCCTACCAGATGCTCACGGGGCGTCCGCCCTTCCCCGGCCCCACCCTCTCGGCCTACATGAGGCAGCACCAGGAGGATATCCCGTCCGCCCCGTGCCGCCTGAACCCCAACGTGCCGGAGAACCTCTCGCAGGTGGTCGAGCGCCTGCTGGCGAAGAAGCCGAGCGACCGTCACCAGAAGCCGGCGGAACTGGTCGAGGACCTCAATCGGGTCGAGCGGGGCGAGGTGCCGCTGAAGCGCTACAAGCCCCGGAAGGCCCGCAAGCACAGTCTGGCGTTCACCGTCGCAGCGATAGCGGCAGGGGCGCTCATCGCACTTGGCCTCGTCGCGGGCTACCTGTACTATCGGTCCTCCAATGCGGAGGGCCGCATCGCTGAGGCCGTCTCCCAGGCGCGCTACCTCGCCGAGCAAGGGAAGCTGGATGAATCGCTGGCTATGCTCGACCAGACCATCGGGCGCTGGCAGGCGACACGCTCCGACCTCTTGACCGACGCCCAGAGCGCCCGCGAGGAGGTGCGGAAAGCCAAGCTCGCTCACGATGAGCAGGAGCGCAAGGCCAAGCTCGCCCAGGAGGAGCGCGAGCGGAAGGCGAGAGAGGCCGACATCGCCGCCCGGGCCGACAAGGCGCGCAAGCACGAGGCGGAGGGCGACAGGCTCCTTCTGGCCAAGGACTACACTCAGGCCATCGCACAGTTCGAGGCGGCGCTCGCCTACGCGCCGAGCGAAGTCCTCAAGCAGAAGGTGGCCACGGCCACCCGCCTCAAGCGCGAGGCCGACGATGAAGAGGCCCGGAAGATTGCGGAGGCCAGGTTCAAAGCCGAGCAGGAGGATGCCCGCAAGAGGGACGAAGAGAGGCGGGTCCAGGACTACCGCGCCGCCTTCCGGAATGCCGAGAAGCTCCTGGGCGACGAGGACCGGCTGGACGAGGCCCTCAAGAGCATCGAGACCGCCCTCGACCTCGCCCACACCCCTGGAGAGAAAGCGGATGCGACCATCCTCAAGGGCAAGATCCTTGTCGCCCTCGACAAGAGACGCGTCTTGGCGGCGGTGGTGGACTTCTCGGTTGACAAGAGCGTGCGCGACGATACCCTCTCGGGCAAGGCCATCGCCGTGATGCTTGAGCAGGAAGTCAGCTCCCGCTACCGTCTCGTCACACGTGACAAGATCGAAAAGGCATTGCGCGAGCTTGACTTCGGGATCACCGACCTGGCGGACCCCAAGAAGGCCCAGAAGTTCGGCAAAATGGTGAGCGCCCAGTACCTCATCACCGGGGATGCCGTGCAGCTTGGCCCTGTGATCACCATAGCCGCGACGATCTTGTCCGTAGAGACCGGCCAGATTCGCCAGACGGCGTCAATCGCAGGGAAGAACGTGGGCGAGTTCAACGCCCTGTTCCCCGAGCTATCCCGCATCCTGGCCATGACCAACGAGGAGAAGCAGAAGTACCTCGACGAGCAGCGGAACTATCCGAAGTGGCTCGCCGAGGGGAAGGACCTGATGCAGCAGGGGAAGTGGCCCGAGGCGGTGAAGGCATTCGAGAACGCCCAGCGGGCGAAGGCGACGGCCGAGGTCGTGGCCCTGCTGGCCAACGCCCGCGAGAAGGCGGAGGAGCAGCGCATCCTCGCCGAGCGCAAGGCCCAGCACGAAGCGGCGTTGGCAGAAGGGCAGCGGCTCCTCGGCGAACGGAAGTGGGCGGAGGCCGAGGCCGCCTTCCGCAAGGGCCTGGCGATCCCTGGCTACGATGCTTCGCCCCAAGCCCAGGACGGCATCAAGAGCGCCCAGGCGGGCGCCGATGAGGAGAAGCGCAAGGCGGAGTACGACCGCGCCGTGGCCGCGGCAAAGGCCGCGCTCGACAAGAACGACTTCGAGACCGTGGCCAAGGAAGTGCAGACTGCCTTGAACCAGATCCCCGATGGGGCCGAGGCCAAGGAACTGCTCGCGAAGCTGGAGCCGACGCTCACCATCGTGGCCGAAGTGGGCGGCGTGGAGTACAAGGGCGCTCAGATCAGCATCGGCGCCGCCGTCCGCCAGGAGACCACCCCCGCCACGTATCGCCTCGAGAAGGGCAAGACCTATGAAATCGAGGTCACCATCCCCAACCAGGGCGAAAAGTACTACACCAAGGCCACGAGGACCGTGACCGTGGACTGGAATGGCCCCCAGACCTTCCGCGCCCTCATCCGCCAGGAGGAACGCCCGCCGCTTCAGGTCTACAAGGAGTGGCCGTTCACGGCCGCGGAGGCGAAGCGCCGGCAGCAGGAGACCGCGCGGGCACTGGGCTTGAAGGCCGTGGAGGAGGACGTGAATCTCGGCGGCGGCGTCACCCTCACCCTCGCCCTCATCCCTGCCGGTGAGTTCCTAATGGGGGGCGACGAAACGCCGGAGGAAGTCGCCCGAAAATCCGGCAACGACGGCGCCAAGGACTGGTGCAAGAACGAGCATCCGCAGCACCGGGTCACGATCTCAGTGCCGTTCTGGATGGGCAAGTACGAGGTTACGCAGGAGCAGTGGGAAACCGTCATGGGGAACAACCCTAGCCACTTCAAGGGAGCGAAGAACCCCGTGGAGCAGGTCTCGTGGAACAATATACAGGGGTTCCTCCAAAAGCTCAACGCGCGAGCCAGGGGCGGCGAGTTCGCGCTGCCCATCGAGGCACAATGGGAGTATGCGTGTCGCGCAGGGACATCAACGCCGTTCCACTTCGGTGAGACGATCTCGACGGACCAGGCGAACTACGATGGGAACGTCACCTACGGCAACGGGCAAAAGGGCGAGTGGCGCAAGAAGACGATTGCCGTGGGGACCTTTGCGGCCAACGCCTGGGGCCTGCACGACATGCACGGGAACGTGTGGGAGTGGTGTAAGGACTGGAGTGGGCCGTATGGCGAGGCTGCCCAAACGGACCCGACAGGACGTGCGGATGGCACGTGTCGCGTGTGGCGGGGCGGTTCCTGGAACTCCCCTCCGGGGGGTCTGCGGTCCGCGGCTCGGAACGGGAATCCTCCTGACGACGGATACTACAACTACGGGTTTCGTGTTGTGCGTCTCGCCGCAGGACCTTGATTGCGGTTTGCTCTTTTACGATTTTACCATTTGCCTTGGGATTTTGGCTTCAGGGGGCCGCCGTAGGCGGCCCCGGAAGATTTTCGTAGGGGCGGCCCTTGTGGCCGCCCATGCCGGGGCAGGGACAAGCCCTGCCCCTACGGGTCGTGGGTCGCTGGGGGGCGCGTGTTGGTGACAGCGCTTGCGTGACCCGGCCCGTCTTGCGATAATGCTGCCGCGTAACGCACCGTTCATCCACGCGGTGAATCGGGGGGCGCGGTGAAGCGGATCCTGGTCATAGACGACGAGGCGGAGGCGTTCCGGGACGTTCTTGGCGAGGTCCTGGACGGCTACGCCGTTTTGTATGCCGCCAGCGGGAAAGAGGGGCTGGCGAAGCTCTCCGAAGACACCGGCCTGGTCCTCCTCGACATCAACATGCCCGCCACAGTGGGGAGCGACCCCGACCGGGAGGGTCTGGCCGTTATGGCCGAGATCGCCCGGCGGCGGCCGGGCCTGCCCGTCGTCATGTTCACGAGCTACGGCGAGGTGGGCCTGGCGCTGGAGGCCGGACGGCTGGGGGCACTCGACTACCTCATCAAGATGCAGGACCTCGACAGGCTGCCGAGCGTGGTCGAGAAGGCGCTGGCGTTGGAGCCGGCGCCGGCTGGCCCGGTGACTCAGAGGACCAGCTTCGGGAGGCTCATCGGAGCAAGCCCACGGATGCAGAAGCTCTACGGCGAGATCGAGCGGGTGGCGAAGACAAGTCTGCCCGTGCTCCTCCTCGGCCCGACGGGGAGCGGCAAGGATGCGGTGGCGCGGACCATCCACGAAGCCAGTCCACGGGCGGAGAAGGTCTTCCGAGCCATCAACGTGAGCGCCGTGCCGAAGGAGTTATTCGAGAGCGTCCTCTTCGGCCACGCCAAAGGCTCGTTCACGGGGGCGAGCCAGGACAAGGAGGGAGAATTCGAGGCGGCGTCGGGCGGGACGCTCTTCCTCGATGAGATCGGCACTCTGTCGCCCGAGGTGCAGGTGAAGCTCCTGCGGGTGCTGGAGGAGAAGAGCGTCACCCGCGTGGGGGAGACGACGCCACGGCGTGTAGACGCCCGCGTGACTGCGGCGACGAACGCCAACCTGCTCAAGGAGGTGCATGAGGGGCGGTTCCGCGAGGACCTCTACTATCGGCTGCGCGTGGCGACGATTCTCGTGCCGCCGCTCGGCGAACGGAAAGAGGACATCCCCCTGCTCGCCGAGCACTTCCTCAAGCAGACGGTGGCTGAAGAGGGGCTGCCGCCGCGGACGCTTTCCCGCGAGGCGGTGGATGCCCTGTGTGGGCATTCGTGGCCGGGAAACGTTCGCGAGCTGCTGAACGTGGTCAAGAGCGCGGCCGTCTTCGCCCAGGGGGTCGAGATTGGCCCCGACGACCTCGACCTGGAGGCGGCGGCAGGCGTGGTGACGGTCCACCACGACCTCGACGGCCTGT
>Ga0315274_10016008_pt1 | contig 10609 bp, 6 predicted proteins | sample YL17G02_20_MG_FD_203700 | JGI IMG/M metagenome (GOLD analysis project Ga0315274, IMG submission 203700) | Sediment microbial communities from Yellowstone Lake, YNP, Wyoming, USA - YL17G02_20 | ecosystem: Environmental > Aquatic > Freshwater > Lake > Sediment | place: USA: Wyoming | collected...
CGCCAATAGGCCGGGTCTTCACTACAACGGGTTTGAACCCGCCCACCAGCCCTCACAGCCCCGAAAATCAGGACTTTGGCCTCAAGAAAATCCAAACCGGAGCCGAATCCGCGAAGTCGGGTTAGCCTATGCGGTGGTTTGGGTGCGGTTCTATTAGGGAAGTCACAATCGTGACGAAGCCGTATGTACGCGTCATCCTGTCACTATCGCTCATCATAGCGACAATATGCCTGTGTGTAATTCATCTCATGCCTTCGTCGCCGCTGCCTGACAACGCTCCTGTGGCGGAGTTCTCCGCCGCACGGGCCGTGCGGCACATCGAGGCAATTTCTCAGAAACCCCGTCCGGTCGGCAGCCCTGAGCTGGCCATCGTTCGTGACTACATCATCGCGCAACTGAGGACCATCGGGCTGGAGCCTTCGACCCAACACACGCTCGCGACCCGGCAGATGCGGGCTGATGTGCTCTTGGCGGGAGAGGTGACGAACGTCACGACCCGCCTTGCAGGAACAGAATCGAACGGGGCGATCCTGCTCATGGCCCACTACGACACCGTCTCGACGAGCCCAGGGGCCGTTGACAATGCGTCAGGCGTCGCCGTTCTCCTGGAGACGATGCGGGCCCTCAAGTCAGGGGCGCCCCTGAACCATGATGTCATCGCCCTGTTTACCGACGGGGAGGAGGCGGCACTGCTCGGGGCCCAGGCGTTTGTGGAGGAGCATCCCTGGATGGCAGACGTCAAGGTCGCGCTGAACATGGGTCTGCTCTATCGGGGACCGGCTGTGATATGGAGTACGAACGCGGGAAATGGGTGGCTGATCGCCGAATGGGCAAAATCGGTTCGCGGCTCTGCATCGGCCTCACTTCTCTTCTCGGCCTTCATGGTTGGCGACACGGACCTGACTCCATTCCTGAACGCCGGCGTGACGGGGGCCCATTTCCTGACGGCATCCTCCTTCCCGTACTACCACACAGCCCAAGACCGTCCCGAGAACATGGACCCAGCCTCCATCCAGCATATCGGGTCGCAGATTTCGCTGTTCATTCGCCATCTTGGTGATTCGAGCCTGACGGACACGAAGGCCCCTGACAGGGTCTATTTCCCCATCTTGGGCAAGACCCTGCACTATCGGCTGTTCTGGGTCGCGCCGTTGACTGTGGGTGCGTTCGTTCTTTACCTTCTTGTTCTGCTCGCCGGGGTGCGAAGGGGAATACTGAAGTTCAGAGGGATCGGGATCGGAATACTCGCTTTTTTGGTGGGTGCAGTCATTTCGGCAGGCTCGATGGCGCTGCTGTTCCACGCTGTTTGCAGGATTCATCCCGAGTACAGCCTGAGCTCGCACGCCCTGATCTGGCTGTGGCAACCCCACCTCCGGAATGGTGCGCTCTACCTCGGGGCGTTCATCCTGTTGACGGCCGCGATCGTTTCCGCCGTGACAGTCGCTCTGCGCAGGAAAGCCTCCGTCGCGGAACTGTCCATGGGGGCTCTGCTTTTCTGGCTCATCGGGGCAATCGCACTGACCTTTGTCCATCCCGGCTCCACCTATGTGTTCCATTGGCCCCTGCTGCTGGGCTTGACCGGCCTCGCGTTGGTTTTTGTGGCCCGATCCCAGCCGGATGATGCAATTCCATGGGGAGGGTGGTTCCTGTCCGTCTCGACCGCCGTATCCGCATTGCTCTTATGGGTCCCCTTTATCTACATGTTCTACCTGTGGACGGCCTTCATTCTGCTGGCGGCTGTCACGGGGCTCGCCGCATTGGTGCTGGGAATCGTGATTCCACTTCTGGAGATACACCGACTCCGCCGGCGATGGGTCATCCCGGTCATGTTGCTTGTGATGGGCATCGGATTTCTTCTGGCAGGGCATTTCTTTGCCCATTCAGAGAACCCGATTCGGTACGCGCATGCGGTGGGCTACTGGTTGGACGGGAATTCAGGCAAGGCGCATTGGGTCGCTTGCTCCGGGGAATTGGACGCGAGGCAGGCCTCGTTGTTCGCGGGAAGCTCCCGCGTGTCGTATCCTGACATATTTCCGTTGGCGCCGTCAAAGACGGTGCTGGCAAGTCCCGCCCCTGCCGCTGAGCTTCCAGTGCCGCGGCTATCCGTAGAAGAAGACAGGTACGAGAGCGGCAAGAGGGCCTTGTCGCTCCATATTGCGCCATTTCACCAGGAGAGACTGGTGATCCATCTGAATCCGGAGCCCAAACGCCTGACCATCAACTGCCGCGACGAAGACGGGGGATCAGCCAAGACGTTCTCGCTCGTGAATGACGGCCGATGGGCGTATCTGCGATTTGACGCGTCACCGCCGGGCGGTCTTGACCTGGAGATGGAGGTGCTCTCGGACGAACCTGTCGAAATCCGGCTTGTCGGCGTGAGTACGGGCCTGCCGTCCTTCCCCGGCATCGTCACGGAGCCTCCCGGGTTGACGATCAGTCCGCCGGACTATGGTCTGGACATACCTACCGATTTCACGGCTGTGCACACGAGGATATTCCTACCCGTCGTGCGCGGGACGAATGAGTAGCCGCGTCCCCTGTCGCTGCTTGCCTACAACTCGCAGGCAACTCCCCTTGTAGTCCTTGCCGTACGCCGCATTGGGTGATTCTTCGTCTACAAATCGCTGTCGAATTGTAACCGCCGCTCGCGAAGGCTCACTATGGTAGTGACAAAGCGCGTCGTATGACACCCGCAACCAACCACACACGGTAGTTTCTGAAAGGATCGCACGATGGCAAAGAAGATCATGATCGGGATGGTAGGGATAGCACTATTGACCACTGTCGGCCTGATTCTGGCCCAGGAAGGCCCCCAGGGGCAGGGCGGGCGAGGCAATGCCCGCATGGGGCCCCAGGGCGGGCCGATGGGCCCGTGGCTCGACGATCTCGAGAAGGCGTACGAGCAGAAGAACATGGACAAAATCGGGGAATTGATCAAACAAATGAGGGAACGGCGCCAGCAGTTCCAGGGCCGGCCCGGCGAACCGGGCCCCGGTGGTCCGCCCGAGGGGATGCGAGGCCCCGGCGGCCGGTTTGGCCCGGGCGGTGAAGCGTCGTCTGCGTTCAGCAAACCGCCCGTGCCTGAAGGTGCTGTGGAGAAGGCAATTCTGGCCGTGCTCAATGAAATGAACGAAGGCCAGCGAAGAGGCATGATGAACGTGCCCACCGAGGGGGGGCGGTTCCTGAGACTGCTCGCAGAGACGATCGGCGCCAAGAGCGTTGTCGAGATCGGCACGTCCAACGGCTACTCGGGGATCTGGCAATGCCTCGCCCTGAAGGCCACCGGCGGCAAACTCACCACCTTTGAGATCGACGCCCAGCGGGCCGCGTTGGCGCGGGAGAACTTCAAGAAAGCCGGTGTTGCCGACATCGTCACCCTGGTCGAAGGGGATGCCCATGAGAAGGTGGCGCAGGTCGAGGGCCCCGTGGACATGGCCTTCGTCGATGCCGACAAGGAAGGCTACATCGACTACCTGAACAAGCTGCTGCCGAAGGTGCGTCCGGGCGGTCTGATCGTCGCGCACAATATCACAGCCGGCATGGCCGATGCAAGGTACCTCGAGGCCATCACGACCAATCCGGATCTCGAGACGCTCTTCTTCGCCGAGGGCGGCGGCTTCAGCGTGAGCATGAAGAAACACGGCCTGAAATAGACATGCTGCTCCTGCAATGGGCAAGCGAGCTATACAAGCGGCTTCTTACACAAGGGGTGTCGGTGACTCCTCCTCGATGGATGCGGCTGTGAGGTCATTGGCACCCCCTCATCATAGCGGACAAGGCCGCAGAACACAATGGAATGCCCTTGGCGGCGCCGTCGCGTTCACCCCGCGCTACGGCAAAGCGGTCGAGGTCAACGCGCTGTGGCACAATGCCCTGGCCCGGCACCTGACGCACGATGCCTGCCTCGGCAGCATCTCCGAGATCTTTGATGGCGACCTTCCTCACACGCCGCGAGGCTGCCCCGCCCAAGCCTGGAGCGTCGGCGAGTTCATCCGCGCCCACCGGATGGCTGCCGGTCTTCGCTCGGACGCGGGCAAACCCGATTGACATGGAGTCCGGAGGGCTGATCCAGAATCTGTAGAATGGCTTGAAGCCCATGCGGATCCTCTTCCGCCACTGCTGACTCCAGCGTCCCTTATGGACTCTCGATGTACGGCTTGCCCAATTCGTACAGCTTCAGCCGCGCTTCAAACTGGGCCGGCCACTCGGCAGGGTCTTTCGCGGTCAGTAGGTGGATGGCTTCTTTCTGCCACTTGATGGCGGACTCGAAATCGCCGGTCTCTGCATACGCGGCCGCAAGCGTATCCACATGCATAGGTTCCCTCCACTCCGTCAACTCACAGGCTCTTGTCGCAAGCTTGACCGCCTGTGCACCCTTACGCGCCTCCGCTGCCGGACATGTGGCCTGCATCCAGGCAAGCTGGTTCATCGCGAACAGGGTCATTGGATTCTGTTCACCGAACTCACGGCGGTCGATCTCCACTTCATTGGCCAGAGACTTCACGGCATCTTCATATCTTCCTATGTGGTACTGGAGTTCACTCAGCGGCCCGAGGATGGCCGGCATGTTGGGCTCAAGGTCGTGCGCCCTGGACAGTGTCCTAGTGGCATCCTCCAGTTGGCCGGCAGATTGTTGTGCCATACCCAGTGCAATGAGCATGCTCACGTTGTTTGGGTCCAGGCGGACTGCCTCCTCCGCCCTCTCCAGAGCTGCTCGATTTGCGTTGGGGTCGTCGTCACGCGGCGAGCCAATCACTTTCATTACCTCCTTGCCGATCCTCCTTATGAGTGTCTCCATACCATCTGCTTTCCTGGAATCTGCGATCTGTATCGCTACCTTGCGCGTCGGTTCGTCCAGGGATCTGTTCACTTGGAGGTTCTCGATCACCTCAGGGTACGAGCCGTGCTTCTTGTACAACTCGTCGACCAGCTTCTCCGCATCCTCGGTTCGTCTGGTATTGGCAATCTTTAATGCCAATCGGCGTATCGGCTCATCCAGCGTCGTGTCTATACCCAGTTGCTCTATGACCTTGTAGTAGTAGCCTTGTTTCCGATGAAGGTCATCCACGACTTTCCGTGCGGCTTCCGTGGTTTTCTGTGGCCCGTAGCCGCCGGACGGAAACGCAGATTCCAGAAGAGTAACGCCAGGACCTGCAACAGCAACAGTCTTTCCGTCGGGAGTGAACACCGTTGACCAGATCGGACCTTCGTACCCGCCAACGGTGAACAATTCGGCACCTGTGATCGCATCCCACACGCGGACCGTGTGGTCAGCGCCACCGGAGACGATCCGCTCTCCGTGGGGGCTGTAAGCCGCCGACTGGGCCAGTCCGTTATGTCCGCGCAACGTCCTGATTTCCATGCAGGTGGCTGCATCCCAGACCTTGAGCGCCCCATCAAAACTGGCGGAGACGATCCGCTGTCCATCGGGGCTGAACGATACCGAGATTACACCCCTGCTGTGCCCGCGCAGGGTAGCCACTTCCTTGCCCAGCGCAAGATCCCACATCTTGACGATTCCATCTATGCCACCCGACACGATGTGCCTGCCATCTGGACTGCACGTCAGAGAACGGACCCCGGCAGCGTGCCCGCGCAGGGTCGTCAGTTCAGCACCGCTTTCCGTGTCCGAAACCTTGATTGTTTTGTCCATGCCGCCTGAGATGATGCGTCTGCCGTCCGGCGTGAATGCTACCGACACAACGGCGCTCCCGTGCCTGCGGAGCGTACGCACGTTGGTTGCTGTCTCTACATCCCAGACGTCAACCGTCCCATCGGAGTTGCCGGATACGATACACTTTCCGTCGGTACTGAGAAATGCTGCGTGAATCTGTGTGCCGGGCTTTCGTAGCGTGGCCACTTCCATGCCGCTTGTCATATCATATATCCAGATGGCATCCCCCCAAAACGCATAGGCTGCAATGCGATGCCCGTCCGGGCTGACTCCCGCCAGGACATTACCAATGCTGCCGGGGCTTCTCAAAGTCATTCGCTCGCGGTCACAGGCCAGGTCCCATACCTTGATTGTTCCATCCCAACTGCCGGAAACAAGTCGCTTGCCATCGCGGGCCGATACTATAGTTTGAACGGGGCTCTCATGCCCCAGAAGGACGCGCACTTCGCTCCTCGTGGCTAGATCCCACACCCTTACGGCACAAGGCCATCCGCCGAAGACCACGTGTCTGCTGTCTCCCGTGAAGGTAAATTCCCTTGTCTCGCCGCTACGGCCCCCCAGGCTTGCCACTTCCTCGCCAGTCGATGCGTTCCACACCTTGACGGTGTTGCGTCCCAGCCCGGCTATGTACTTGCCATCCGGGCTGAATGACGCCGTGCCCACGCCCGTCAGAGTCCTTATTTCAGTGCCTGTCGCCGCGTCCCAGATCTTCACTGCGGCGTCGTCTGAAATGATCCATCGGCCATCGGAGCCAATAGTGAGAGACCTGACACTGGCTCCACGTTCGCGAACAGCTTTCAGTTCGAGGCCCGCCGCGGCGTCCCACCGCCTTATGCTCCCGTCGTCACCGCCCACGACAATCTCCTTTCCGTCAGGGGTGAAGACCACTACCTTCATTGCGCCTCCATGACCCGACAAGACTCGGATTGCCTCCCCTGTGGCCGCATCCCAGATTCTCACCTTTCCGTCACGACCTCCGGACGCTATACTTCGTCCGTCGGGACTGTAAGTCACACAGGAGGCATCGCCTTCCTGGCCTTGCCGTTTCACCAACTGTGTCCCCGTCTCTGCATCCCATATTCTGATCGTCGCGTCGTCTCCAGCGGAGACCACGCGTTTCCCATCCGGACTGATCGCTGCTGAGCGAACTGTCTCGTCGTGTCCCCGGAGTGTCAGAGAGGACTGATCCATGATATGGCTCAGGCGATCCCATTCCCAGCCACGGAGGTCCTTGGGGCATGACTTCAACAGCTCACGAGCGTGCTTTATATTCCCGTCACGGCATTTTGCGTCGGCCAACTGGAGACTGTTTGCATAAAGGATACGGCGGAGCTCTTCCGTCTTTTGTTTGGTCGCCACTTCTGCCTTTTCGGCTCGGTCCCGGGCCGCGTCTGCTTCCATGCGGGCCGAAGCCTCCTGTTGCCTCGCCTGCTCAGCCTGCACGCGCATTGATTCGGCGCGGAAATACATGACGGTGCTGACCACGAAGCCCAGCACGATAGCCGCAGCCACGAGGGCCACAGTGGCGACGGAGCCGGCATGTTTGCGGACGAACTTGCGGACGCGATAGATCGTGGTCTCGGGACCGGCGATGAGAGGCAGGCCGTTGAGATAGTTGCGGACATCGTCGGCCATCTCGCTGGAAGAACGATAGCGGCGGCAGCGGTCTTTTCGCATCGCCTTGAGCGGAATCCATTCGAGTTCGCGGTGCAAGCGGCGGGCCAGGGGCACGACTTGGGTGCCGCGGCTGGCGGCGATGGTCTTGGCCTTCTCGCCGAGATTCGTCAGGCGGATGCTGGGGGAGGCGGGCTCCTGCTCGCGGATCGTCTGCTGGATCTCGGCTAAACCTACCTTGGTGAACGATTCGCTCTCAAACGGCAATACGCCCGCCAGGAGCTCATAGAGAACCACACCCAGCGAGTAGATATCTGAGCGAGTGTCGATGTCTTGGGTAGCCAAGTCCACCTGCTCGGGACTCATGTAGTCCGGCGTGCCCAAGAGCTGGCCCTGGAAGGTGACGAAGGTCTTGTCCGTCAGAGGCTGCGTAATGGCCTTGGCGATGCCGAAGTCGATGATCTTGGGGACGGCCCGGTCGCCGTGGATAGAAACGAGGATGTTCGAGGGCTTGAGGTCTCGATGGATGATTCCCTTCTGATGGGCGTGCTGGACACCCTCGCACACTTGCTCGAAGAGGCGTAACCTTTGTTCAATCGTGAGCTTGTGCTCATCACAGTACCTTGTGATGGACATGCCCCTGACGTGTTCCATGACAAAGTACGGTCTGCCGGTCTCCGTGCAGCCGGCGTCAAAGACGTGGGCGATATTGGGATGGTCGAGCACGGCCAAGGTCTGCCGTTCGGCCTCGAAACGGGCGATGACCTGCTTGGAGTCCATGCCCGGCTTGATGATCTTGAGGGCCACGCGGCGTTTGACCGGCTCTTTCTGCTCTGCCAGATACACCAACCCCATGCCGCCCTCGCCGATTAGCTCCAGCAGCTCATACCGGCCGACCGTCGTGCCGGGGCCGTCGATCCCGGCGAGATTGTTCAGCGTGACGCCGGCGTGGCTTCCGCCCATGGCGACACGCATGAGACACTTGGGACAAAGTCCTTCCGGAGCATTCTTGGGCAACGGCGCCCCGCACTCGTGACAGGTATTGTTCTCGGCCATAACAGCCTCCTTCCACAATCTCGAATTTCGCAATTCGAATTCCGAATTTTCGGCTCTCACGGTTTACTAAGGAAGATTTCGCCAAAGGTTACATAAAAAAAACCGAAGGCTGGAGTTCAGTCGGAAAGTGCGGCGAACAGGTCCCGGATTTCCTCGTCCACCTGCTGGGGTGTCGAGACGGTCTGGGCGATCTCCTCGCGGACCAGTTGGCGATACCTGTGGCGGAGGCGATGCACCGCGACCTTCACGGCCCCCTCGGTCATGCCCAGCCTGGCGGCAACGTCCTTGTACGAGGCCGGACCTTTGCCCGCCGGAAGGTGAGGTTTCAGGGACTCGAACAACGGCTCCTTGCCTTCTTCAGCGAATTCGGCCTTCAATCGCGACATCGCATTGCTCAGGACTGTGAGCGACCAGGATCTTTCAAAGAGCTTCTCCGGTGTGAGGTCGTGCGCGGGCTCACGCCCATATCGAGTCTCGGCATCCTCGACGTCCAGGGAGATGATTTCCTTGTCACCGCCTCGTTTCTGGGCGCCGGCGCGGTCTCGCTCGTCGGCTAAGAAGTGGTTGAGGGAGGACAGCAGAAAAGAGCGGAACTTGCCCTGTTCCGGGCTGGCCCGCTGCAAGCCGTGCCTTTGCAGCAGGGCGGCGAAGAACGCCTGCGTGCCGTCTTCCGCCTGGTGCGTGTCATAACCCCGCCGGCGAAGGTACGTATACAGGGGAAACCAATAGGTCTTACAGAGCCGCTCCAGTGCCTCTCGTGAGCCCGCCGAGCCGAAGGCGCCCGCTGCCAGCACCACGCTCCAGTGCGTCGTCGAGAATCGGCTGCCCGTCTTGTCGCCGGGATTGGAGGGTCTATGCTCTGGCATCGGCCGGCCTACCCTTTCTCACTTCAGTCAAAGCCCGAGCAACTCAGGAAGCAGGCAGTCTTCGCAGGGGCAGAAGGCACGGAGGTTCGGCTCGGGGGTGCCGGGGGGGACCTCGCAGCCGGGCTGCAAGATGAATCTTCGACCACCCATTTCCAGGCACCGCCGGGCGGCGTCGGCGACGTCCTGCGGGCTGCCTTGGAGCAGGACCGCCGAAGGATCGAAATTCCCCGCGAGCGTGACGTCCGGGCCCACCAGCTTTCTTGACTCGTCCACGGGGACCATCCAGTCGATGTCGATGATGTCACAGCCGGTCTGCGCCATGAGATGGATGCTGCGGCGGATGTCCCCGCAGACGTGCAGTTTCACGGCAGCGCCGGCTTCGTGGATGGCATCGAAGAGTCTCTTCTCGAAGGGCAGGACATAGTCCTGGTACATCTGCGGGCTGATCAGGCTGGCGACCGAGTCGCCGACGCCGATCATATCCGCGCCGGCGGCGATTTGCGCCCTGGCGAAGCGAATCTGGTTTTCGATAATAGTCTCGGCTGCTCCGAGGTACATCTGGGGCGTGTCGATCAGGTCCAGAAACATGCTCTCGACGCCGCGCAGGTCCGCGTAGACGGCCAGAGGGCCCTCTGCCCAGCCGAGCACGCTGTGTGTCCGGCCGACGGCCTTGGCCATCTCTCTGACGCTCTCCACTCGCTGTCTGGGGCGATCCACGTTCTCGATGTCGAACGGCCTGATGCGGGCAATGTCCTGTGGGCCCTGGATCAGGATTTCTCTCGGCCTGCCGACGCCATTCTCGGGATAATCGAACTCCATGCCATAGGCCGACGCCTCGCGCCAGGGATCGCTGATCGCGCTGACCTGATCGAGGTTGAAGGCCTTGGCGACCGCCAATTGTGCTTCGACGAGCACGTCGCCGTCGAGATAGTAGTCCCGATAGGTACGGCCGATAAAATGGGCCGCCCAGGACATGAAAATCGGTGTGACAGCGGGGCGGTCGTATCGGCTGCCCCGGAGAATAGCATAGATGCGTTCTTTCGGCGTCATCTTTGAAGTTACCATTTACGATTTACCATTTGTAGCGACGCGATGCCGGTTGTGCATGCGCAGCATCGTAACTCGGAAATCGCAAATCGTAAATCCTAAATCCCAGGCCGGTCCGTCGCGCCCGAGTGGCTGGAAATTTGTTTGCAGAAATGCCTTGGTGCGCGCAAAATCGTAACTCGGAAATCGCAAATCGTGAATCGAATAAGGGAGGTCCATCGGGATGCTGAAGATAGGAATCGTGGGCTTTGGATTCATGGGGCGGATGCACTACCGCATCTGGAAGGGCATCAAGGATGCTCAGATCGTGGCGATCTGCGACGCGAACCCGAACATCAAGGAAGACACGAAG
>Ga0315274_10016010_pt1 | contig 10607 bp, 5 predicted proteins | sample YL17G02_20_MG_FD_203700 | JGI IMG/M metagenome (GOLD analysis project Ga0315274, IMG submission 203700) | Sediment microbial communities from Yellowstone Lake, YNP, Wyoming, USA - YL17G02_20 | ecosystem: Environmental > Aquatic > Freshwater > Lake > Sediment | place: USA: Wyoming | collected...
CATTCTGAGCGAAGCGGAGAATCGCTGCCGGCCCACAGGACGGAACGCTAACCCGGGGTTAGACTTGCTGCCCGTGGTCGGTAGAGATGCTCCGCTCAGCTCAGCATGACCCCGGTACGCTTTGGTCGGGGGTCAGGCGCTGGATTCGCGGGCGGGTGATGCTTTGTCTCACGGCGGGGCAGAAAGCGTGCCGAGCCGAAAGCCAGCGGCGGTCACACACATCACGAGGCCAGATTTCGCACGCCAAGTATGCGTCAGTCGGATGAGCCGCGAATAGTCTAGGAGTCGCATTAGTGCCTCGGCGTATCATGGACTGGGCAGGAGCGAAGCGTACTTCGCTCCTGCCCAGGTTGACGGCTCTCAGCCCAGCCGCTCGGGTCCCGGCCGGCGGGTCTGCGGTCAGTTCACGGTGAAGGTCGTCGAGCCAGTGCCACTCACGCCGAGCTTCGTGGCGGTGGCATTGACGTTGTATGTCCCTTTCCCGCCAGTCTTGGTGCTCACCTTGTAGAGGAAGGTGACGATGCCGCCAGAGTCCGTCGTGCCTTGGTACGTCGTTGTCCGCCCATTGGCGGATGTCACCACGACCTGCACGGTAGCGCCCTCGATCGGGGAGTTGCTCTCGTCCGTCACGGTGACGGTGATCGTAGCCCTCTGGCCGTTCGTGTAAGTCGTCTTGTCGGTCGTGACGGCGACCTTCACGCTCGCTGGCGGCGCGGGGGGGGTGACGAGCTCCGTATCCGCGTAGGTGTTGCCGTCATAGAGTTGAGGCTTCTGCGTGACCCGGAGGTACCGCCATGCGAACGAGGTGGTTCTGGGCGCGGCGTAGCCGAAGTCCTCCTCCGCCGAGACCAGATGGTTGCCATCGCTATCCGCGGGCGCGCCGGACGACGGGCTGCCAAGCCCCTCCACGACATAGTAGGTGAAGACGCCGTTCCTGAGCGTCCGCGTCTCGTAGGAGTAACTCCCTTCCTCGCAGGCCATGAGCACCACGGAGTTGGTGCCGCCGATATCCTTCGAGGAGGGGCCGCCACTGGTGCCACCCGGCGCCTTGTTCTCTCTCCGGGCGAGCCGCTGTGCGACGTGGAAGCCGAAGGCACGCTTGACCTTGCCCTTTGCGGGCAGCCGCGGGTTGCGCACGCACTTCACGGTGCCCTCCTCGACTCCCTTGGCCATCCCACCGCTGAAGCAGGTGTCGAGGATGACTACAACCTGCTGGGTGGCGAGACTGGCGGTCAGGCAGGCCCCGAGCTCATCGTCCGTGATGACATTCTTGATCGTGGATCCCGAGAAGTAGGTGTCCCACGGGCAGATCGCCTCGGCGAGGCCGTCTGACTCGTCGCCCGAAGTGTCGGGGACCTGGGTGCCATGGCCGGAGAAGAAGAACACGCAGGTGTCGCCGGCCGCGGCCTTGCTGCCCATCTGCTGGATCGCGCCCAGCACGCCTTGCTTACTGGCCGCAGAGTCGATGAGGACGACGATCTGATCCGACCTCTGGTTCCATTCCGGGTACTTCTTGAGCGCGGCGGCCATGTCGCGCGCGTCATCGTCCGTGTAGGTCAGGTCGTTGACGCTCTGGTAGTTGGCGATGCCGCAGATGACGGCCCAATGCCCCCCCGCCGCTGAGGCTTGCCCGCTCAAGGCGAGCAGCACCCCGACCAGGCACACTCCAACGAGGCACACCCGCTTCGCCACGGCTCTCTCCTTTCTTGTCCCCTACTGCGTTTCGTAAGGCCCTTCTGAGGCCAAGCCATACCCGCAAACACCTGCCTGGCCGAGAACTCACGAGCCCCCCAGCACGCCACTCCCCTGTCCGGGGAGTGGAAGTCCAAGTATTATACCTCGGATCCCTGCGGGAGTCCAAGGGTCTCAACGGGTTTCTTCCCCATGCCCCCTCCTTGCGGAGCGCCCACGGCGCCGCTACTTCGGCCTCCCCGTGAAGTTGACCACCTTGTGGTCGGTCGTGCCGCCAATGACGACGGTCTTCGTGGTGTAATCCTTGGCGTACCAGCCGGAAGAGAGCTTGGCCACGACGGTGTAGCTGGTGGGCGTCGTGTCGTTTCCCGTGCGGGTCCGCTGGGTCGTCTTCCAGAGCACGTGCAGGCTGCTGTTGAGAGCGAACGACTTCCTGGCTTTGCCCGCGGCATCAGTGACGAAGTAGTCGAAGACGATGTAGCCTTCTTCGCCCCACCAGGGGCCAAGGTTGCCGAGTTGCTGGTTGGCCCAGTCGCCCCCACCCGCGCCCCAGATCGACGTCGGCTTGCCGTTGAGCTTGACCTGGTAGGCGAAGTTGGGCTTGAGGTGCCGCGCGGCTAGGGTGGCGACGAAGGTGAGGCCGGTCGGCTCGTTGTCGAGTTCGACCGTCGCCTGACCATAGTCGTAGGAGGTCTACTTCTGCGTGCTGTAGGGCTGAGCCGCGGTGTCGCGCCAGCGCTGCTGGTTCCAGTGGACCGGCAAGAGGTTCACGGCCTCGTGCTTGCCGAGGCCACATGAGAGGGCCGGGACAAGCCCACAGGCCTGCCCCGGCCTCTCGCTCGCACTCAGCGCATGCCACCGTCAGAAGTCGGAGGCCCGCTCATCGGCGCCTTTCCGACCCTTAGCGAATGCGGTGAAGTCGCAGACCGCGGGCGGGTCGTCCGCGGGGAGCGTCACCGTCTGGGACGCTGGGGTGAAGTTGTAGGTCTTGCTCGAGGGCTGCACCTTGTACTGGCCAGCCTGGAGGCCCATGAAGGCGTAGAGGCCCTGTGCGTCCGTCGTGGTCGAGCCGGCCGACTTCCACTGCCTGCTAATGTACTTGTAGAGCTTCACCTGGATGCCGCTGAGGCCGCTGCCGCCGGCCCCGAGGGTGATCGTGCCCGAGATGCTGGGCGTGGGCACTTTGAAGACGGTGATGTAATTGGTCCTCGTCGCCGTGTTCGAGCCGCTAGGCCCACTCACCGTCAGACTCACCGTGTAGGCCCCCGCCGCCGTATACGTGTAGGCTGGGTTCCTGGCAGTGCTCGTGCCGCCATCGCCGAAGGTCCACGACCAGCCTGTGATCGAGCCCGTGGACAGGTCGGTGAACTGCACGGTCAGCGGCGCATCACCGCTGGTCGGCGAGCCACTGAATTCGGCTGCCGGCGGGGGCGGCGGGCCTACGTGGACGAGGATCGCCTCCGCGTAGGGGTTGCCGTCGTAAATCATCGGGAACTGTTGCGGGTTCAGCCCCGCCGTCGCCTGCTCGGTCGGACTCTTAGCGTAGGCAAAATCCTCTTCCGCTGCAAGCAGGCCATCCCCGTCGTCCGCCGGCGCGCCGGTCGCTGGTCCGCCAATCCCTTTGATGAGGTAGTAGGAGAAGACGCCGTTCTGGAGAGCGGAGGTCTCGTAGGAGAGCCCGCCCTCGGCGCAGGCCATGAGGACGACGGAGTTCGTGCCACCGATGTCTTCGGAGCCGCTCCCCGTTGCTTTCCCCGCGGGCCCTCTGGCTGCGAGCCGTTGGGCGACGCCACGGCCGAAGCTACGGTTGACTTTCGCCTTGCGCGGCACGTTCGGGTTCACCACGCACTTCACCTGGGCGCCCTTGGCGCCTTGCGCCATGCCGCCGCTGAAGCAGGTGTCCAAGATGACGACGACGTCCGCGTCGCCGGGCAGATAGCTCTTCAGCCAGCTCGCCAGTTGGTCATCCGTGATCACGTTGTAGACGTAGTTTCCTGAGAAGCGCGTGTCCCACGCGCAGATGGCCTCGTCGGTGCCATCCACCTCATCGCCGGAGCTGTCGTAGACCTGTGTGCCGTGGCCGGAGAAGAACAACAGGCACACGTCCCGGTCGGTGGTGACGGCGTTGGCCTTCTGCCCCATGCGGCTGATGGCGTTGCTCACGCCGGTCTTGCTGGCGGCGGAGTCAATGAGCACTTCGATCTGATTCGCGCCCTGCCATTCAGGGTACTGCTTGAGGGCGGCGGCGAGGTCGCGGGCGTCGTCGTCCGTATAGCTCAGGTCGTTAATGTACTTGTAGTTGGCGACCCCGCAGATGACAGCCCAGTACTTGACGGGCTTCGACTCGTGCTGGATGGCGAAGGTCACGTTCTGGCAGGCCATCACGGTCGCCCAGTAGCCGCTGTCGGGCAGGTCCTCGTGGAAGCTTTCCTCCGTGAGGACGAGTTGGACGTTGAAGAGGCCCTCGGGGAGCACCAACTTGCCGGGCAGCGGGCGCCCAGGCTCCCATTCGCCGTAGACCTGCTCGATGACGGTTGGATACGTGGCGCCGTACCAGGCCGAGCTCTCGTTCGCCACGACGGTGTGCGTCGTGGGCGCCGCGTCGTTGGACGTGTGCGCCCGGTCAGAGGCTTTCCAGAGGACGTGCAGGCTGGAGTCGGCCCGCAGGTCCTTGCTCGCGACGCCGCTGGCGTCGGTCACGACCCAGTCGAAGAGCAGGTAGCCCTGGAAGATGTAGAGGTAGGTGCCGTCGGTGAAGCCGCGCGCCTTCCAGTACTCGTAGTTGGAGTCGGTGCTGTTGCCGCCGCTCACCCATTGCTTTGTCGTGGCGTAGACCTTGTCGACCCACCAGCGGCCGGCGTAGCCGAGCTGCTCGTTGGCCCAGTCGTCGCCGGTGGCTCCCCAACCCAGGGTGGGCTTCCCGTAGAGCTTGATCTGATAGGCGAAGTTGGGCTTGAGGTTGGCGGCCGCGAAGGTGCCCGCGAAGGCGGACGCGGTATCCTGGTAGGCGACGGTCGCGACGGCGCTCTCGTAGGCGTAGGCAGCCTTCTGGGCTGCCGCGTACGGGTTGGTGACGATGTCGCGCCAGCGCTGGTTCGCATCGTTCCAGTGAACGGCGAAGAGAGTTGCACCGCCTTGCGCGGAAACGGCCCCGCGTAAGCCAACGAGCGCCGCAAGGAGGCACCCTCCAACCACCCACCTTGGCTTCACCACGGCATTCTCCTTTCGTGCTCAGCGAGACTGTAGCCGACCCCCTCCGCGAGCGCCAATCGGCGCCGCACGCTCCCCGGCCACAACCAGAGGCCGAAAACCGACCCTGGACTGCTAACCATGTATCACCACGGTAACCCATATTATACCCGGCCCGGCAGGGAAATCAAGTTTCTTGGGGAAGCAACTGCCAGACGGGGTTACTCGAAGTCAGTATTGAGCACTGCATTAGTAATGTGGAACCTGAGAGGCTTGCTACACCGCAAGGCGCGTCATGTAGGGGCGAATCTCGTATTCGCCCCTCCTTGGGCGAACACGAGGTTCGCCCCTACCTCCCTGCGCGCAGATTACTATTGACCTCTGCATAAGCAATGATAAGGGCTGTCATGCCGAGCGAGGTCGAGGCATCTCTCTTTGGCCGTCGGACAAGAGAGATTCCTCGACTTCGCTGCGCTCCGCTCGGAATGACCCCTTTAACGTCTTATCATTGCCTATGCAGAGGTCAGTAATGCAATGCGCAATAGTGACCTATCTCAGGCCATAGCCTGGCCATTGGAGGGAAAGCTTGGGCCAGTCGCCCTTGGGGCAGAGGAGGACGATGAGGTGGTCGCCGCGGTCGGCGTCGTAGTTCATGTGGGTCCGGGCCACCGAGCGGCAGATGGTGATGAGCTGGCGGGACATCTCGGGGGTCACGGGCTGAAAGCCCGCGTCGCGCAGGCAGGGGAAGTCGTTGAGGGTCAGGCCCTGGTCGAGCTCGTAGCACCGGGCCTCCCCATCCACCACGACGCAAAGCCAACAGGGATGGCCATCTGGGCGCTGGCCCTCGCGGCGCCAGACGGCGACCTGGACGCGCTCCGGGCGCACGACGTGCCCCACGGCATCCGCGACCTGCCCGGCCAAGCCCTCCTTGGAGAACTGCATGGGCACCGGCTTGAAAGGCACAGGCTGGGGGGGCTTCGCGGTTCCGAGGCCAGGGACGAGGGGCGTCGTGGTCTGGGAGGGGGCCGACGGTTGTTGCGGGCCTCGGAACCACTGCCAGGGGGGCGCCCCCGCGACGAGCGCCACGATCACCACAATGGCCACGATGCCCACAATTCCGACAACCGCAATGACGCCCTTGTGCATCGCAGAGCGCTCCAGAAGGGCGCCGAAGACGAACGAGGGAGCGAGGCCCCCGCCGAGGCGCACGGCTCCGCAGGAGCTTCGCCCTCCCAAGGCAGCGTTCTCCGGCTCGTTCCAGACTACGGGCCGGCGATCGAATCGCTCGTCTCGCCAGTCAGGATATACGTGGTGCCGTTCTTGACGACCTTATCCACGGTGAAAGCCGCCGTACCCCTGTTCTTGATGTTCCCGCTGGTGAAGCTGGCGGTTCCCTGCGTGTTCGTGGTGTTGGAGACGGTGCCGCTGGAGTAGACGCCGCTCCAGTGGCCGGAGACGGTGGCCGAGGCAATGGCCTTGCCCGCCGAGTCCTTCACCGTCACGGTCGCCGTCGCCTTCCAGTACGGCCCGTAGGGCGTCTTGGACATGGCGATGCTGAGGATGGCGGTCGGGGCGGCCGGGTTCACCGTGATGCTCACCGTGGCGACGTTGCTGTCGGCCTGCCCGTCGTTGGCCTTGAACGTGAAGCTGTCGGTGCCGGAGTAGTTGGCCGCCGGGGTGTACGTGAGGGTGGGTGCCGTGCCGCTCAATGTCCCGTGAGCGGGCTGCGTGACGACGCTGTAGGTCAGCGTGTCGTTCTCGATGTCCGACGCCGTCAGGGTGATGGCGACCGCTGTGTCTTGATTGGTTGCCACTGACTGCGGATTGGCGACAGGCGGATCGTTGACCGGGTTGACCGTGATGCTCACCGTGGCGACGTTGCTGTCGGCCTTCCCGTCGTTGGCCTTGAACGTGAAGCTGTCGGGACCGTTGTAGTTCGCGGCTGGCGTGTAGATGAGATTGGGTGCCGTGCCGCCCAGAGCGCCGTGGGAAGGTCCCGCCACGACCGCGTAGGCCAGCGGGTCGCCGTCCACGTCCGTCGCCGTCAGCGTGATGCTCACCGCCGTGTCCTCGGCCGTCGTCACCGACTGCCCCTGGGCCACCGGCAGGTCGTTGACCGGCGTCACCGTGATCGAGACGGTAGCCTCGTCTGAGTCAAGTGTCCCGTCGTTCGCCTTGAAGGTGAAGCTGTCGGGGCCGTTGTAGTTGGGATTGGGGGTGTAGGTGAGGTTCGGCACCGTGCCGCTCAGGGCGCCGTGGGAAGGTCCGGCCATAACGGCACAGGTCAGCGGGTCGCCGTCCGCGTCCGTCGCTGTCAGCGTGATGTTCGCCGCCGTGTCCTCGGCCGTCGTCACCGACTGCGGGTTGGCGATGGGCGAGTCGTTGACCGGCGTCACCGTGATCGACACGGTGGCCTCGTTTGAGTCGACGGTCCCGTCGTTCGCCTTGAAGGTGAAGCTGTCGGGGCCGTTGTAGTTGGGATTGGGGGTGTAGGTGAGGTTCGGCACCGTGCCGCTCAGGGCGCCGTGGGAAGGTCCGGCCACAACGGCATAGGTCAGCGGGTCGCCGTCGGGGTCGGAGGCCGTCAGCGTGATGGCGGTGGGCGTGTCCTCATTGGTCGTCACCGCCTGGCCGTCGGCGACCGGGGCATGGTTCACGGGGGTGACGGTGATGGAGACGGTGGCCACGTTGGAGTCGGCCTGCCCATCGTTGGCCGTGAAGGTGAAGCTATCGGGGCCTTGGTAGTTGGCGTTGGGGGTGTAGGTGAGGTCGGGCGCATCGCCGCTGAGGGTGCCATTAGCCGGCGCCGAGACGATGCTATAGGTCAGGGCATCCCCGTCCACGTCCGAGGCGGCAAGCCTGATGGCCACGGGGGTGTCCTGACACGTGGTGGCCGACTGGCCGTTAGCGACGGGCGGGTCGTTGACTGGGTTCACCGTGACGGTGACGGTGGCCGTGTCGGTGCCGGCGCCGTCGCTCGCCGTGTACGTGAAGCTGTCGGTGCCGTGGAAGTCGGGGTCGGGGCTGTAGGTCACACTGTTGCCCGGCCCGGCAAAGGCGATGCCGTGGGCGGGCTGGGTGAGCTGGGCCACTGTCAGGGCATCGCCTTCGATGTCGGTGTCATTGGCCAGAACATCGATCGTGACCGCGGCGTCCTCGTCCGTGGCCGCCTCGTCGTCGGAGGCGACGGGCGGGTCGTTGACGGCGTTGACGTTGATCGTGACGATGGCGGAGGCGGTGCCGCCGTGGCCATCGCTGATGCTGTACGTGAAGCTGTCGCTGCCGCTGAAGTTCGGGTCCGGGCTGTAGAGGACCGTGCCATCGGCGCTGACGCTTGCGGAGCCGTGGGAGGGCTGGGTGACGATGGTGACGGCGAGGGTGTCGTTGTCGGCGTCCGTGTCGTTGGCGAGGACCGGGATGACGACGGGGCTATCCTCGTCGGTCGTCGCCGAGTCGTTCACGGCCACGGGCGGATCGTTGACCGAGGTGACGGAGATTGAGACGGTCGCCGTGTTGCTGGCCGCGCCCCTCGCATCGGTGGCCTTGAAGGTGAAGCTGTCGGGGCCGTTGTAGTTCGGGCTGGGCGTGTAGGTCACGTTGGGCGCGGCGCCGCTGAGCGAGCCATGGGCGGGCTGCGCAACGACCGCGTATGTCAGCGCGTCGCCATCGGGGTCGGTGGCCGTGAGGGTGATGGCGACGAGCGTGTCCTCGTTGGTCTCGACCACCTGGTCGCTGGCTACGGGCGGGTTGTTCGGCGCGACACGGCTGAACCTGCACGCGATGTCGGCCCGGCTCAGGGCCGGGATAGCGGCTTGAAGGACGCCGCCCGTCCCCACGGTGACGGTGGCGGTCTGGATGGCGTTCTGGCCACTGGCCCAGACGTTGTACCAGGCGACGGTGTAGTCGCCTGAGGTCAGGCCGGCGACGTTCAGCGTGCAGCCCCCGACGGTGGAACTGGTTCTCTGGATCCACACGTAGCCCCGGTCGGTGCACTTCATGCCCCAGCCGCGGTGGTATCGCGTGTAGGTGTAGCTGCCGGTGAAAGAGACCGAGGCCGCTGCGAGGTCGGCGCGGCCGAGGTAATCTATCCCAGCCATGAACTGCGAGAGGTACTGGAGGTGGTTCTGCATGTCGGCGGTGAGCATGGGGAAGCTGCCGCCGTCGCACCACACGAGGGGGGTCATGGCCGCGCCGTTGGCGGCGCCGGCCCAGATACCGTTGTGGAGGTGGGTGGGCTGGGAGGCGCCCGCCGAGGTATTGCCGCCGAACTCCGCGTGGAAGCCGGGCTTCGCGGAGCTCCAGAAGGTCTGCGTGTCGCTGGCGATGGCGGCCGCCACGGCGACGTTGTTGCCCTGCTGGGCATAGTTGTCGGTCGATCGGAGGTCGAAGCCGGCCTCCCAGGAGGCGGCGTTGACCTTGGTGCCGGCGAGGGGGGACTGGCCGGCGGCGTTGCGGCGGAAGGGGTCGTTGGCGCGGAAGTAGTCGCGGACTGCGGCGCACCAGGCCAGGGGCTGCGTCTGGCCGGCCACCCAGCCGGTCGTGCCGTCCATCTCGCAGATGCCGACCCAGCCGGCGATGGCCCGGCTGTAGCCCCAGCGGGCGATGAGATAGCGGTAGAAGTTCCTCTGGTACCGCCACTGCTCGGACGTGCCGGTCTGGAAGAAGTCCGTGGCGGAGCCGAGGCTGTTGTAGGCGTTGTTCCACCACCAGCCCTCGCCCCAGGGATGGCCGACGTCCCGGAGTTGGCCGTGGGACCAGATGGTGGGCAGGAGGTAGACACCTGCGGCCTCGGCCCGCTGGACGACGCCGTCGAGGTAGGCGCAGGCCGCCTGGTTGTAGTTGCCGATCCCCTGCTCAGAGTTCTCGATGGGCGTGCGCGCCGCCCACGCCTCGCCCCACGAAACCTTGTACCAGGGCGCTGCGAGCCAGAAACTCAACAGGTTCTCGCCCTTGGCCGCCATGCCAGCCAGCGATGGCTGTTCCACGTCCGTCTGCCAGCCGGTGTTGTGGCCGACGGCGAAGAGCACCTGTCCCTCGGGGAAGCGCAGATAGCGGCCGTCAACCCGCGCCCAGCCGGGAGAGGCCGAGGCCACGCACTCGAAGGAGCCGGTCACCGTGTTCGACGTGCCGGACGGGTCGGCCGCGGTGACGGCGTAGGTCCAGGTGCCCGTCTGGTTGGGCGCGAAGCGGACGAGCCAGCACGAGCCGTTGTAGTAGCCCTTGATGTTCCAGGTGCCGCTCGTGGGGCTGGTGAACGTGGCCGAGAGGTCGAGCCCGCCCGCGGCGGGGTCGGGATCGTAGAACTTCGTCGCCGCGACGTTGGAGAGGGCGACGGCGAGCTCGACCCTGGCATACTTCGGCACGCTGGCCGCGCTCGGCGTCACGCTGTCAATGGCAAGCGTTGCCCCCCGGGCGCTCGTGCCCGCTACGGCAAGCGACATCGCCGTGAAAGCCCAAAGGACGAGCCAGCCCCACCTTCTGCTCTTCCGCATCTCAGCGTCTCCACATCGTGCTTGGCGGTCGCGTCGCGAACGTACCCCCTTGCCCCTGGAATGGGGCAGCCTGAGTATACATCGGCAACCTGCGGAAAGCAAGAAATTTCGTAACACTTCAGCCGCCTGAAGTAGACGCCCCCACCGAGCTTGCCTCGGTGGAGCGGTGATTGGCCACTACCCGCGCGCAGCCGACCCCTCCTCCCTCCGCCCGCCCCCCCGCGGCGGGCGGGG
>Ga0315274_10016011_pt1 | contig 10607 bp, 8 predicted proteins | sample YL17G02_20_MG_FD_203700 | JGI IMG/M metagenome (GOLD analysis project Ga0315274, IMG submission 203700) | Sediment microbial communities from Yellowstone Lake, YNP, Wyoming, USA - YL17G02_20 | ecosystem: Environmental > Aquatic > Freshwater > Lake > Sediment | place: USA: Wyoming | collected...
CTTTATCTTTTTCTCCCGGTGAACCTTCATCGCCGCATTTTTTAACTCGTCTATATGACCTCCATGACCATTCATCACCACAAGCCTTGTGAAACCTTTGTCTGCCAAAGAAAGCATTATTTCGGTCAAATAGCTTTCAAAAATCGGCGAACTTACGGTAAGAGAACCGGGATAAGAATACAAGGTTCTGGTTATTCCGTAATAGATGGGTGGAGCAATAATGGCATTCAGATCGTCTGCAATCTTTTCAGAAATGAAGGCCGGGATGGTAACGTCGGTGCCCAAATTAGTTACTCCATGAGCTTCAATGGTTCCAACAGGAAGGATCACGGTATCGATCTTAGCTGGCACCAATTCTTTAAACTCCATCCAGTTCATATTTTCTAATTTCAAGGGCATGGGAACTCCTGATTAAATCTTAGTTTTATGATGTCGGGTAGCTTCGCAACCCGACCTACGACTTAGACCTTTTACCTAACACCTTATTTATATTCCAACACATAGATGGTGGTCTTCTGAGGCAGGGTCTCCTTTTTGAAGGTGATGGAATTCTTACCGACTTTTACCACATTTTCTTTCCCCCTTAGAAATTCATCTACTCCTGCGATAGGGAAGCTTGATCCCATAACCGAGGTCTTATAATGCATGGGAATGACCACCTTAGGATTCAGGCTGGAGACCACTTTGTCTGCGGTCTTCGCATCTATGGTGTAATATCCACCCGTAGGAATGAAAAGAACGTCCACTGCTCCCATCTGTTTTATCTGATCCCCTGAAAGCTCGGTTCCTAAATCTCCTACATGGGCAAATTTAATTCCACCCAACTCCCACGAGAAAACAGTATTTTTTCCCCTAAGGCTTCCTTTTTTTTCGTCATGAAATGCGTCCACTCCTTTAAAATTGACCCCCTTTGCCTTTTTCTCTCCACCCCCTTTCACCACTTCAGGTTTTCCCTTGACCACAGACACGCAGTTATGATCAAAGTGATCATGCGAGACCAAGCATACATCTGCGGAAACATCAGGCTTGGGATAACCTACGCTTTCGTCAAACGGATCGGTGACTATCCTCAATTTGTCGTCCAGCGAAATCAGAAAACAACTATGCCCTAACCATTTAATGGTAACTTCATTTTTGTCAGCCATTTTTTCTCCTTTCTCCTTCGGGGACTAAACTTTTTATTTTTTCTGTGTTGACGCGTAGCCAAGCCTTCACGGCTTGGCTATCTAAAAATCCTTCTGGCAAGCCATAAAGGCTTGTCTACGCATGTAGAGCTTTAGAATCTTGAGATTCTTCAATAGTGAGCTTATTAAATAGTGCTAACTGCGAAGAATAATAGATCAATCTCCAAAAAGCTCTGAAAAGGCTTGAAATCTGCTGGACCAAAAAGACCAGCAAAATGGAAAAGCTTGTTTTTGGTATCCCTTCCATGACTTTATCCGTACCAACATACAACAAAATCGCCAAGACCAAAACGAAGCTCAAAAGATAATACAAACTTAAAGTCTTGAAAAAATTTGTCAATAAAAATCTAAATGCTCTCCTCACCGACACCAAAAATCGTTCTTCAAAATTTTCAATATAAAATATCCGCAGGTAATCTCCAATCATGTTAACTAAGAGGAATAAAAAGGCAAGAATTGAAATCTTTACTATAACCCGCCAAGATGTAAGCTCAAGAGAGCTTCCCTTTCCAGCCACCGAATTGAAAATGGTCAGGAAGAATAAAAACAAAAAAATGGCAATCAAGTAAAAGGCGAGCAAAAGCAATGTTATTTTAAACATTCCCCAAAAATATTTTGCGCAATAGCCGAAAAATCTTTCGCCCCTCAAATGCGAAGCATCCTTCGGATTCCCTTCTTTTTTCTTGGCTTGGTCTCTCAAAACTCCCCAGAATCCACCGGAAAAAAAGATAAAAACCATGACGGCTAAAAAAGAAACTAAAAAAAACATGAGAAAATAGATGGATAGTGTGCGTTTCCAATGATAGATAAAATCGATAAGTAAAGAAAAATCGAAACCCTGCAGTAAATCCGAAGCCTTCACATTAGCGCCAAAACTTGCAGAGAACATAAGGTAAAGGGGTGCAAGCAGGATCACGGAGAAAAAAAGTTTAAAAAGAAACATTATTCCGATCAAAAACTTATTTGACCAGACGTTTTTCATTCCTATGAGAAATGAACTGAAAATAAGCATAATAATTTTGTGTTGAAAAACCATCTTGTTCGTGCGGGAATTGGAATTCCCGCACGGAATTGGTTCGGGAAATCCAATTCCCGAACTAACTTAAAACTTAAGGATAAACATGGCTATTTTTTTCAGCGAAGTATGGTTTTTAATCCCCCTTTATAAAAGGGGGATTTAGGGGGATTATAAATCTCCATAGATCTCGGTTTTTAGAATGCCGTTATCCATTGAATAAAAGTTTCCATCCAGAAAAGATATTGACTGCAAAGTTTAAAAATCACCGAATCCTGCGACTTCGTGGTCAAGCTGTTATTGTTCACATCCAGGTCTAAAACTATTTTGTTTTCCGGATCAATTATGGCTGATTTTATCTTGGATTTGGTTTCCAACTCTATTTTGTACCATCTCTCTTGCCCGTCCCAAATTTTCTCTATCTTTTCTCCATTCTCCATCTCAATTAAAACCTCCACCGGGATTTTTACCTCTCCTAATCTTTTCAGCAGAACTTCGGCTTTGTAGATTTGCAGATTATCTTCTTTTCTTAAAGGTGTGCTTTTCATACTCGCTACCTGATAATTGCAAACCCCGGTTCCAAAAAGGAATTGAGAAAAAAATGGATTTAGGTCTTCTTCGCTAATCTCATTGGCAAGCTGGATAAAATCCTCTGTTTTAGGATGTTTAAATTTGTATGTTTGAAAATACTTTTTCAAAAGTTCTTGCATCTTTTCTTTGCCCAAATGATTTTCCAAAGTCTGAAGAAGAAGTGAGGCTTTATAATAAACATTCGCTTGATAGCTCAATAAGTCCTGAAATTCCCACGAATTTTTGACGGGTATGTCGCTTTGCGGATCCAACAGATACCCGACCTTAGCCAAATCTTTATCTCCAATCTTTATCCCCAAAAGATTCACCAGATTAGCGGTTTTGCCAAATTTTTCCTCTAAGGCTTTTCTTTCTGAATAGACTGAAAATCCTTCATCCAGCCAGGCTTCCTCAAATTCGTTGGAAGCTATCATTCCATACCACCATTGATGAGCGATCTCATGAAACAGGATCAATTCATCTAATTTTATTTTATCTGTGGGCAATTCAGACGGTGAAATGGTAATAAACATGGGATATTCCATGGCTCCGCCTCCTATGCCCATTTCAGCGTCCGCTATCACAAATTTCTTGTAATGATAATTTCCAAAAGCGGAACTGTAATACTTCAAGGCGAACTCAGCCGCATCCATGATCCTTTCCACTTTTTTCTTGTGCCGGGGTTTGTAGAAAAACTCCAATTCTATTCCGTCCACCATTCTTTTGGAGACAAGATAATCCGGATCTGCCACCCACACAAAATCGTGCACATCCTCCGCATGATAAACTAAAGTCTTTGTGGAATCCTGATTTATTTTTTCTTCCTGCAAATATCCGGTGGCACCCACTACATATTCCAAAGGAAGCGTAATGGAAACATCATAGGTTCCAAAATCTGCAAAGAATTCGGAATCGAAATGGTATTGATGGGCATTCCAGCGACTATCTTCCTCCAAAACTGCCATCTTGGGAAACCACTGCCCCATCACAAAATTTTTTCCCGAATAACCCATGCGAAAAAGGATTTGAGGGAGTTTCACCGCAAACTCAACTTCCAATCTGATTGTATCCTTCGAAGGTAAGAGCTTGGGAAGAGGTAACTTCATTATGGTCTCATCTATGATCTTTTCTTCGGTTAAATCATCTCCTGAACTTACGTTGATTTTCTTGATTTCCATATAACCCCTATATTCTTCCTTCTTCTTAATTCTGTCAGGGAAGAGACTTTCTTTCATGAAGGTGGTGGTGTCACTTTGGAAGGCATTGGGATAAAGATGAAGAAAAAGAGTGTCCACACTTTTTTTAGAAGTATTTATGAAAGTTATAATCTCCTTGCCCAGGAGTTTTTTATTCTCCTTGTCCAATTTAACTTCTATGTTGTAAGAAGCAATTTGAGGGGCGTGTTCTTCGAAAGCGAAGGAAATGGAAAATGATGGAAAGAACAAAAGGGAAAGAATCAAAATGACCTTATAACAGAAGTTCTGTAATTTTGGGGGTGTACTAATAGGAATGCAATTATTTGTGGTCAACATAGTCCCCTCTCCGTAACCCTCCTACGGATTTCACTCTGCTCAATCTCCCGCAAGGGAAGAGGGGACAGCATCGTATCTATCTCAAAGGATTGCTTCGTCGCTCCGCTCCTCGCAAAGACAGTTCATGGATGTGTTTGTAGTGAATCAGGCTTTCTTCACGTAATTTCTCAGAGTCCCAATATTTTTTATGAATATCTCAACCGTGTCGCCTGCCTGCATAGGTCCCACTCCGGCAGGAGTTCCAGTGGAGATCACGTCGCCGGGAAGTAGAGTCATTACCCAAGATACGAAGCTGACAATTTTTTCCACGCTGAATATCATCCGGTTGGTATTGGAGGATTGGCACAACTTGCCGTTCAAGTAAGATTGGATTTTTAAATTGGACACATCTATCTTGTCAACTATAAAAGGTCCCAAAGGACAGAAGCTATCAAAAGATTTAGCTCTGGTCCATTGCACGTCCTTCTTCTGAAGATTCCGTGCAGTGACATCGTTTAAACAAGTAAATCCCAAGATATGGTCTGGAACCGAAGAGGGCGTGAGATTTTTGCATCTATCTTTGATCACCACTGCTAACTCTGCCTCAAAATCCAGCCTCTCCACACCATCAGGATAGAAGATAGTCTCATCTGGTCCAATAACGGAAGTTGAAGGCTTCATAAAAAGAACCGGTTCCTCCGGAACTATGTTAGAGGACTGGCTTTCTTTAACATGATCCAAATAATTCAGTCCCACCAAAATTATTTTGGATGGCTGGCATGGAGGCAAAAGTTTTACCTATTCTGACTTGAAACCCTCCGACCTAATTTGAAACTCACCAAAGACATCTCCGGTAATAGGATGAATCTTTTTATCCACTATTCCATAAAAAGATTCTCCATGGTAAAGGAAGCGGGCAAATTTCATGCTATTTCAAATCCCTTTTAGTTTCCTTGATAACCCCTCACCCCCGCCTCTGGCGGGATTTTCAACCTTGCCCTCTCCCCACAGAGACTGTGTCATAATTGTGTTTTGAGGTTGTAGCCGCAATCTTTAGATTGCGTAAGTCATTGGAATTCAACAGCTCGATTTCGCAGACTAAAGTCTGCGGCTACAAAAACCGAAATTCTGACACACCCTCACAGGGGAGAGGGAACAGCTTCACATCAGAAATAAATGAATTTGTTTAGCTTCTTTTTATCTCTTCTCTTGTTTTTGAGTTCATTAAGACCAAAAGATGTTCTTCCACTGAAGAAGCCAAGGATTTAAAATTATAGCCTCCCTCCAAGACCGAGACCAATCGGTTGTCGCAACACTCAGCCGCCAGTCTGGTTGCCACCTCGGTCATCCTCTTATATCCTGCTTCGGAGAGATTGATTTCCGCTAAAGGGTCATCCTGATGGGCATCAAAACCTGCGGAGATGAAGATGAAGTCTGGAGAGAATTTGGAAGCTAAAGGGTAAAGGATGCTCTCGAAAGCTTCGATATACTCCACGTCGCCGCTTCCGGCAAACATGGGCAGATTGAAGGTGAACCCCTCCCCCTCACCTTCACCGATCTCATTTTCGCTGCCGGTGCCGGGATAGAAAGGAAATTGATGGATGCTGAAATAAAGGACGGAAGGATCGGTCCAAAAGGCGTTCTGCGTTCCGTTTCCGTGATGCACGTCCCAATCTATGATCAAAACTTTTTGGATTCCAAATTTTTTCTGCGCATACTTACAAGCCACAGCCACATTATTGAAGATGCAAAAGCCCATGGCTCTATCTTTTTCTGCATGATGTCCCGGAGGTCTTACCGCGCAGAAGGCATTTTTTATTTTTTTGCCCATCACCGCATCCACTGCCGCCATCACGCCTCCTATGGCTAATAAGGCTATGCGATAAGATTCCGGACCCACTGACGTATCCGGATCCAACATAGCTCTCCCCTTTTGACAGATCTTCTCCACCATCCTGATATAATGAGGATCGTGCACCATCTCCAGCCATTCTACAGAAGGAACGTAAGGTTCCACCCTCTTTAATTCCGATAAAAGACCCTTATTCTCTAAATATTCTACCAGACTTAAAAGCCTCTCTTCGTTTTCAGGATGATTCAGGCCAGAGTTATGCTTCAGGTAATCCGGATGGTAGATGAAACCAGTGGGCAGGCTTTTGTTATTTTTTTTATTTTCTTTTTTCTTTCCTTCGTGCATTTTCTATACCATTCTTTTTCCCAGTTTAATGTTTCCCTGCAAATAATTAGATATTTCAGTAAGTCAGATACTTCCGAAGAGCTATATGCCCAATTTATATTTCACTTAAGGATTTGTCAAACAGATAAAACAAGGAACCATGACAAAACATGTTAGAAGTCTCATATTTAAAAGCTCCATATGGTGACCAATTTCACGTTTCCATCTTTTATCTGAATTTTCAGTCCACTAGGCTTTCTCTGAAGCAGATCTTTGTTTGACTTCATAACAACTATGGGGCTTCCTATTATGTCATAAATCCATGAACCTACGAATAAAACAAGTCCAGCTTCTAATTCGATTACCCATCCCTCGCGGGGTTTTCCGGTTATTGTTTCTATGCCGCCTACCAGACCAACGGCGATAAGACCAGTGCCGACCAATTCGCTGCCTAATAGAACAAATCCAGTGCCAATCTTGCCTGCATAAAAATGACCTGCTCCGTGAATAATTGCGCCAGGAACCAAAGCAATCCCAAAAGCCATCCAGGGACTCTTTAACTTTCTTGAATCTGAGCTACTTACTTTATTAGAATCATTCCGCTGTTCAAAAAACAAAAAAACAGAATTACCATTTGGCAGTCTATTTGTCCAGCTATTTCTGAAAACGTAGCTTTGTGGTTTGTTAGTTAATGAATAAGCTCGAACTGACAAACACCCGATCAAAAGTATTGTTAATCCGATTGTCCTTCTAAATCCTTTCATTTTAGTATGTTTATTTTTCTAAACTGATTTACGGCTTGCCCCTGACTACTCCTACCGCCAGACTTTCTGCATTGAAATACTTTTTAGCTACGTCTCTTATTTGCTCTTTTGTCACCTGATTTATTTTTTGGGGATATTCTTCTACTTCCTCTATTCCTCTCCCCAAAAGCTGGGCTTTGGCGTATTGCTTGACCAAAGCGGAATTAGTTTCCAAAAGTATCTGATATATTCCGGTGATGTATCTTTTGGCGGTCTCAAGCTCAATATCTTCCACCAAAGCGGTCTTGAATTTAGAAAATTCATTCAAAAGCCCTTGTTTGGACTCCTCTTCTTTTTCAGGAGAAGTGGCGATATAAGCATAAAAGACCCCGGCATCGCCCCAGGAATCATTATTACCATACACGGTATATGCCAAACTTCTTTTCTCCCTAAGCTCATTGAAAAATCTGCCCCCTCCTCCGGAAGCAATTGCTTGAAGCGCTTTGAGCGGGTAAAGATCGCCGTCTTGATATGAACAGGTAACAAAGCCCAAAGCCTGCGCAGTCTGAGACTTGGCTCGATCTTCGACCATTATTTTTCCCCCTTGTTTACTTTTAACCTCAATTATCTCAGAAGGTGGAATCTCAACCTTTTTAAAACCACGCAAATTTTTATTCAGCTCTTCTTTTAACTTCTCCGAATCAAAATCACCTACTGCTACGATTAAAATATTGTTTGCACCAAAAAATCTATTATACCAATCCACCACCTCTCCCCTATTTAAGCTATTCAAAGCTTTAGACTCGCCCAGGCTGTTCAAGCCATAGGGGTGATGAGGAAAGATCGCTTGATAAAAAAGATCAATAGGATAGTCTGCCATACTGTCTTTATTTTTCTTAATCTCCGCCAAAAGAATATTTTTTTCCTTTTCCAACTCCGCTTGCTCAAAGACCGGGTTTTTGACTACATCCAAAATAATGCCCAAGCCATTTGTTAGGTTTTGGGATAAAAGCTTTACCTGGTAGCCAAAGTAGTCCGCATTCACCTCCAGATCAATAGATGCTCCCAACATCTCCATAAGATTGGAGATCTCAAAAGCACTCTTGCTTTCGGTCCCTTTCAAACTGGTTCTTAGGGTAAGCTGGGTTATTCCACAATTACCAAGAGATTCATATATCCGCCCTCCTTTAAAATAGATTCCCAAAGAGACCAATGGCAAAGAGTGATTTTCCCTGGTAATCAAAGTTGGACCATAAGCAAGTTTTTCTCCCTTTGCTTCTTTTCCGCCATAAGCGGATCTTTTATCAGACACAAATTCAGTTGATGAAATATCAACTCTTTCTTCGTCCGATTTAACCAATGCCAGTTTTTCACCCCCCACCTCCCCCATTTCTTCCTTTAGACTTTCTTTGATCGAATCTTTTATCATGGTTGCAGTTATTTTCTCATCGAAGTCCCGGTTAGGTCTATATTCCAATAGGCTGGCACCCTCCAAAGTCAGATATAAAGAAGCGACTCTTTCTATATCCGCTTTGGTCACCTTCTCCACATTTTCCAGATACTCATCCGCTAAGCGAAAGTCACCATACGACTCGAAAAAAGCCAAATTCTCTGCATACCCCATGGCGGTCTCGGTGGAGGAAAGATATGAAAATTTCATCACATTTTTAGCTTTGGTCAGCTCCAACTCAGAAACGTCCGAAATCTTCAACCTTTCAATCTCTCTGAAAATCTGGGCCTCTGCGGGTAAAAGGTCTTTGGCTTCAAGCTCGGCTTCGATGGTCAAGACACCAATGTCTTTCAGACCGAAAGCTTCAGATTTTATGGAGGTAACCAATTTCTCCTTTTCCTTTAAAACCTGACTGAGCCGAGAGCTTCGCCCGTGTCCCAAGATGTGCGACAATACATCCAAAGCAAAAAAATCCTGATCCAATTTTGCAGGAATATGAAATCCAATCTTAAGATAGGTCTGGGTGATGTCCCCTTTCAATTGGGCGTATTTGAACTCTCTTTGTTCAAGCTCTTTGGGAGTGGGTTTCTTTTCCGTGCTTTCCTTTATGAAATCTCCGTAATGATCCTTCACCGCTTTTAAAACTTCTTCAGTTTTTATGTCTCCTACGATGGAGAGGATGATATTATCCGGTCGGTAGAAACCCAGGTAATGATTTTCCACCTCTTTCTTTTTGAAACCTGCGATTTGCGTCTCAGTTCCTATTCTCCATCTTCGAATGGGATGTTTCTGGAAGGCAAGCTCCATCAGCTTCTCCCAAGCCAAAGCATCAGGATTATCTAACTTTCTTTTGATCTCCTGGATTACCACCTTCTTCTCTTTCTCTAACTCCACTGAATCGATAACCGAGTTGAGCAGGGCATCAGATTGAAGCTCCAATCCCTCTTGGGCAAATCTTTGGGGAAGCACGGTGTAGTAATTAGTGTTTTCGTAAATGGTTCCTCCGTTAAGATACCCTCCCAAACTTCTGGTCTCATCTCTTAGTTGTCCCACTTTTCTTTTTTTAGTCCCTTTGAAAAACATATGCTCCAAAAGATGTGATATTCCGGTCAAGCTATCCGGCTCATCGAAATACCCGACTTTCACCAAGGTATTGATGGCGACCACCGGAGCGGAATGGATTTCTTTGACCAACACGGTCATTTTATTATTCAACACCACCTTGGTCACATGCGAAGCATTCATAGTATCTTGTTTATTCACTCTCTGACACCCTAATAGAAGAACAAAGATCAAAATTAAAAAAATTGTTTTTGTTGTCAAAAGCAAACTCATTTTCGATTCTTAACAGGCCCATAGCTGACGTTTATACTTAATTAAACAATTCTTATTTGACTGTCAAGCGAATTAGGAGAATTATTTGTGCCCGCTTATGCATCGTGATTAAGCTGTTCCCTATATTTGAAGCATGGTTTTTGTATCTTTATCTTCCCCCCCTTGGTTTGACCCTCTCTGGGAGTGAAGGAAGATGAGGCTCCCTGTAGATAAAAATCTGCCCCAAGCTAAAAAGCTTAGGGCAGATTGAAAACGCTTTGGTTTTTCTATTTAAGATGAAGAAATGCTTTTCTTATGGACACAGACTTCGGGTTTTTCTTATCCTTTTCCTGTTCCTGCGGATCCAGAAGAGGATAAAATTTTCTTATACTCATTCTTATTGGTCAAAATCTCAAAGGCTTTCTGGATGGCGGGATCGGTCTTCAAGATGATCTCTTCATAATAGCCTTTTTCACCATAGAGATTGTTCAAAATACCCCCTTTGATCGACTTTTTGATGTAGTCGATGCTTTGGTCAAAATCCTTTTCCTTTTCTTTTTCTATCAAACTTTGCATATTCTCCAGAGTCTTTGCAAATACCTCAGAATTTTTCTGCTCTTCGACATGCTTTTTTAAGTTATCCA
>Ga0315274_10016012_pt1 | contig 10607 bp, 5 predicted proteins | sample YL17G02_20_MG_FD_203700 | JGI IMG/M metagenome (GOLD analysis project Ga0315274, IMG submission 203700) | Sediment microbial communities from Yellowstone Lake, YNP, Wyoming, USA - YL17G02_20 | ecosystem: Environmental > Aquatic > Freshwater > Lake > Sediment | place: USA: Wyoming | collected...
GAAGATTGCTATTTAATGTTTAATGTTTGCGACCCTGTAGTCTGCCCTACTTCAAGATGCAACTTGGGGGGAAATTATTATGTTGAGGATGTTGTTCAGTCAGGAATTATAGGAAGCATTGCTTTGTGTTTGCCTAATATAAAAGAAGGAATTTTTATTCCTGTTTGTTTGACTGGAATACATGCAGGAATTGAGGGATATTTGAGCATATTGAAAGCGCACAGGGATTGTTTGGCTGAGAGTTTGGCTACTGGAAAACATATTGGAATTTGCGATGAGATTTATTCTATTTATCTTTGTGAGTTTTTCTGGAGGCAATTAGCTCCTGTGTTAAATATAATTATTCCTAAAATGATTGAGCTTGCTTACGGGCAGGGAACTAGGGGAGGGGGGGAGTATCTTACTGTTCAAACTGCGTGGAATAATATGGAGAAATCTGCGCAGTATTTTTCAAGTTATTATGCTGCTAACTCTGTGAAGTCATTCCAGATTAGAAGCACAGAGGAAGTTGGAACTACTATTTGCAAAGCTTTTGTTTCAACTAGATATCCTAATCTGAAATTATTGCTTGAGCCTGATTCCCCTACGCAGTTTTCAGCATGGTTTTCGGAAATTCCGTATACAGACGCAACTGTTCCGGCTACTTCACAGTATAAGGTATTTTATCATATTTATGCTGGGGAAGATTCTGGAACTTATTATTCTGTTTATCTGAAAAATCCTCCTGGAACAAGCTTCTATGAAACCAATCCAACTGTCTTTGTTGCTTCGGGATATATTCCTGCTGGAGAGTATGCTGACGCGACTAGAGATTTTACTGCTCCGGTTGGATATAAGGAATTGTGCGTGAGATTAAATGATCAGGAGAAGTGCGGTTTTAAGCAGGTTTCATCTGATTTTGCTGTGAATTATATTAAAGATAAGTATATTGCTGAGCAGGGAGCAAACTCTGTTATAAGCGAGAAAGAGTGCGTTTCTGGAACTCCTTCAGTTTATACTTTAGCCCAACCTAATATACAGGCTGGATTGGAAGAAACGGGAATGCCTGAACTTTACAGCAGAGGAATAACAAGAATATGCGCGACTGATGACCCTGGAAAAACAACTCAGCCTGGAAGATGGAAAGATGTTGGATATTGCGATGATACTAAAGTTAGATGCTGGATTGATACTCAGGATGTTTCAGACAATATCAATGCTAAGGATTTGAGAAATGCAACTTTGACTAGCATTGACAATATGAATGTTAAGAATCAGATTGATACTAATAATTCTGATACTGTTGAAGCGAGCAAGTCTAATTATGATGTTCTTTCTGCTGGTGTTGGAAAGTTTGCAAAAGATTATTCTGATAAGATTTCAAGTTTGTCTACAAAATTACAGATTCAGGATATGGATGTTGAAATTGAGAGAATTGCAAGTGAGATTGATTTGAAATATGAACGAGCTGTTTTCAATGAGCAGAAGGTAAGGTTTGTGTTGATGAAGGCGGGGCTTTATGAAAATGCTACTCGGATTTTGTATGCAAAATTCAGAGATAGTTTGGTTGTTCCTGTTTCTGCTCCGAAAACTGCTGATACAACAGTTACTCCTGATGCTTGTAAAAATCAAATTTATGTTGAACCCCCGTCTCCTGGCGCGCAGGTGAAGGATTGTTACGGATATACTTGGGAGAAAAAAAATGATGGAAAATGGTTTAAGATGTTTAAGCCTGATGGAAGCATTGTTAGTTCTAGCGAGGAGGAAACTTTAGACTGGAAGTATCTTCTTGCAGTTAAAGAGATTACTGCTAAGCCTTCAAGCACTACTTCAACTGCGAGCTCATCTACGGCTGCACCTGCTGTTTCTACTCAGAAAAAATGTAGTGATTGCAGTAATGTTGTTTTGTCTGTATTTACTTTGGGATTAGCGGGAAAATGTACTGTGGATAAATGTCATGCTATTTCTGGATGTTATTTCAATATTCCAGACAATACGTGCAAGGACTGTCCAGGTTTATGTGCCTCTTTTGATGGTTACAATTGCAGACAGGAAAGTAAGTACTGTACTAAGTTAAGTTGTGAGTGGGATTCTTCTAGTTCAGAATGCATCTCTAATAAAGTTGTTGATACTTCTACCACTTATCTTGCTTAATTTTAGAATAGAATGCGGGAGGAGGATTCAAAATGGGAACCTCCTGCGGGTTCTTCACAACTCCAGCAACCCAAAAAAGTTTTCATCTTCTAATTAGAATATTTAGATACCCAAATGAAAACTTTTTCAAGAACCTATGGTTCTTCTTATCTCCTACCGAATCCTCCTCATTCAATCTTTGATTGAATAGAATGCGGGGAGGAGGATTCGAACCTCCGTAAGCACTAAGCTACTTGGTCCTAAGCATGGCCTTCTATTACCTTTTTAAAGATAGATAAAATCAAGCCCGTTTGACCACTCCGGCATCCCCGCGTAAGAGAAACTAAACAAGTTCCTTTTTATATCTTATGTTCATGTAAATCTTAGGTAATCTCTAAGAATTAAATCGTCTATTAAATTAATGTTAAAATAAATTTTATAAGGGTTAAATTAATTGTTAAAATAAGGTTATTTATTGTTTTTCAGAATATACACTTAAATGTTTAGTGTTTTCTACAACATAAAACTTTATATTCTCATTTTTGCATGCTGAAACATGGGGAAAATTGCTGTTGTGGGAGATATCATGCTTGACAGGTATGATTACTGCAAGAATAGAGATAATCCGGAGAGTTCTGCTCCGTGCTATACTGTTTTGAGAGTTGAGTATAAGCCTGGTGGGGCGGGAAATGTTGCTGCAAATCTCAAATCTCTTGGGGCGGATGCGGATTTGATAGCGGTTGTTGGAAACGATTTTAATGCAGGATTATTAAAAAAAGTTCTGGATGAGAAAGGGGTTTCAACTAAACTTATAATTGACTTCAACAGAACAACAATTGTTAAGGAGAGGGCGCTTTCTGAGAGTGATGGAAGGTATCATTTTAGATTAGATCATGAAAAAGTGGGAGAGATTAATCTTGAACATGCTGCAGAAGTTATTAATCTGATTAGAAGCAATGGATATGAATTAATTTTAGTTTCAGATTATAATAAGGGGATGATTACCAGAGATTTGATGAAACAATTGAAAGAAACAGGTTTGCATATTATTGTTGATCCTAAAGAGGCTCATAAGGATTTTTATCACGATGTATTTATGATAAAACCAAATGTAAGAGAGGTAAGAAAGATGGCTGGGCTGAAAAATGAACTTGAGGCTGCTGAGAGGTTGAAAAATGAACTAAATTCTAGTGTGCTGCTAACTCGAGGGCCTGACGGGGTGAGCTATTTTGGAGTTGATGGAGAGAGATTTGATTTTCCAAGTCAGGCTCATAATGGGGTTTTTGATGTTACTGGGGGAGGAGATACTTTTATTGCAACTTTTGCTCATTTTTATTCAAAGGGAAGAGAAATTAAGGAGTGTGTTATGCTTGCTAATAAGGCTGCCGGGATATCTGTAGGTTATCCAGGGTGTTATGCTGTGAGTGAGAAAGAGGTTTTAGAAAGCTAAAATTAACTGTAATTCTAAACCTTATTTGATTATAAATTATCTGGATATTAAAATGATTACAAGATTATTGGAAAGCTAAAATTAACATAAATCTTAACTTATTTAGAATTATAGATAATGTCAGAAATAGTTTAAAGTTGACAATATTATTTCTTCTTTTTCTTTTCTGATTTTTCTTCTGCTTCCTTGATTTTCAGCTTATCTTCCAAGCCTAATCTGTCTATTAGCTCTTTATACCTGTTTCTTATTGTAACTTCTGTAATTCCTGCAACATCTGCAACTTCTCTTTGTGTTTTTTTCTCGTCATTTATTAGCGCTGCAACGTATAATGCTGCTGCTGCTATTCCTGCCGGGCCTCTTCCGCTTGTTAGCTCGGAAATATCTGCTTTTTTAAGAATTCTTAGAGCGTCATTCTGGGATTTTGGAGATAAATGCAAGATGCTTGAGAATCTTGAGATATAATCTTGAGGAGAGCTTGGGGTTATTTTTATTGCCAGCTTTCTTGTTATGAATCTGTATGTTCTTCCTATTTCTTTTCTTTCCACATCGCTTGCATTTGCTATTTCGTCCAGAGTTCTTGGAATATTGTAACTTCTACAAGCTGCGTAAATACAGGCTGCTATGACTGATTCCATGCTTCTTCCCCTGACTAAACCTCTCTGAAGAACAAAGTTGTAGATTCTTGATGCTTCATCTCTTACAACTGTTGGCAGATTCAGGAAACTTGCTACCCGCCTTAATTCGGACATTGCCAATCTTAAATTTCGCTCTATGCTTGTGGAAACTCTTTCCTGCCATTTTTTTAATCTTAAGAATTTTCTGGTTTGCCCGGTTTCTAATCTGTATATATCAGAAATCTCGCCTACATTAGTTGTCAATCCTTTGTCAAATTTCTGCATACTTAGAGGAGCGCCGCCTCTTCCTTTTTTCTCTCCCTTGTCAAATTGCCCGTGGCCTTCCTGCCCGGTATCCACCATTTTTTCTTCCACAACTAAGCCGCAATCAGAACAGATTAATTCGCCTTTCTGCTCATCATAGGTGAGTCTTGCAGAATTGCACTCTGGGCATCGTTTGGGGTGTGACATTTAGAAAAATTCGATTTTATTTGCTGTTTTAGTTAGATTTATTGATTTTTAGTTATATCGTAAATCTTGCAGGAGTTTTGCCTATTTTCTATCACTAATATTCTCAAAACTCCTAACTATTCGATTGTTTTAGTTAGATTTATAAAGTTATTGCAGAAAGGTTTTTAAATCTTTCTGTAAATCGGGCTTTGCGCGCTTTATTTTTAAAATTAGTTGTTAACAAAAGTTTATTCTGTTAATAAGTTAGGGTTAATGATAATTGGAAGCAATATCCCGATTCCAGGAGGACAATATAGAATTACTCTTCTGTGAGAATTGCGTTGATGCTTCCTTCTTGGCTAGGGCGATTAGTTATTCTTGCTTTTCCCAAATCCGTTTCTATAATTGAGCCTTTTGTCATGATATTCTGCCTTGCCAGGAATTTGTTGCTTGGAGTTTCGAGAACGTTTTTTATTTTTACTTTCTTTGTTTTTCCTGTTTTCCTGTTTAAAACATTGGCTATTTCTGAGAATAACAAAACTGATTTTTTAGAACCGCCCTTTCCTTTCAGGAATTTGCGCTTTTCTTTTCCTAACTTCACTTTTCTTGTCTGCCTGTCAAGCTCGTGGAGTCTTTTCTTTCTAAGCATATGATACTTTCCGCCTGTGATTTTTCTTCCTGTACTCATGATTAGGTGAGAAAAAGTCGGTTTATAAAAGTTTGGGATGAGATTTTTTCAAGAAAAATGCGGATAATTGCCTGAAAATGCGATTATGGAAACATTTAAATATCCATTATCTTTTAAAAGATAATGATAACTAATGAAATAACTGTTAAAATAATAAGAAATGCGAGAAATGGGGAAAGCATCCGCAGCTTGGCAAATAGAATAGGTTTTGCGTATTCGGCTGTTTATAACTGGGTTTTGGAATTAGAAAAATATGAAGTTATTAAAATAACTAAGAGGGGAAATAAAAATGCGATAAAAGTGAATAAAAACTTGATATATAAAAAGTTTATCGAGTTGGAGAGAGCAGTCTCGGTTATAGACAAAGATAATGGGTTTTGGGAATTAGTTAAAAACACGAAGTTACGGGTAAGATTTGCAAGGGGAACTGCAATAGCCATATGGACTAAGGGGGGCTTTATAACCGGTGATTTTTATGATAAATTATACTTTTTGGAGGTATTTGAAAAAGATGTCAGTCCCTTAAAGAAGATATTAAAAGAGAAAGACATAGAATATACCGAGAGTAAATTGGCTGCAAGCAGGCCATTAGTATACCTAATTCCCAAAAAAAGTTTTAAAATAGAAAAAGTTAGGGGCTTGCCAACTGTTCCTTTAAAAGAATTGGTGTCTTACTGCAATGAATTAAGCTTGGATAACGTTTTGGAACAGTTAGACTTATTATATGGCTTGAATTTAAACAAAAGATATTCGGAAATTTATACAAATGTTGGCAAATAAAAAGTTATCATTGATTAGAAATGTTAAAATGAAAAATAAAAAATATGAGCCTCAAATTGAGATGCTAGAATGAAAAATAAAAATTCAAGAGATGGTTTGCTTGAAAGAGAAAAGGAAGTATTAAGATTAATTGAACTTTTCATGGAAAATAATCTTAAATTTATAGTTGTAGGAGGATATGCTGTTTCAACATATAAAAAGAGATTTTCTATAGACTTGGATGCTGTAATTTCAGAGGAAGATTTATTAAAATTTGAAAAAGCGCTGGCTAATGAGGGATATTCTGCCAGCTATGAAAAAGGAATAGCCCTTTTATACGGAGAAAATTTCAAGAGATTCAGCAAAAAAATGAATGGTCTGCCAGTTGATGTTGATTTATTGATTAACGGTTTAGTTTCAAGAACCACTGACTCTACATGGAGCTTTGAGAGCATTAATAACAATTCCCAAATTAGGAAATTGAACAATCTTGAATTTTTAACTCCGCGCAGAGAGCTGTTAGTTTCTATGAAGATGCACAGCGGAAGGTTTTCTGATATAAGGGACATAGTTGCATTAATGCCTTGTGATAAAGAAAAGCTGAAAGGATTTCTTTTAAGAGGAAATTTGAATAGATTAAAGAATTCAATGAATAGACAACTTACTTTTTTGGAAAAACCCCAATTTGATGATAGTTTTAAGGGGATATTTGGAGTTCAGGCTTACAATTCAAAAGATATAGAATTTGCCAAGAAATTATTTAATGAGTTGCTGAATGAGATAAAAGATTAAGATTCTTTTTAGTGATAATTGCTATTTTTGACTGATTTTGCTGATTAGCAGCGGTTGTTCCACATGGTTTTCTGCTTGTTTTTGTTCTGTCTGCTGGCTAGGGAAAATCAAAAGCTATTTAAACCAGTTGTTCCACATATTTTTGTATATTTGCTGACGATGAGTTATAAAAGGGTGGTTGAAAAAAGAGGCAAGAAGTACGGGCCGTATATTTATGAAAGCTACAGGGACAGAAATGGAAATGTTCAGAAAAGATATCTTGGAAAACAGAAATCTAAGCTGAAAATTGTTTTGCCGATTGTTCTTGGGCTGTTTTTTATTTTAGCTGTGGTGGTTGTTCTACATTATCAGGGAATTGTTGGAAGAGTTATGCTTGATTTTAAGGGGTCTTATCTTGAGATTAACTTAAAGAAAGGTGAATTGCTTCCCATGAATTCTAAGATTCTTGTTAGTCAGAATGGAGTTGTGAAAGATTTCCTGCTTAGCGATTTGGCTGAGAGCAATGCTGAAGGAAATTATTATGTTGAGAATATGAATATTTCGGGGAGCGGGAAAGGATATGGATTTGCCGGGAAGAAGTTAGTTTATCCTGAAATCAATTTCATACTCAAAATTGTCAAAGAAAAAGAGGAGAAAAATGAAAGCGAGATAACTAGAAATGAGAGTATTGCAACCAATAAAAGCGGCGGGGGAATCTCTGAAACTCCAATTGAGAATACAACTGAAACTACAACTGAAAATATTACAACAGAAACGCCTGTTGAAGAAACTTCGTCTGAAACGCCAATTCAGCAACCTCAGGAAGAGCCTGGAAATAAACAGGCAAAGGAAGAAAAGAAAGAAGAAAAAACAAAAGAAACTGCAACAGAAGCTGTAACTGAAACAACTGCTGAAACAACACCTATTACAGGCGCGACTGTAAAGGAAGATGAATTGGAAGGAAAGGCAAGCAGGGATAATCCTTTTAATTATGAAGTAAAGAAGAATGAAGATATTGAAATTATTTCTGTTGATAAGGGAAAGATAGATGACTTGAAGAAATCCAGACAGGAAAATGAGATTATAATCAGCACGAATTATTCTGAAGAAATTAGTGGCTTTGGGCAGGATTATCTTGGAGAGGAAGAGCAAACTTTAAGCATTAGTTTAACAGATTTGGGAGCTGGAGCAGAGAGCGGAAATTTAAATGTGAAGTTAGTTTATGGAGATATTGTTCTTGCTGAGGTTAGCAAGGAAATAAGTGTTGAAAATCTGACAATTATAAATAAGACTCTTGTTAATGAAACGATTGCAAATGAGACAACTTTAAATTTAAGCAGTAAAAATACTTCGCTTAAGCAGTATAGGGCTGTTATTAACAAACCGGTAAAATGGCAGAAGAAGATTTCCACTGAAAATCTTTCTGAGATTAGTGTTGAGTTGCCTAAGGAAGCGGAGAATATTTCTGTTAAAATGGGAGAAGAGATTGCTATTGCAGAGCAAAATGCAGAGCTTGAGGAAAAAACTGCGGGGGGAGACAGGGGTAGTTTGATTACTGGGAATGTTGTTCTTAACGAAAATGGCAATGGGATATTCTCTAAAATCTGGAAAAAGTTAATTGGAAGCATAACTGGAAAGGCAGTTGAAACTAATGAAGAAATAAATAGTATTACTGAGACTATTGATTCTAAAACGATTAATGTTAATATTGGGGAGAATGTTGATGAAATTTTAGTTGAATATTACACTCCGGCTCCGATTGCTAATGAAAGCAATATTTCTGGAGGGAAGCAAGTTGTTGTTTATGCTGATGATAACTTGAATTATACGGATGTTTTGGCTTATACTTTAATTGATGAAGAGATTTATGGAAAGATTAGTATAAATGATTCAAGATTGAAATTAATATGGCATGCTTCGTATGAGGATGCGGTTAGATATAGTTATATATCGGTTAATAATTCTGAGAATATAACTGCTGAGATAAACAGTTCTCAAATTGAAGCAGTTAATGAAACAATTGGGAATGAAACTTTAGCAATAGTTAATGAAACATTAAATAATGATGAAAGCCAGGAAGGATTAATAATTGTTAATAATTCTGAAAATAAGGCAATAGAAAATAAAGAAAAAGCGACAAATAATGCCGCTCAGCAGTTAGAACATGTCCTCACAGATTATGATTATTCCAATAATTCTCATTATTTAAATGTTTCGGATAATGGGGAAGGGGAAAGCGCCCGAGTCGCTCAGCGGTTAGAGCAGCTGTCTGAAAAACAGCAGTCCTCACAGACTTCCGGGTTCGACATGAATAACGAAAATCCCGGCTCGGGCGCCCCAAAATCTATTACTGGAAATGTTATTGCTGAGATTGAAAATGAGCTAAATAATTTGACTTATAATAATAATTCGGATAAAGGATTAGGGGATAATTTAATTAATATTAATGCTTCTTTTGTAGATATAGAAGTTGGGTTTGATGAATATGATTTGAATAATGATTCTTACATAGATTATATTGAGTGGAATGTTCCTCATTTATCTCTGCAGACTTATAGTGTTACAATCACTTCGAGCAATGCAATTTTTACTAATACAACTTTAGATGGAAGTTATACTCATTTAACTGTTGATTCATCTTCAACCAATGTTCCGTATGATTCTTTAGTTGGATATTGGAATTTTGATGCTGATAAAATTACAGGCGATTTATTATGGGCAACTGGGAAGGTTGGGAATGCTGGGAGTTTTGATGGGGCGGGGGATTATGTTTTAACCTCAACAAATTCTCTTCTTAATGTGAGTAACAATAGCTTTTCTTTTGGTGGTTGGATGAACACTGCTAAATTGGGGACAAATTATATTATGGGGGAGGGAAATCCAGCAACTTCTGGAGGCAGGGGGTGGACTATTCTTACTACGAGCACAACTGTTGTTTGCAGGTTTAATAACGGAACAGGGGCAGCAGAAGATGCAACTTATACCTACACTGTGCCAGTAAATACTTGGGCGCATGTTTTATGCGTGATTGACAGAACAAATAATTTAAAGCAACTTTATTATAATTCAACTCTTGTTAATTCAACTGCGATTAATAAAACCCGCTTTTTTGGTCATGGAACAGTTGATGTCGCTTTAGGGGTGTCTTCTGGAGCATTAACAACTTCTGTTTGGAACGGCACAATTGATGAAGTAAAAATCTGGAATAGAACTTTAACCGCAACTGAAGTTGCAGATTTGTACAATAATGAAAGCACTGGAATAAATCAGGCAGGCTTGAATACAACTGGATTAGTTGGAGAATGGAAATTAAATGAAAGTTCCGGAATAACTGCTTCTGATTCTCTTGGAGTTAATAACGGAACATGGACTTTTACCAAGCCGAGCTATGATTTTTCAAGCAATAATAATGACGGGACTTTTCAGGCTCAGGCTGTGACTAATTCAACTAATTGCTTGTATGGGGATTGTTTGCAGTTGGATGGGAATGGGGATTATGTAAGCACTACTGTTGCTTCTCTTTTTAATGCGTCTCTCCCCTTTACTATCTCTTTGTGGGAAAGAACTTTAGGGACTGGAGCTGGAAATTTGCCTTCTCCATTTGGATACACGGCTGGCGCAACTTACTCTGGAATTACTATGCAAATTAATAACGGCGGGAAAGCTTATTGCGATAGTTACCCCGGCACAGGAACTTATAGTAGTAGAATAGTAACTCAGTCTGATGGCAATCTTGCAACAGGCACATGGTATCATGTTGTTT
>Ga0315274_10016013_pt1 | contig 10606 bp, 10 predicted proteins | sample YL17G02_20_MG_FD_203700 | JGI IMG/M metagenome (GOLD analysis project Ga0315274, IMG submission 203700) | Sediment microbial communities from Yellowstone Lake, YNP, Wyoming, USA - YL17G02_20 | ecosystem: Environmental > Aquatic > Freshwater > Lake > Sediment | place: USA: Wyoming | collected...
CCAGCCTGCGCCCCGGTTGTCGCGGGGCGGCCAGTTGCTCCAGACATGACGATGTAGTGCAGACCTCTCAGATCGTTGTGTTTGCCATCAACAAGTTGCAAATCCATCTGGCTCGAATAGCGGAAGTCGGGTTGGCGCGGCCTGGCTGCACTTTGCGTTGGGCTTCATGGAACACCGAAGACCCTCGATGACCTGGCGAGCAGTCTTCCCTGAGCCCCTGAGGTCCGTTCCGGATTGAACGATTTCCGCGGTGGCCACGTCCAAAGAACGATTCGCTGGTTGGATTGCCGGCTGGAGGTTTTGGCGCGTGGCCTCCAGACGGGAAGCGGAGAGGGCCCGGGCCAAGCTCAACGCCGGATCTGAAGTGCGGGTTGAGGCGGCGGGCCCTTCGCGCGGCCGAGTGATGGCAGGCCGTCTTGCGGAACGGTTTAGCGCCACCGTTGGGGAGTCTGCCGGGTAGAAACCTGTTGACTCCCGAAGGGCAATATCTAGGCTGCGGCACCGTCCGCGATTGTATCGAGACAACCCCTCGTTCCGTCGCTGAAGAATGAATGCCAACCCGGGAGGATTACCGGTTCACCGGAGTGACGTCCAGCCGGGCGACGCGCTGGTCGTCGCGGAACCGGCGACCGAAGGGCGATCCGGGAGTCTCGGCAAGCTGGCCGCGTCTCCCGCCGCAGTCCGGGCCCTCCCCGCCGAATTCGTCAAGCGCCACCGAATCCTGCCCTGCGAGATTCAGGACGGTATCATCCGCGTGGCGACCGCGGAGCCCGGGAACCAACGCGTGATTGATGACATCCGGCTGCTGACCGGACTGGAGGTGCAGGAGTTCCAGGCGCCGGCTTCCGAGATCCTCGAGAAGTTGGGTCAATGCTACCAGGTGACGGTCGAGAAGATGATCGAGGATCTCAACCCGGCGAAGGGCTCAGCCGTCGAGACCAAGGACTTGCATGATATCGAGGTCATGGCCAATGAGCCGACGGTCATCAATCTGGTCAACCTCATCATCGCGACGGCCTTGCGTGAGCGGGCCAGCGATATCCACTTGGTTCCCTTCGAACAGACTCTGCAACTGCGCTACCGGATCGATGGACTGCTGCAAGAGCAGCCGCCGCCGCCCAAACCGCTGCACGCCGCCTTGGTATCCCGGATCAAGATCATGGCGGACATGAACATCGCCGAACGATACATGCCCCAGGATGGCCACATCCAAATCCACCACCGGGGCGTCCGCGTGGACATCCGCGTGGGCACGTTGCCGACGATTTATGGCGAAGGCATGGTCTTGCGGCTCCTGGAGAAAGGCACGAAGCTGCTGACGCCGCAGGAACTCGGGCTCGACCCGGAGCGCTCGGCCTTGCTGGCGCGCCTGGTGGAAAAGCCGCACGGGCTGTTCCTGGCCACGGGTCCCACCGGCAGCGGCAAGACCACTACGCTCTACTCCATCCTGCAAAGCATCTACACGCCGGAACTGAAGATGTTGACCATCGAGGACCCGGTGGAATACGAGCTTCCGGGCGTCGCGCAGATTCCCGTCCGCCCCAGCCGGAATTTCACGTTCGCCAACGGGCTGCGCGCCATTCTCCGCCAGGACCCGGACGTGGTGATGGTCGGGGAAATCCGCGATTCGGAGACGGCGGAGATTGCCATCCGCGCGGCCCTCACCGGGCACCAGGTGTTCAGCACCCTGCACACCAATGACTCGACGGGGGCGGTGACGCGGTTGCTGGACATGGGCGTGGAAGCGTTCCTGATTTCCTCGTCGCTGGAGGGCGTCATCGCGCAACGACTGGTCCGCAGGATTTGTCCGCACTGCCGGGTCGAGACTCCGGTCACTGCCGTCCTGCGCGCCAAGGTCGAGCTGCTCAGCGGGCAACCGTTGAACGCGACGTACTATCGCGGGAACGGATGCGAGGAATGCCGGGGCACCGGCTACCTGGGGCGCACCGGCATCTTCGAGCTGCTTCCCATAACCCCCGACCTGCGGGAACTGATTCTGCAGAAGCGGTCGAATGTCGTCCTCAGGGCCAAAGCCAGCAAGGTCATGCGCACGATGCACCAGGATGCACTGCAGAAGGCCGCGGCCGGCATCACGTCGCTGGACGAAATCCTGCGAGTTTCTTCCGGTGACCAGCTCGAATGAACACCTTTCGCTACCAGGCCATCGAAGCCAGCGGCACGACCGTCGACGGCGTGATCGAGGCGGACGACCGCAAGACGGCCCTCCAGCTCCTGGGCGGGCGCGGCCTGTTCCCTTCAAGTCTCGAGGCCTGCTTGCCCGCCGGCGGGGCCCCGGCCACGGCGGTGGTAGCCTCGCGAACCTGGACGCCGGGGTTCCGTCTGGGACGAGGCATCAAGCGCAAGGAGATCACCGCGTTCACCCGGGAACTCAGCGCGTTGCTGGGCGCCGCGATTCCGATTCCGCAAGCCCTGGACGGGTTGGGTCAGGAGGAAGAGAACCTGGTCTTGCGGGGAGTGGTCTTGAAACTCTCCGAATCGGTTCGGAAAGGCGCCGCGCTCTCCACGGCCATGGACGAGCACCCCCGGCTCTTCAGCAAGCTCTACGTCAGCATGGTGCGGGTGGGCGAGGAGGCGGGTGTCCTCCCGAAGGTCATGGCCGACCTGGCCCAGTTGCTCGAGCACGAGGATGAGGTCCGCAGTGAAGTGCTGACCGCGGTGTCCTATCCCGTGTTTGTCCTGGCCTTCGGCCTCTTTACCGTGACGATCCTGCTCACCGTGGTGCTGCCCAGGTTGTTCAGCATGCTCCAGGACATGCTGAAGATCCTGCCGCTCCCGACCTTGATTCTGCTGAAGGTCAGCGGATTCCTCCATCACTACTGGCTGCCGATGATCATCGGCGTGCCGGTTGCCATCGCCGGCCTCGGCTGGTACCTGCGGACGCCGAAAGGCGCGGCCCTGTGGGACCAGACCAAGCTGCGCCTGCCCGTGATGGGCGGGATGTTTCGCGCCGCGGCCTTGGGCCGCTTCGCCCGGACCCTCGGCGTCCTAGTGAAGAGTGGCGTCTCGTTGCTTCCCGGACTGAAGATCGTCGAGAATACCATCGGGAACCTGGTCCTCGCCCGGCAGATTGCCCGCGTGGCCGAAGAGACTCGCGGCGGCGATTCGCTCGCCACGCCGCTGCGCAAGCTGGGCATTTTTCCCAGGACGGCCGTTCAGATGATCGCCGTCGGCGAGGAGACCGGCCGGCTGGACGAGATGCTGCTCAAGGTGGCGGACATCGAGGAACGACACATGCGCGCGCGGACGAAGACCTTGATCTCATTGCTCGGTCCGGCTTTGATCCTCGTGGTGGGGGCGCTGGTGGGATTCATCGTGATCGCGTTGTTGCTGCCGATCTTCAAGATGAGCCAGGCCATCCACTGACGGCCGCGAAGGAAATCGAAACGAACACCCCATGAAAAACCGGTTGGATCAACGAAAGTCCGGCGGCTTCACTCTCATCGAGCTGATGGTGGTCGTGATTGTCATCAGCATCCTGGCGGCGACCATCATTCCCAAGTTCATGACCACGACGTACGACGCCAAAGTGAGCGCCGCCAAGTCCAACATCGCCGTGCTGCAGTCGGCCCTCGAGCGGTTCAATCTGCACCTGGACCGGTACCCCACCGCCGACGAAGGTCTAAAGGTCCTCCTGGAGGCGCCCTCGAGCGAAGACAAGAAATGGCGCGGCCCTTACATCGAGCAGCTTCGGGCCGACCCATGGGGCAATCCCTACCAATACCGGCGTCCCGGGCTCCATCATCCGACGGGCTACGACCTCTGGTCGAGAGGCGCCGATGGCGCGGATGGCGGCGAAGGCGAGAATACCGACATCGGGAATTGGCAATGAGGCGGATGCCTCCAGATGAATCTTGCCGTGGCCGCCGGCGTCCGTCGGCGCACTGTGGGCGACGCGGGGATCCGATCGGGCTTGCGCCCGCCGGCAAGCGGTTCGCGGGTTTTTCCTTGATCGAGTTGATGGTGGTGGTGGCGCTGATCGGCATCATGACGGCCATGATCATCCCGGAGATGAGGGGCACCTACGAAGACGCCTTGCTGCGCTCCACCAGCCGCGAGCTGGTGGGTGTCTGCAGCCTGGCTTCCAGTCGCGCGGTGAGCCTCAACCAACTGCTCCGTGTTCGCTTGGACAAGCGCACCGGCCACTACGCGATCGAACGGAAAGTCCGCGATCGAAAAGGAGGGAGCGCCTTCATTCCGGTCCGGGATGTCCCGTTCGGCGAAGGCCAATTGGACACGCGCATCGCCATCGAGATACGAAAACCAGGTGAGGGAGAGAGCCGGGCCGAGTTGAACCGGGCAGCGGGGGTGAATCGCCCGGAGGATCTGCGCAGCGCGGATCGCGAGGAAGCCATCGCGTTCTATCCCGACGGCACCGCCGATCCGGGGGAGATCCTCCTCCAGGACCGCGGCGGTTTCCGGCTGGCCTTGCGCGTCAACCCGGTTACCGCTCGCATCCGCGTCGTCGAACTGGAGCCCCCATGAGCGCCAGGCACGCCAACGCCGGTTTTTCCCTGGTGGAAGTGGTCTGCGCCATTCTCATCCTGGGCTTCGCGCTGGTGGCCCTGACGGAAGGCATTACCACCGCTCTGAAGTCCAGCAAGGAGTCCGAGCTGCAAACCACGGCCGCTCTGATCGCGGCGGGACAGATCGAGACGCTCCGGGCCGAGGGTGGCCTGACCGACGGCGAGACCGATGGTGAAGGCCTGGGCGACCTCTCGCTTTACCGATGGAAGCAGTCGAGCACCCCCACGTCGGTCGATGGCCTCCATGAGGTCGCGGTCGTGGTCGAAAACTCGAAATCGGGCCAAGCCATCTACGAGTTGCGGACGTTGCTGTTCGAGCTTCCGGAGGACACCGCCTTGACCAGCCCGAGTGACCGGAGGGCCACCTCGCGAACCAACCGAAGGGAGGGCAGGCGGTGAATCTCTCGGGAGCATCCCGGCCGACCTGCTCCGGCTTCACGCTGGTCGAGCTGGTGGTCAGTTCGGCGCTCATGGCCATCATTCTGGTCGCGGCGTACATCTGCCTGAGTGCCTGCCTCGCCAGCCAGAAGCTGATGGAGGCCCGCCTGGAAGTCGTCCAAAATGCCCGGGTGGCGCTGGCCCTCTTGACTGCCGACCTGCGCTGCGCCTGCCCGCTCTCGAAGGACTATGACTTTCTCGGCGTCCATCGCATGTTCGGCGGGACGGAGGCGGACAGCATCGATTTCGCCACCCACAATTACACTCCGCGCCGGCGGCACGAGGGGGATTTTTGCCAGGAGAGTCTCTTCGTGGACCGGGAGCCTGAGGCCGGCCAGTTGTGCCTCTGGCGCCGGCGTAATCCCACCCTCGCATTTGACGCGCTCTCGGGAGGAAGCCGGGAAGAGATCGCGCGCGGGGTTCGCGGACTGCGGTTCGAGTATTTCGACGGCATCGACTGGTACGACGATTGGGGCGAGCAAGATCAGCGCCGCCAACAAACCTCGTTGCGGTATCAGGGGAATCTGGCCGGCCTGCCCGAGGCGGTGCGCATTACGCTCTGGCTCGACCCGGACCCGAAGGCGAAACCGGTGGCGTCGGCGGCCAATGAAAACGCCGAGCCGCCGATGGTCTTCCAAACCGTGGCCCGTCTGGATCTGGCCGGCAGGCCGCAGGGCGGCGCTTCCGGAGGTTCTTCAGCGGGGAGTGGGCCTGACACGGGCAACCCGGCAACGCCGGGCGTGCCCGGCGGTCGAAGCGATTAGAACCATGCGCCTCAAAGCCTCAGTTCTGGTCGGTCTGCTCTGGTGCCTGGCGCTCCTGTCGATCGTCGTCATGGGCCTTCTACATTTCGCTCGCGGCGACTTGCTGGTCGTGAAGAATTATGGGGATCGGATTCAGGCCCGTTACCTGGCGCTGGCGGGTATCGAGAAGGCCAAGGCGCTTCTCTACCAGGACGCCCGGAACCGCAGCCGAAGCGCCAGGAACCATACCGGCGAACTGTCCGACGCTCCGCAGCACTTTCGCAACGTGCCACTCGGACGCGGGCAATTCCAGGTCTTCCGTTCGGGGCGAGCGGACGAGGGGGGCGGCGTGGTCTTTGGGGTCAGTGACGAGGAAAGCCGTCTCAACGTGAACACCGCCTCGTCCGATGAACTCAGCAAGCTCGATGGCATGACCCCGGATATCGTGGCGGCCATCATGGACTGGAGAGACGCGGATAATCAGGTGACGCCGGGCGGCGCCGAGGTGGATTACTACGCTTCGCTCCGGCCACCCTGCCAACCGCGAAATGGGCAGCTCCAGACCGTTCGGGAGCTGTTGATGGTCCGCGGTATTTCGCATGACCTGCTGCTGGGAGACGACACGGACCAGAAGCCGCTCCTGCCTGCCGATGAAGCCGACGCCGAAGGCTTCCTGGCTTCGGCCGCAGGCGCTGGGCCGTTCGGTGCCGGTTGGGCCGGTGTCCTCACGGTGGATTCCTCGGTCCAGAACGTGAACGCGTCCGGCCAGGACTTTGTGAACGTGCTGTCGGCCGACGAGAATACGCTGACGAGCGTCAAAGGGATCACCCCGGACATTGCGAAAGCGATTGTTGCCTATCGTGGACAGAACCGTATCCAAAGTGTGGCCGACCTCCTGGACGTCACCGCCGTTCAGACCCAGCCGCAAGATCAGCTTCAGGGACGCCCGAGACCGTCCCAGCCCGCCCAGGGGCAAGCCCCGTCCGGCGCGAATCCCCAGGCGCCGAGCGCCCCCGTTTCCAATCCTTCCGGACCGAAGGTGGTGAGCGAAACCCTGCTCATGGACCTGGCCGATGATCTGACCGCGCAGTCCGATCGGGCCCTGCCGGGCGTGGTCAACATCAACACCGCGAGCCTCGAAGTGCTCGCCTGTCTGCCAGGCATGAATCCTGACCTGGCGCAGGCGGTCATTTCGTTTCGGCAGTCCAATGGAGCCTATCCCAACATCGCCTGGCTGTTGCGGGTGCCGGGAATGAGCCAACCGATTTTCAAGCAGGTCGCCCCGCGGGTCACCGCCCGCTCGGAGACATTCCGCATTTTGAGCGAAGGAAGAATCCCTTCGTCGGGAGCACGCCAACGCATCCAGGCGGTCGTCCACGTCGATCTGCACGGCCTCACCGCGCTCTCCTACCGGGAGGATGACCTATGAGGGAATTCCCCTTCTTGAGCTCGTCGGCTGTCTATCTCGAGATCGGCCAGAGTTCGCTGAAGGCGCTCCACGGAGATGACGGCCTGGAAATGGCGCTGGAGCGCCTGGAGGACGGACGACTGAGCGGCCCGTGCCGGGAGAAGGTCAGCCTCGGTCTCCGACGACTCCTCAAGAAGAAAGGCTGGCTGGGCCGGGTGCGAGCCTACTGCGCCATCGGCGCGCGGGGCGTCGCGTTGCGACGATTGACTCTGCCTCGCACGGGCAAAGACGAACTGCGGCGGCTCCTCCTCCTGCAGATTGAGAGCGAGTTCCCGCTCCCGCCGGACGAACTGGCCTGGGGTTACCGGCTGCTCGGCGAGGACCCTGTACGGCCACCCGGCACCCCCGCACGGCAAGAAGTCCTCGTCGTCGCGGTGAAGAAAGAGGTGGTGGAGGAATACTCGGAAGTCCTTTCCGCGTGCGGCCTGAACCCGGTCTTCACACTGGCGGCTGCGGCACGGGGCCACCTCGTGCCACCGGCTGCCGGACCTTATGCGCTGCTGGATGTGGGATCCAGCCAGTCAGAGCTGGCCTGGTTTGAGCACGGCGTACCCACCGCCGTCCGCATTCTTCCGTGGGGCGACGACAGCTTCACCCGCTCCATCGAACACAGCCTCCACATCAGCCACGACGAGGCGGAGAAACTGAAATGCCAGTTGGACCAGGGAGCCGCGCCCGAGGGCGAACTGGGACTGAGGGCCTGTGGCGCCGTGGAAGCCGCCCTCGACTCGCTGGGCCGGTCCCTCGAGGGCACTGGCAGTGCGCCAGAGATTTACCTGACCGGCAGGACCACGCTGCGAAAGGAAATCGCCACCGGCCTGGCGAGACGCCTGGGCAAGATTGCGCCCTGCGAGCCGCTGGGCGTGGTTGAGGGCGAAGGCCGTTCCGCCGCAATCCTGGGCCTCAAGCGATCGGTCGAGGAGAACGGAGCGCCCCCGTCCTTGGTGCTCCAGGTCAAGCCGATGAACGGCCCGGCCGGCCTGACGCGGCCCGCTCCCTTGCAGTGGGCCGCATTGGCTGTCGTGCTCGCGATCGCTTCACTCCTGTTCCCGTACGCGGAAGCGACCTTCCTCAAGGCGCGTCTGGCTCGCCGACTCGCGGCGATCAAGGCCGACCAAGGGAGGCTCGCCACGATCGACCGCGAGCTGGGCTTTCTCCAATTCCTGAAACAGAGTGAGCCGCCCTATCTCGATGCAATGTATCTCCTGTCCAAGGCGGCGGTGCCGGGAACGCGCATCGATTATCTCTCCATGAACCGCCGCGGCGATCTCTCCCTGCGCGGGTCTCTGAGGGACGGCACGCAAGTGGCCGATTTCCGCTCGAAGCTCATCGACTCCGGTTTTTTCTCAACGGTGGTCGTCGAGGAACAAACCCCCACGCCCGACCGTCAGAAAGTCAACGTCCGGATCACAGCCCAATGGAAGTCGGCCGCCGACCGTGAGTCGCTCGCCGTCGGACCGACGGCCGCGGAGCTGACCAAGCCGAAATCGGCCGGAGTGGAGGCGTCGCCGGGCGGGTCACCACCGGCGGTACGCCCTGGCCTCGAGACCCCGCCCGGCGCTCCGCTCCCCGGCGCAGCGCCATCTCCTGCGCCGCCCCGGACGTCGCCCCCACGCACTGACCCCAAGCAATAATCCCATGCGCGAACTCACCGCCCGCGAGAAACGCACCGTCCGCCTTGGCTTGGCGGTCGTGGTCATTTACCTCGCTTGCTTCGGCGGCCTGCAAGGCTGGAAATCGTTTTCGAAGAAGCGCGCGGATTACCAGCAACTGGCCAGGCAGGCGCAGAGCCTCCGGCAGGAAATCCAGCCCTACGAGAGCAAGGTCCTCCTCGTAAGGAAGCTCATGGAGAACTTCCACCTGGACCCGGCGAAGCTGACCAACAGGACGGTGGTCGCGGAAGCCAGTGCCGCCATCCAAAAGGCCGCCATGACCAGCGGCGTCGTGGTCGGTGCCGTCCGGGAGGAGTATGCGCGCGGTTCGGCCAAGGAACTGGCCATCATCAAACTCGAAGGGAACGGCCCGGTTCCCGCCGTGATGGCCTTCCTCTACCGACTGGAGAGCCTGGGCTATCCGCTGATCGTCGATTCAGTTCAGATCGGTTCCGAGACGGGGAGGCCAGGGGGACCGATGGGGCCGGGCGGACCGATGGCCGGCATGACGCCGATGGAGCCGGGCGGACCGATGGCCGCCACGGGGCCGATGGGGCCGGGCGGACCGATGGCCGCCATGGGAGCGATGCCCCGCATGGGGCCGCCGGGCATGCTCAAGCTCAGCCTGACAATCGTCATCCTGAACTTTGAACAGTGGAAAAACGAGGAGATACCCAATGCCTGAGCGTTCCGAACGGATCCTGAGAATCGCCTGCATCTGCCTGGCGGCGCTGCTGCTCTTCCAATTCGCCCGCCTCGTGCTGCGGAAGGATCCGTTGAAGAATCTGAGCATTCCCGCGCTGCCGTCGCTGCCTCCCGCCGCCGACGCGCGAGCGAGCGGAAGCCGGACGAATCCCCCTTCACGCCCGGGCCTGGCCGGGTCAGGGACGAATGCCCCGGCGGCCCAAGAGCCCGGAAGGAAAGGAACCAATCCGGTCCCCGAACAGGCGTTGGCAAAGACGGAAACAAACTCGGTTGCGGCCAGAAGCTCATCAAAGACTGGGACGAATTCCCTGGCCCGTCCGGCCTCGGGAACGAAAGGAACGAACTCCGTTTCAGACCAGGAGTTGGCCGCCCCGGCAACGGCTGCGATGCCGCGTCCGGGACCGGGACACCCAGGGGTAGATCCAGGTTCACCCCCTGAAATGGCCCTGATGGGGATGAATCCGATGTCCCGCCAGGGACCCGGAAGGAGAGGCCCGCCCCTGCCGCCTGCCATCCAAGCGCGCGTTGACCGGATTGTCGACAGCGAACTCCTGGCGCCCATCATCCGCCCCTTGCCGATGGCGTTGTTCGGCATCGCCGGCCAGAATGCCTTTCTCCGCGCGCCCAACGGCCAAACCGGAATGGTGAAAGAAGGCGAGGAGTTGGGTGGTGTAAAACTGCTCCGCATCGGCACTAATCGGGTCCTCGTCGAACAGGACGGGCAGAAAAAGGAATTGATGGTCTTCGCCGGCTTCGGCGGCGAGTCGCTCTTGCCCAAAGAAAAGGAAAGTCCCCAATGAAGTCACCTCCAAAGCTCCAATCCACAAGCGGCGTTGCCCCGGCCCTCATCGGCCTGTGCCTGCTCAGCACGCTGGTCTTCGGCAGCGCCCTGATTCGCGCCTCGGCCCAACCCGCGTCGGACACCCCCGCCGCCGCCGAGTCGGCTGGCAACGCGACAAGCCCGGCGGCGGCCGCCAACCCCAGCGCGCCTTCCGGGGCGGCCAAAGCGGAATCGCCGACCAACGAAACGGCCCGCGTCCCCCTCGCCGAACTGGG
>Ga0315274_10016014_pt1 | contig 10606 bp, 11 predicted proteins | sample YL17G02_20_MG_FD_203700 | JGI IMG/M metagenome (GOLD analysis project Ga0315274, IMG submission 203700) | Sediment microbial communities from Yellowstone Lake, YNP, Wyoming, USA - YL17G02_20 | ecosystem: Environmental > Aquatic > Freshwater > Lake > Sediment | place: USA: Wyoming | collected...
ACCCACACGTTTATCGGCCCGGGGGCGGTGGCGAGTGGGGTAATAGCACCGGAATCAAGAATATTCTGAGGAGACGACGATGAGACAAGCGGTTATTCTGGCTGCCGGAGAGGGACAGAGGCTGAGGCCATTTACCGTAAACCGGCCGAAAGTGATGCTGTTCATTGCCGGCAAGCCGATTCTGCAGTATGTGATTGAGGCACTGGCGCAGAACGGTGTTCGCGATATTGTGCTGGTGGTCGGTTATCGGAAAGAGCAGGTGCTTGACTATTTCGGCTCCGGCGAGACTTTCGGCGTTGACCTGACCTATGTTACGCAGGAACGTCAGCTGGGGACAGCCCATGCGCTGGCCCAGGCGAAAGGAGATATCAAAGATGATTTCCTGGTTCTGCCCGGCGATAACCTGATTGCTGTGGAGACCATCGACCGGTTTGCCGCCACTGCGCCCGAGGCGGTGCTGGTGAAGAAAGTGGAAAATCCGATGCGGTATGGCGTGGTTGCCGTGCAACGCGGCACGGTGAAGGAAATCATTGAAAAGCCGGCAGAAGCGGCCAGCAATCTGGTCAGCACCGGCATATATTCCTTCAGCCGGGCGATTTTCGACTTTGTGGAACCTCAGCTGGACCTTCCCGATGTCGTTAACCGGATGATAAGCCAGGGCCAAAAAATCAAGGCCCTGGAAACTGAGGGCGCATGGCTGGACGCGATTTACCCCTGGGACATCCTGAGTCTCAACGCCGCCATTCTACAGCAAACTCAGGCGAAATCAGGCGGCACGGTCGAAACCGGTGTCACCTTGAAGGGGCAGGTCTCCATCGGAAAGGGTACGGTGATACGTGCCAACTCATATATCGCGGGGCCGGTGGTTATCGGGGATGGCTGTGAAATCGGCCCTAGTGTCTGCATCTTCCCGGCGACGAGCATCGGCAATAACGTGGTCATGGCGCCGTTTACGGAAGTGAAAAACAGCGTCATCGGCAATGATGTGAATATCGGTTCGGGCAGCATCATACACGACTCGGTCATCGATAATAGCTGTAATATCAGTGGACAGTTCACCGCGTGCAGCGGCCAGGAGGAAATCGCTGTCAACCAGGAACACCATTCGGTCAACTTTGGGGCGATGCTCGGGGAAGGGTGTACGCTGGGCAACAGCGTGACGGCGCAGCCGGGTGTAATCGTCGGGAACTACAGCCAGATACGGTCACTGAAACTGATCAGCGGTCGACTGCCTGACCGGAGCCTGGTAATGTAAATCGGAGTTTGCGGAGCGAACTGGCAATATGTGCGGTATCGTTGGCTATATTGGAGAAAGACCGGCCGGGCCAATCCTGCTGAAGTGTCTGGCCCGACTGGAGTACCGTGGCTATGATTCCTGTGGCATTGCGGTGGCTGGCGGTGGTTTGCGGGTACACAAGGACGCGGTCAGGGTGGAGGCCCTGAAGGGGCAGCTCCCGCGCCGTATTGAAGGTAAAATCGGTATCGGGCATACGCGGTGGGCTACCCACGGAGCACCATCCCAGGTCAATGCTCACCCGCACTGCGACTGCACCGGGAAAATCGCCGTGGTGCACAATGGCGTGGTCCATAACTTCCAGCAGTTACGGCAACAACTAATCAAAGAGGGGCACACCTTTGTCTCAGAAACGGATACCGAAGTTATTCCCCACCTTGTCGAGAAGTATTTTGCTGGCGACCTGGAGAAGGCGGTGGCAAAGGCACTTGATGAGATGGAAGGCTCCTATGCCATCGCTGTGCTCAGGGACGGCGAGCCCGAGCTCATCGCGGCCAGAAAGGAAAACCCCTTGATTATCGGCATTGGTGACGGGGAGAACTTCATCGCCTCGGATGTGCCAGCATTGCTGGACTACACCAGCCGGGTTATCTATCTGGAAGATGACGATATCGCCGTGATTACCGGGGAAGGCGTTCAGGTGAAAAGAGGCGGGAACGCGGTCGACCGGAAGCCGCAGCGGGTAACGTGGAGCGTGGAGGATGCGCAGAAGGGCGGCTACGAGCACTTCATGCTCAAGGAAATCCATGAGCAGCCAAAGGTAATACGGGATACCATCAGGGCCTACCTAGCCGCCGAGGAAACGATAGCTGACTGGGATGTTTTGGGGAAAGGCGATGCCGGTGAGATGCTCATGCTGGCCTGCGGCACTTCCTATCACGCGGCCCTGGTCGGGAAATACGTTCTGGAACAGCTGTTCAAAGTCCCGGTCCGAACCGAGCTGGCTTCTGAGTTTGGTTATTCTGGTCAAACCTCGTCACAAACGCAGGCCATTGTCATCACCCAGTCCGGTGAAACCGCCGATGCGCTGAAAGCCATCAAAAGGCTCAAGAGTGAGGGCTGCCCGGTAACCGTGCTCACCAATGTCGTCGGCAGCTCCGCCACGCGCCTTGCTGACCACGTCGTCTACACGCAGGCAGGCCCGGAGATAAGCGTCGCCGCGACCAAGAGCTACACCGCACAGCTAATGGCCCTGTACTGGCTGACCCTGCCCTTGGCCAGAATCGACCTGAGACGAAGAGACAGCCTCGTCGCGGAGTTAAGACAGCTGCCCGGAAAGGTACAACGTGTCCTGGACGATGAGGAAAAAATCGCCCGGCATGCGGCGCAGATGGCCGAATATGACCATGTCTTTTTCATCGGGCGGGGGATTAACTATCCAGTGGCGCTGGAAGGGGCATTGAAGCTGAAGGAGATATCCTATATTCATGCCGAAGGCTATGCGGCTGGAGAATTGAAGCATGGCCCCTTTGCTCTGCTCAGCAGCCAGGCACCGGTGGTGGCCATCGTGGCGCCCGATAACACCTATGATGCCATGCTGACCAGCATCAAGGAAGTCAAGGCCAGAGGCTCTCCGGTACTGGCGCTGGTTGCGGAAGACGATGAGGTCGTTGAAGAGGTGGCCGATTCGGTAATCGCGGTGCCGAAAGTTGAGCCGTTGTTTTCCCCGGTGGTCAATACCGTTGTCCTGCAGCTGCTGGCCTATTATGCGGCGAAACAGCGCGGCTGTCCCATCGATTTCCCGCGCAACCTGGCGAAGAGCGTCACCGTGGAGTAGTGACACACTATGCAACTACGGTTAACCAATAATTTCGGGATGGAATAGTCCGTTTTTGGTTCTTAAGTCTCTGGATTCTATTTTAAAATACCCTTTAGGTACAGTGCTGGCGGGAGTAATCTCGCTTAAGGCTGAAACAGGAAAAACTGAAGAAATGCCGGAAAAGCTGAAAAGAAGGCTGCTTATCGTTGCCGGGACAATTTCCACTGTCATCGGGATTGTGGGCATATTCATCCCGATTCTGCCGACAACGCCTTTTCTCCTGCTTGCCGCCGCCTGTTATCTGCGCAGTTCACAGAAGTTCTACCACCGGCTTTTAAATAACCGATTCTGCGGTGTATATATAAAAAGTTATTTACAGGGAAAAGGTATGCCACTGAAAATAAAGGTTATAACCCTTCTTTTACTGTGGGTAACGATTACCTGTTCCATCATTTTCGCGGTTCAGAACCTGATTATCAGGGCGATATTACTTGTTGTAGCTATCGGAGTATCAGTCCATGTTGCATTGATAAAAACGACCCGAGAAAATCAGAGCCGAAAAGAGATAAGCGACAGATAAGTGAGATGAAAAGAAAAGCCCTGTTTTCCACAGGGCGAGCGGGCTATTTATATTCTGTTGCTGACAATTTATCCTTCAGTTTGGTCGCCAACGCATGCAACTCAGATATTACTTTTCGTAATTGCGTTTTGCTCAAAGCAGGGTTCATCAAGGCTCTTCTAAAATCTTCAAGTTCGTTTACTATCTCCTCAATTATTGGGGATACCTTTACCCCTTTGATACCTTTGGCCGTTTTAATCATCAGGCGAATGTGGTATGACAGATTGGTTAGATCAAACTTGGCATACCCGATGTTTTGCAGTAAGGATTTAAAGTTAGGGCTTTCTTCCAGTAGATGGTAATTGGAATAAAATCCCTGGATTTCAGCGAGTAAATCTGTGGTATCACGCAGCGCCCGGTTATGCCGCCCGCTTATGCCGGTAAGAGAATTGAATGTGTTTGAAATTGCTTTTAATTTACCCACACTGGCATTATATCAGCCAATAATCAGGTAAACAAGACATAAATTCTGACTCCATCCCGCACGCCCGGACACGAAGGCCCTAGCCTGAGAATCCTCCAGAATTGTGATGTAGCCCTAATCCCAACCTGGCCTTGAGTTCCAGGTATTTCTTATGAATGCTCTCTGCCTTCATCATACCGTGTTTTTGCATTAATCTTCGCCCGGCCGAAAAGCCTTCATTAAATCCTGCCCGATAAGCAACTGAATAATGTTTTAACTTGCTGTGTATTTCATCTATTTCCATTTGTTCGCTGGCTGAGCCCATCTGGGTTTCCAACTCTATTTCTGAATCAAGCTGGTCTACCATTAATTTTACATTAAGTTGCTCCAATTCTTGTAAAATATTCGGCTCACGATTTCCGTTTTCCATCTTGTTACTCCTCCCTGTTCGCTCTCTGACCTATATAGTCATCAACCATCATACAGCCCATTTTACTAGCCTGAGGTTACAAAAAGGTTTAAATTAATCGGCAAATGTTAACTAATTATTACAAATTGATTACAAAACGTATCTTGTGGGAAATTATTACTACCGGGGATTGGGGTATTTTGGCATTAAATTATCAAATAAAAAGAAACCAAGAGGAGGCGAGAAATGAAGCTAAAAGTGAAGCAAAAAAGGAAATACCCTGTATAAAACAGGGTATCCTGAGTGCAGTATGGTGGAGACGGGGGAGAGTCGAACTCCCCGTCCAGAAGAAGCGACCCAGAGCATGCTACAGGCTTAGTCAGCTCTTTAATCTCATCCGGCTGACCTCTGCTGACCGAGTTCAGCCAGACCAGTCGATGGTTCTTACACTGCCTTTATCGACGTCTGGCAGTGGCACCTCAACTTTGCGTCACCCAATCCCGACCCGTTGAGGAAGGGTCAGGGTGAGTGTGCAGCTATGCTATTTTAAGCTGCGAAAACGACTTCAGGTTCGCCGTTTATTTTTTGCCACCCGTTTTGTGAGGGTGATGGCACCTCAGCCTGCAACCCTGCAGCCTACTTCCCCTGTCGAAACCACGCGTCCCCACTGGCTGCGGCGAACTTGTCTTAAAACCTCCTTTACCGTTTGTGACTTTTCACCGCCCGCCCGATTTCTCTTTCCACCTCGCGCTGGGCGATGGTCTCACGCTTATCGTACAATTTTTTGCCTTTGGCCAGGGCGATGGCCACCTTGGCCCGGCTGCCCTTCAGGTACAGCCTCGTCGGCACCAGCGTCAGTCCCTTCTCGGCCACCTGGTGGGCCAGGTCATCAATCTGCTTGCGGTGCAGAAGGAGACGGCGCGGTCGTTTCGGCTCATGGCTCATGTAGCTCCCGGCCTCGTAGCGCGCGATGTGCGCGTTCAGCAGCCAGAGCTCACTGTTCTCAGGCTTGACATAGGCATCTCCCAGGCTCACCCTTCCTTCGCGGATTGATTTTATCTCCGTGCCGGTGAGGGCGATGCCTGCCTCCATACTCTCCCCGATGTGGTAGTTATGGTATGCCTTGCGATTGGTGGCTACCGTCTTGACCGCCATTTCCCCAAATATAAATTATATCATATTCAAGGTGGGTTTTTAATACTTATTGGTACGGCTAGGGCTGGGTGGGAATTGAAAATATTATCGGGGCGACATCTTTCACGTCTGGGCAGCGTAATTAGCGCCATAAATTTCAGATTTCATATTCTTCTGTGGTCACGGCATACTTCAGACGACCTTTCCATCTGCGGGCAAAACGCAGCGCCTTATCAAACGCCCGCAGGTTCGCCTCCAGCTTTGCGGAAGGAAGTCGGTTGGAAATGGCTTTAGTTAAAGCACGGCGGCTGATGAGTGGGCAGACGGATACCAGGGCGCCAAGGGCGGCAACATTGATGGCACGTTCTTCGCCAACCTTTCGGGCTATTTCCCCAAAGGGGATCGAGATTACTTTCTCCCAGAGAACCCGCGGCACCGTCTCTGAATCAATCATAACCAGGCCATCCGCTTTCATGTCCGGCAGATTACGGTCGCAGGCCACCTGGGTGAGGGCAATCAGCACATTTAGCTCGGTGGACTGGGGAAAATCAATTTCCGTATCGCTCAGAATGACCTCGGAAATTGAGTTGCCGCCTCTTGTCTCCGGGCCGTAGCTCTGGCTCTGCGCCACGTAAAGGTCCTGGATGATACCTGCCTCGGCCAGCATTATCCCGGCCAAAATGATACCCTGACCGCCGGCGCCGGCTATCCTGATTTCAAACCTTGGACTTTTCCCCGATGAGACTTTGGTATTGTTCATGATAGCTTGGCCTTTCTCTATCCCCCAGAACGCCGATGACTATCTTCCCTTCCCGTTCCACCTCGCTCAGCTGTTTTGCTTTTTCCACCGTAATGGAATTATCCTTCTGCCACTGCATCATTTCCACCGGCGACTTAAGCTTAAGGAAATTGCCGCCGTAGGTTACGCATTGCGATACCACTTCCACCACGGCGAACCCTTTCTTTTGTAGCGCCAGGCTGATGAGCCGCTCAAGGAGCTGCGTGTGAAATACGGTGGAGCGGGCAACGAAGACCGCTCCGGCAGCCTCGGCCAGTCGGCAGATATCAAAATCCGGCTCGAGGTTACCGTATGGCGATGATGCGGTCCTCGCGCCGTATGGTGTGGTCGGCGAAGTCTGCCCTCCGGTCATCCCGTAGACGTTGTTGTTCAGGATGAAGCTGGCTATCTCAACGTTACGTCTGGCGGCGTGGATGAAGTGGTTCCCCCCGATGGCCACGGCATCGCCGTCGCCCATCACCGTTATCACCTTGAGGCGCGGGTTAGCCAGCTTAATGCCGGTGGCAAAGGTGAGCGCTCGGCCATGGGTGGTATGCAGCGTGTTAAAATCAATATATACCGGAAGTCGACCGGAACAACCGATACCGGATATGAGTACGATATCGTCTTTGCTGTATCCGCTCCGGTCAATAACTCGAATCAGGGCCTGCATGAAAATGCCGATGCCGCAGCCGGCGCACCATATGTGCGGGAACCTTTTGCTCGAGCGGAGATACTTGTGGACTAGGTGGTCCGCTTCCCTCATGGATATATCTCCTCCAGTTTCTGCAGGATTTCCGCAGGCTTGATGGATGTGCCGTCAACCTTGTTCAGTGTCACCACCTCGCAGCGACTTTGATTGACCCTCTTCACCTCCCGGGAAATCTGCCCGACGTTCAGTTCCGGCACCAGCACTTTTTTCGAATTTGCCAGTATGCCGCTTACGGTGCGGCGCATGAAAGGCCAGAGGATTTTCAGATTAATCAGCCCCACCTGAAGCCCCTTTTCCCGTGCCTTCTGCACCGCCCGGCGTGCGGCGCGCGCCACGCAGCCATAGGCGATTACCGTCACCCTGGCATCTGTGGTCTCAAATGAGTCAAACCACTGCAGGCGGTCGAAATCCTTCGATATCTTGGTAAAAAGCCGGTTGATGAGTGGTTCCACCTCGTCGGTGCGAACGGTGGGATATCCCCTCACATCATGGTACAGGCCGGTCACATGATAGCGGTAACCATCGCCAAATGCCGGCATCGGGGGCACGCCGGTGCCCGGGTCAGCGTAGGGAATATACCATTCCGGCGGCATAGTGGGGCGGGGCCTCTCTTCAATTACCAGGGTCTCCTTTGAAGGCAGAATAACCCCTTCCCTCATGTGTGCCACCACCTCATCAACGAGAATGATGACGGGAGTGCGGTACCGTTCCGAGAGGTTGAAGGCCTGTACGGTGAGCTCGAAAAACTCATATACTGACGAAGGGGCGAGGGCAATGATGGGGTGGTCACCGTGGGCGCCCCAGCGGGCCTGCATGACATCACCCTGAGAGGGCTGCGTGGGCAGCCCGGTGCTCGGTCCGGGGCGCATTACATCGACGATGACACAGGGTACCTCAGTCATGCAGGCAAAGCCGATATGCTCCTGCATCAATGAGAAACCCGGCCCGCTCGTGGCGGTCATGCTCTTACTGCCGGCAAGTGAGGCGCCGATAACCGCGCCCAGGCTGGCGATTTCATCTTCCATCTGAATGAAAACGCCGCCGACCTCGGGCAATTTCCGGGCCATAATCTCCATGATTTCAGTTGCCGGGGTGATAGGATACCCGGCATAGAAGCGGCAGCCAGCCATCAGTGCGCCGGCAACGCAGGCTTCATTTCCCTGCAGGAGAACCTGCTTCTTCACGGCTTTTTTCATCTTTATATACCACGATGGCGAAATCGGGACAACGCTTTTCGCAGAGCAGGCAACCGGTGCATTTTTCGGGGAATTTTACGATGGGATACGATGAATCATCAGCTTCAAGGACTTTACGAGGGCAGAAGGCAATGCAGATGCCACATTTTTTGCACCACCCTCGGTATATCTCAACCCTGTTCATAAGACTGCCACAATATTATATATGATTGGGTGTGAGAGCACAAGTTCAGACGGCCTGAAGCGGGGTGCAAAAATCACCTTTTTACCATTCCGCCGGGCGGTCCCGATTTTGCTTTTTGCATCGCATTTGTTAAAATGAGAATATATGCTGAATGAAAAATTGGTCGGCAGGTGGAAGAATCGAATAGGCCACCGCTCGCCTTTAACTATCGTCGAATTATTACATAGCCCACTTTAAAACTCAGCATAAATGTATTTCCAGGCTCCGCCTGGATTTAGAATTAGGCATTGGTTGGAATGAGGATTCAGATTTCCTCGCGGACGCTCCAGAGTGACTTCGTCAAGAAAGTAGCCGAAATTTCCGGACAGGACCTTCTGGCCTGCAACCAGTGTGGCAAGTGCTCGGCTGGCTGTCCCATGTGCTTTGCCATGGATTTGCTGCCCAATCAGGTTATTCGGCTGGCACAGCTGGGGCTGGAAGAGGATATCGCCGCGGCCAAGACGGTCTGGCTCTGTGCCTCCTGTCTCACCTGTACCGCTCGCTGTCCGCGCGGCGTTGACCTGGGCCGGGTGATGGAGGCGATAAGGCTCATCACCCTGAGGAAGAATATCGACTATGTGGTAGCAACAAGCATTCCGAAAGACATCATCGGCGAACTTCCCCAGATAGCACTGGTCAGCGGTTTCCGCAAACATACTGCCTGAGGAGTGTTATGGAACTGAGTTACTATCCAGGGTGCACGTTGAAGACCAAGGCTAAGGGCCTCGAGGATTCCGCCATTGCCAGCATGGATGCCCTGGGCATCAGGCTGGTCGAAATCGAGCGCTGGAATTGCTGCGGCACCGTCTATTCGCTCGCCGAGGATGACCTGGCCCATCATCTGGCGCCGGTGCGCAATCTTATCCGCGTCAAAGAACAGGGCAGCGACCGGGTGGGTACCCTGTGCTCTTTCTGCTACCATACGCTGAAGCGGGCGAATCTGCTGATGCGGAATGATGCTGAAAAGAGGAAAACACTTAACGACTTCATGGAGGAAGAGGTTGACTACAGCGGAGAAGTGGAGGTGGTCCATCTTCTCGAGGTGCTCCGGGACGATGTCGGCTGGGAGAACATCGCCGCGAAGGTCAGGGTTCCGCTGCAAGGTCTGAAAGTGGCACCGTATTACGGCTGTACCCTGCTGCGACCCCAGGAAGTGGCTATCGACCAGGTGGAGAGGCCAACCATTCTGCACCGGCTGATGGAAGCCCTGGGTGCCGAGGCCGTGGATTTTCCCTACACCACCGAATGCTGCGGCTCCTTCCAGATTGTAGGTAATCCCGATTTCGTCACCCAGCGCGCCTGGGAGATATTGAGCTCGGCATTAAGGCGCGGCGCCGAAGCCCTGGTCCTCACCTGCCCCCTCTGCCACTTTAACCTGACGCAAAGGCAGACGGAGTTAATATCAAGGTACAGCGATTTCGGTGGCCTGCCGGTCCTTTATTTCAGTCAGCTTCTGGCCATTTCCCTGGGCATTGACCCGAAGGTCTGCCATTTTGAATCACGCGACAGCAATTTTCTCGCCCTGCTCAAGAGCAAGAAACTGGTCTCTTAATTAGAATAACAATGGCAAGGATTGGAATTTTACTCTGCGACTGCCGACTCAGCCCCCTGAAGCCGACCGATGTGGAGAAGCTGTTAGCGGCGGTTCGCCGCGGCCCGGATGTTGCCTATGCCGAAATTCACCCTGATATGTGTCTCAACCCCAGACCGGCGCCGGTAGCCGGGATGATAAAGGAAAACGGGCTGGAGGGGATGGTCTTTACCAGCTGTTCTTCATTGCTCCATAAAGACACGTTTGGCGACCTGGCATCTGCTGCCGGACTGGCGCCCAATCAGTTTGAAGTGGTTGATTTGCGCACGCAGATAGACGGGAAATGGGCTTTGGAAAGGATAGCCGAGGCGGTGGCAAACCTTGCCGCCAAATTGGTCTCGCCACCGCCGGTATTTGAGGCCAGCAAGCCGGTTACCAAAAAGGCGCTGATAATTGGCGGTGGGGTGGCCGGCATTCAGGCGGCTCTGGACATCGCCGATGCTGGTTATGAGGTCTTCCTGGTGGAGAGAGAGCCCAGCATTGGCGGG
>Ga0315274_10016015_pt1 | contig 10606 bp, 5 predicted proteins | sample YL17G02_20_MG_FD_203700 | JGI IMG/M metagenome (GOLD analysis project Ga0315274, IMG submission 203700) | Sediment microbial communities from Yellowstone Lake, YNP, Wyoming, USA - YL17G02_20 | ecosystem: Environmental > Aquatic > Freshwater > Lake > Sediment | place: USA: Wyoming | collected...
CGGCAGCGGCTGACTCCCCTTGATGAACTCAATGAATCCTAGGAAGATGGGCCTCTCCGACTCGATTGCCTCCACGGAGGCACGGCGCATGTCGAGTTGCGAGAGTTTCCCTTCAAGTTCGCGGCAGAGGGCCGGCGAGGGATGCGAGTCGTAGAGTATCCGCTCGAACGAAGCCAGACTCATTCTGACGATGCTATTGCTCGTCATTGCTGACGCCAACGAGGGCACAGTGAGGATCTGGCAAGGTATGTTGAGAAGGAGCGCTGAGGTTCGAAGCGCATCATCGGCCTTTCCCTCTTCGGCCAGCGTCGCCGCCTGAAGGTCCAAGAGACGCGCGCTTGTTCTGAACTTGGCAAGATGCTTATAGGGGTCAGGGAAAAGAGCCGACCAGTCAACATCGAAGCGACACTTTTCCGTTGCCGCTGCCCGGCGTGCGAGTTGAACTGCTTCCTGGCTGGCCGCCAACGCCTTGTCTGCGGCGGCAAGCACCTGCTGGTCGGTGGGTTCGTCAGTACGTCTCTCGACCGTGCGCGGAAGTTGAGAAGCCGGCACGAGGACCCGGTTCGATGATGACGGACTGTCACTTCCTACTCCAGGGAGTGGAGCAGGAGGGTTCGCCAGCATCGCCTGGGTCATTGTATGCCCAAGTGGCAGACCGGCGGTCCAGTTCGACGATGCGTGGCTCAGGTTGTCGAGCAGTTGCTTCTTGTCCTTGTCTTGCTCCAGTTTGGCAGCAACCGCCTCATAGAGCAGCGCCGCATTCTCGGCGTCAGGAACGGGGGGAGACGCCAGATCCGCGTGCGTGACAGGCTTTCCCTCGGCCTTCAATTCGGCGAGGATGGCTTTGACCTGCCTTTCCGTGAACGCCGCGGAGACCCCGACAGCCAGAAAGGAGAGAGGCGCCAGAGAGAGAAGCGCAAACGCGGTCCACTTCGCGACCCTGAGCCGCTGTCTGCCGGGCGCAGCTGTGGCTGTTTCCGGCACCAGACCCGGAAGCAGCGCGAGAGGTTTGACCCCGCGCACCACAACCGTGCCGGCGATCTTGTCGTAGTAAGTCTGGTGGCGTCGGTCCACTATCATCCAGAGCGTGCCAATGACGATAGCGCTCCAGATCGCCGCGGCGACGAACTGTACGACCTCCAGCCGTTGAGGAATCATCACCAGGACTTGCGGGAGCCAACAGGCGATGGTGCGAACGGCGGCGGTGGAGTAGCCGATGGGGCTGCCGTCAGGACGAGCGACGCGCATTTTGACGGCCCTCATCCCGAGAGTCCGGCCGTAGCGCCCAAGCATCCAGAAGGAATAGACGGCGATCAGGAGCATCGGAAGGATTGCCCCAAGAGTCAGGAACACAGGCGGCAGCATTCGGTCCTGCCAGGGCAAGGAGACCAGAAGCAATGATAGGTAGTCCACCGGCGTCAAAATGGCGCAGTCAATGACTGCGCCAACCACTCGGCGAAGAAACCCGACGGTGACCAACTCGCCCTGCCATGGTTCCGTGCCAGCGGCAGGCGCCACTTCTTCAGTCATGTCCATCTCCCTCCAGAGAACAGGCTGAAATCCTCAGCCGTCCGACTCCATATTACCCTTTCCTCCCTCTTCGGCAGCCAACTTCTTCAGTTGGTAGAGTTTTTCGAGCGCTTGGAGGGGGGAGAGTTGGTCAACGTCGAGGGATTGGAGTTCCTGCCTCAATGGGTCTTCTTTGGGCTGGAAGAGGCTTAACTGCACCTGATCTTCTGTCTGGGCCTGACGCTGGCGGCGGTCGGAGGATTTTTCCAGCCGCCATAACACCTGCTTGGCGCGCTCGATTACCTCGAGGGGAAGGCCGGCGAGTTTCGCGACCTGGATGCCGTAGGAGCGGTCGGTGCCGCCTTCCATGATGCGATAGAGGAAGACCATCTTGCCCTGCTCCTCCCGGACGGCTATGCGGAGGTTTCTGGCTCGGGGAAGCTGATCGCCCAATTGGTTCAACTGGTGGAAATGGGTGGCGAAGAGGGCCTTGGCCCCCAGTTCATGGACGTGCTCGGCAACCGCCCAGGCGATGGAGAGGCCGTCGTAGGTTGAGGTGCCCCGACCGATTTCGTCGAAGAGCAGGAGGCTTTTGGGGGTGCAGTTGTTGAGGATGTTCGCGGTCTCGGTCATCTCCAACATGAAGGTGCTCTGACCGCCCACCAGGTCATCAAAGGCGCCGACGCGGGTGAAAATGCGATCCACCAGCCCGATCTCCGCCTGCCTTGCCGGGACGAAGGAGCCCATCTGGGCCAGGATGACTATCAGGGCCACCTGGCGGAGGTAGGTGGATTTGCCGGCCATATTGGGGCCGGTAATGACCAGCAATTGACGGTCCTGGCGGTTCAGGGAGGCGTCATTAGGGACGAAACGTCCCTTTCCCAGAGCCTGCTCGAGGACGGGATGCCGCCCGTCGTAGATGAGGATCTCGGTTCCTTCGTTGACCGAGGGCCTGACGTATCCGTTCGTCAGCGCCGCCTGGGCCAGGCTGCAGAGAGCGTCCACGACGGCTGCGGCCTGAGCCGTCCGAAGAACCCGCTGGGAGTTTTCAGTGACCATATCCCTCAGCCGACAGAAGAGGTCATATTCCAGGGCACCTATCCTCTCCTCGGCCCCCAAGACCATGGCCTCGTGCTCCTTTAATTCGGGGGTATAGAATCGCTCTGCATTGGACAGCGTCTGCTTTCGGACGTAATCGGAAGGGATCAGGTGCAGGTTCGGCTTCGAAACCTCGATGTAGTAGCCGAAGACCTGGTTGTAACCGACCTTTAAGGATTTTATGCCGGTGCGATCGCGTTCTCCGGCTTCGAGGGAGGCTATCCATTCCTTCCCCTGGCCGGCCGAATTGCGCAGGCGGTCAAGTTCCTCGGAGAAACCATCCTTGATGAATCCCCCCTCGGTCGGGGAGGCGGGAGGAAGTTCAATCAAGCCATCCGCCAACTGACGATGCACCTCTTCACACGGGTCTATCTGAGCGCGAATGGCCTGTAAAAGCGGAGCAGAAAAGGGGGAAAGCGCCGTTTCAAGGCGGGGCACCACCGCCAGCGAATCACGCAGCCGGGCGAGGTCCCTGGGATTGCCCCGGTTGGCGGCCAGTTTGGAGGTGAGTCGCTGGAGGTCGCCAATGTCCTTGAGCAGCCGGCGCAACTCTTCGCGGGCCGCGCCATTTTCCAAGAGGGCCTGAACCGAATCGAGCCTTTGGTTGATTTCGTCCAAGTCCAGGAGCGGAGCCAGGAGCCAACTCTTGAGCAGGCGAGCGCCCATGGGGGTCTGGGTCTTGTCCACCTCGTTCAGCAGGGTGAAGGGTGAGCCGGGACGAAACGGGGAGGTGAGTTCCAGGTTCCTGCGGGTGGTGGCGTCAATGACCATATGGGTTCCGGTGGAATAAACCCGGATTGATTTGAGTTGGGGCGCGGCTTCGGGATGGGTTTTCTCGAGATAGCGGAGCAGATTGGCGGCGCTCTCGGTGGCCAATGGCAGGTCATCCAGGCCAAAACCGGCCAGGGAGAGCGTGCCGAAATGCTTGAGCAGGAGTTCGGTGCTTGGTTGGAGGAGGCTGGCGGAGGGATCCACCCTGGTCAGAGGACAGGTTAGCCTTTCGCCCAACCGTTGCGCCAGCAGGTCGGTGCCATCGCCGGAGTAGAGACATTCCGCCGGAGAGAGGAGCGCCAGTTCCTGGAGGGCATCCTCCAGGTGGGGAAACTCCGCCGCCAGGAAATCGCCGGTGGATACGTCGGCATAGGCAAGGCCGGCAGCGCCCTCCCCCAGGGTGACGGAGGCGAGGTAATTATTCGCCTGGGAATCGAGCAGGTTTTCCTCGACCACGGTTCCGGGGGTGAAGACCCGAACTACCTCCCTCTTGACCAGCCGGTTGGTCAGCCGAGGATCTTCCATCTGCTCGCAGACGGCGGCCTTGAAGCCCTGGGAAAGCAGGAGCGAGACGTATTTCTCGATGGAATGATGGGGCACCCCACACATGGCCACGCGGTTGCCCTTTCCTATCTCCCTGGAGGTGAGCATAAGCCCAAGGGCTGGAGCGGCGACCTCGGCGTCCTTCCCAAAGAGTTCGTAAAAGTCGCCGAGCCGGAAGAGGACGAGGGCGTCCGGGTGCTCCTTCTTCACCCGCTGATACTGCTGAAACATGGGGGTGTCTGTGTTCACGCTCACGCGTCATTCTCCTTATCCGCTCTCTGGCCCGTGAATCCCCACAAGTGGGCCTCACAAGCCCTCACCTTGACCAGGCTCCCGCGCAGTTCCGGCGGGCCTTCGAAATGGACGATCTTGTTCGTCCTGGTGCGGCCGGTGAGGAGGGAGGGATCTTTCTCGCTTGGCCCTTCCACCAGCACCTCAAAGACCCGCCCGACCTGCCGCTCGTTGATCTCCTTGCTTATTCGATTCTGGAGTTCGGAAAGCCGCCGCAGCCTTTCGACCGCCGTCTCTCGGGGGACCTTTTCGGTCATCCGACTGGCCGCGGTGTTGGGCCGGTCGGTGTAGATGAACGTGAAGGCCTGGTCGAAGCGAATTTCTTCGAAGGCTCGCAACGTGTTCTCAAACTGGGCTTCCGTCTCGCCAGGGAAGCCGACCATCACATCGGTCGAAATCGCCGCCTCGGGGATGGTTCCTCGAATGTAGTCCGCGAGCGCCCGATAATCATGGAGGGTATAGCCCCTTCCCATCTGTCTTAGAATCTCATCGTCACCGGATTGAACCGGAAGATGGAAATGCTCGCAAACCTGGGGAAGTTCGGCTACCGCCCGAACGATTTCGCGGTCGAAGTCCCTGGGGTGGGAAGTGGTAAAGCGGACGCGGGCCAGTCCCTTTATCTGACAGGCGCGGCGCAACAACCCCACGAAAGTCTGCCCATCCGGGAGGTCGCGGCCGTAAGCGTTCACGTTTTGCCCAAGCAAGGTTACTTCCCTGACCCCCTCTGCAACCAGGGCCTCGATCTCAGCGATCACGTCCTCCTCGGGGCGGCTCAATTCAGGCCCACGGACGTAGGGCACAATGCAGTAGGCGCAGAAGTTGGAGCATCCCTCCATGATGCTCACGAAGGCAGACGGGCATCCTGGCTCAACGGCCGGCCTCACACCGGTGAAAGGATTGGAGGCCAGACAGGTGGCGATCTCGGGCTGCACGTCGCCGCCCTCAATTCGTGCCAGGAAAGCCGCAAACTCGGCCAGGTTGCGGGGGCCGAAGATGGCATCTATCCGGAACCGCTGCCTCAATTCATCGGCGCGCAACTGCGCCATGCAGCCGGAGACCACGATTTTCATCTCCGGGCGGGACTTTCTGGCCTTCGCCAGTTCCGCCAACTTGCCGAAAACCTTCCGTTCCGGCCTCCTTCGCACCGAACAGGTATTCAGGATGACCAGATGCGCCTGGTCGGGGCTGCCCACCAAAGAGTAGCCGTGTCGCTCGAGAAGGCGCTTCATGACCGCCGATTCGTAGACGTTCATCTGGCATCCATAGGTCAGGATGTGAGCCTTCCGGGAGTTGGGAGCCTCGTCCATCCGTGCCATCACCTATCCTGAGACCCGCGATAGGGCATCCTGCGTCGCCGCCTTGAGGCGCAGGTAGTCCTCATCGGGGCAAGTTTTTTGCCCAAGGAAGAAGTCCCTGATGCTGCTGCGACCGTGATAGTCGGAGCCGCCGGAAATGAGAAGGCCGTGCTCTTCCGCGTAGGCCCGAAGGCTGGCCTCCTGGGCAGGGTTGTGCTCGGGGTGATAGACCTCGATACCCATCACGCCCAGTTCTAACATCTTTTGTCTGAGCGCCGGTATCTTGATTTTGGCCGGGTGCGCCAGCACCGGCACCCCGGCCCGGCTGCGGATGACATCTATGGCCTCCGAGGGGGAGATATGTTGCCGCGGCACGTAAGTGGCGGCCCCTGGGGAGAGGTATCGGCGAAAGGCATCGCGGTCGTCGAGGGCATAGCCAGCGGCGGCCAGCGCCTGGGCTATGTGGGGACGCCCGACGGTTCCCGGCCCAGCCCTTTCCAGAACTTCTTCCAGAGTCAGACGAACCCCGGCTTCGCTGAGTTTAGCGACAAACCTCCTGACCCTATCCAAGCGGCTCTGCCGCAGCGGTTCCATGGTCTGAGCCAGTTGAGCATAGTTCAACTCGAAGAAATAACCGAGGATGTGGATCTCCTGGCCCTGCTCCTCTACGTTGATCTCGACGGCAGGCAGGACTTCCAGGGGCAGCCCCTCGGCGGCGGCAAGCGCCTCCACCGTGCCGTCAACGGTGTCGTGATCTGCGATGGCTATTGCCTTGAGGCCCAGGTGGAGCCCTTCTTCCACGGCCTGGGCCGGGGTGAGGGTGCCGTCGGAATAGATGGTATGGATGTGAAGGTCAGTAGCCATGGCAGGGTCCGTGGTTCAGGGATTGGAAGCCAAGAGCAGGCTGCACCCCTCGATGGAGCTCGGGGTGGACTTCGGCGAGCTCAGTCGAGCCGTGAGCGTGTCGAACCGCCTCAGCCTCCCGCGTCTTCGACGTGTTCATTGGCTGAAGGAAAGACCTCATCGAGCAGAGAGATGGCCTCCTCTTTGGTGCGGAGGCGCCCCTCCTGCTGGGCTTCCTTGACGATGGCGAGGAGTTGTCCCACCAGCCGGCCGGGGCGAATGTTGAAGCGGGCCATTATCTCATGCCCATCCACCAACCGAGGTGGGCCCTCCTGGCCTTGCCTGGCCCAATAGGTGGCGAGGAGGGAGCGGGTGAATCGAGCATGTCTTTCCATCGAGAGGCGCCTGGGAGCGGGACCACGGGCTGCAAACCGGTCTGCCAACTCGAGAAGCAGGATTTCCACCGCCAGATCTCCCGCCTGGTTGAGGAAACGATTAGTCGCCCTCTCGGTTGGGGAGGATTCCGAGGCGAGAAATCCCGGCCGCATGTGCTCCCGCACCATCTTGGCAAGCATTTCGGCCGGCCTTTTCCCCAGCCGGAGCCGCCGCCCGACCTCGCGGGCCATCTCCGCGCCGAGCAGATTGTGACCGATGAAGCGGATGCGGCCTTCCGGTTCGACGGTCTTAGCCTGGGGCTTGCCCACGTCGTGCAAGAGCACGGCCAGTTTCAGCAGCGCCCGCCTCGTAATGCCGGGCCGAACGGCCTTGTCGAGATGGGCAAGCGACTTGCGCATCAAGTCCTCCCCGATCTGGACCTTTTCTCCATCTGCCATCCGGAGCATTCGCTCCAATTGTCTGAAGGCCTCCAGGGTGTGCTCGAGAACGTCCAAATGATGGTAGCCGTCCTGGGGGACCCCATCCATGGCCTGTAGTTCGGGTATTATCCCGTAGAGGAGGCCCGTCCTCTGCGCCAATTCGAGATGGGTCGAGCATGGGGTTATGTCCAGGAGCAGCATGAGTTCCTCCTGGATGCGCTCAGGCGCGGACTGAGTCACCAACTGATGGTCTCGGCTAATTTGCTCCAGGGCCTCAGGGGCTATCTGAAAATCAAGGCCGGCGGCGAGCCGGAAGCACCTGAGCATCCTCACGGGATCATCGGCGAGGGCGGAGCGGGAGACAGGTCGGAGGAGGCGCGCCGAGAGGTCGTCTCTGCCGCGACAGGGGTCCACAATGTCGAGGGTGCTGACCCCCTGGTTCAACCCGGTCAACCTTGCTGCCATGGCGTTGACGGTGAAATCCCTTCTCAGGAGATCCCCCCTGAGAGCGTCCTCCTCAGGTTCGTCGCCCGATCCCATCTGGAGGAGATCAACGTGGGGCAGATCGAGGTCGCCCGGGACCACCCGGAAGGTGATCGGCTCGCCGTGCATCTGGAAGCACGTCCCTTGCAGCAGCGAGGCCAGAAGATGGGCCGCCTCCGAGGCATCACCCCGCACCAAGGCGTCCACGTCTCTGACCTTCCCGAAAAGGAGGAGGTCTCTAACGGTTCCTCCCACGACGTAGAGGGGAACCGGCAGACCCTTCAGCTGTTCAAGGACATTCCAAGTCGGCTGGTGACTAATGACGATCTGACTGGCCATTGGCCTCACAAAACGAGATAAAATGGGGTAAACGCCTCAACCTCTGGAGACCAAGGAGCCGTCAGACGCTGAGGGGCTTGCCGCGCAAGAAGTGGATAATTCAGAGCCCAGAACCCTAAGCCAATTCTCCACCCTGACTCGGAAGGCCAGGTTGATCTTCCAGGAGAGGGGTTTATGCTTTCCCCGATGGCCCCACATACGCCGAACGATGGAACCCAGGGAATAGAAGTGGTTGTAGGCCCAGTGCAATCCAGCCTCGAGCACAGGAGGCTGCAACCCACGAGGCTGAAAGACCACGCAGGTGCCGTTGTAATGGCTCCAATCTCTGTCAAAGATGCGGCCCTGATTCTCGAGGGCATCTGAGTCGGTCGTGCCCGGAAGGGGAATCAGAACCGAGAATTGAGCAGCGTCCACCTTGGCCCGTTGCGCGAATTTAACAGTTTGCCTGAACACCTTCTCGTCGTCGTGGTCGAGCCCAAAGATGAACGCTCCTATGATTCCGATCCCAAATCTATGAAGTTTCTTAATCATGCCGGCAAAACGCTCCACCCGGTTGAAGCTCTTGTGGACGCTTTTCAAATTGTCCTGACGGACGCTTTCCAGCCCCACGAAAAAACATCGGCAACCGGATTGGGCCGCCAGGGCAATCGTCTCGTCCTCCTCCAGGCAATTGGTCGAGGCCTGGCCAAGCCATTCGCGGCGCAGGGGTATCATCTCCTTGAAGAGCCTGCGAGCATGGGCCGGGGAGCAAAGTATGTTGTCATCCACAAAGACTATGGGCCCCGGAGGCAAGGCGCGCAACTCTTCCATCACCGATTCCACCGGATATTGGCGGTATCTTCTGCCGTAGAACTTGGTCACCGAACAGAAAGAGCAATCCATGGGGCATCCCCTGGTAGTCTGCAAACTGTTGAAAAGGAGGTAATCTCGGGGGGTGATAAGTTCACGGCGGGGCCTCCCGAAGGCCTCGCCAGGAGCAAGGCCACTCCCTCGATACAACTTCTTTAACTTTCCGGCTTTAAAGTCGGTGAGCAAATCCGTCCAGAAGCCCTCTGCCTCGCCCCATCCCACCGCGTCCACGTACTGGAGGGCCTCATGGGGAAGGGCCGTGGCATGAATCCCTCCCATCACCACCGGCACCCCCCTGTTTCTGAACTCACCGGCTATTTCATAAGCCCTGGGGGCATTGGCGGTCGTGGCGGTCAGGCCCACCAGGTCGGCTGACCGGCAGTAATCCACGCCAGTCACCGACTCGTCAATGAGTTCCACATCTATATCCGGGGGAGTCAGCCCGGCTACCGTCAGGAGGCCCAGGGGGGGTAACAGTGCCTTGGCTCGCCTATCGGCCGCTTCCGGGCTCCTGCGGTGCTCGTCGGGGGCGATCAACAGCAGTTTCATCCGAGTCTAAGCAGGGGGGAGGTCAAGCGGCACTTCCGAGCGAACGGGTCCAGGGTAATCCTTGGTCCAATCATATTCTCCGCTATGCCACGCCCTCTCGGCCAGCACCGCATAGGCCTTTCCCCATTGCTGCACCTGGGGACTCAAGACCGTAATTATGTCCTCGGCCCCGGGATGGGTTGGCTTTGCCCCGCAGGAATTGACAGCCTTCACCAGCCACTCGTTATGGTCAATTATGAGGCAAGGGCGCAAGCGGTTGCGGTCCTTTCTGTTTACCTCACGAATGGCGCAGAAGAAAGGAGAATTCAAGACGTCCCACAAGCGTTGCCCTTTCTCAAACATATCCACAATGTTATGGGTTGCAAAGTGAATGAAGACACAGGGTTCTACATCCCCCCGGTAGTTGACGTGGAGGTAGAGGCGGCCGCCCGACATGCACCCATCGGTCAAACAGCCGTCGTTCCAGAAGTCGGCGGAGAACAGAGCCTTGGTGCGCCGCACTTGCATGGACATGGCCCTGAGCTGATCCCTTTCCTCCGGCGTCACCATCAAGTTCACGTCATCGTCCCGTCCGACCGGAACGAAAATGAATATCCACCCGAAAAGGCACCCTTTTTCTATCATCAGGTCGTAGAACTCTTCTCTCAGGTAGGCCTCCGCATTCAGCCGCGTGGCCGTTCCCGAGTAGCCGAAGAGTATTCCCGCTTCTCGCAGGCGATCCATCGTCTCCATCACCTGGGCATAGACCCCTGCGCCTCGGCGGAAGTCCGTCTCCTGCTCGGAACCCTCCAGGCTCAACGCCGGGGCCACGTTCCCAGCGCGTTGCATCGCTGCTATCGCCTCATCATCTATCCTGGTTCCATTCGTATAGACAAGGAAGGTGGCGTCGTCGTGCTTTTCGTAGAGATCAAGCAAGTCCCTGCGCACGAAGGGCTCCCCTCCGGAGATGGTGAAGAAGTAGGTGCCCATCTCCTTGGCCTCGGTCACGATCCGATCCAGGGTCGCAAAGGAAAGCGGATCGCGGCTGCGAGGATATTGCCCCGCATAGCACCCCAGGCACCTCAAATTACAGCGCATAGTTGGGCTGATGACCAGCAAGTATGGAGGAAAGACGCCGGTCTGGAGAGCAAACTCCTTGCGCTTGACTTCGCCCAGCCAGGTGGCATTGATAGCCAGATTCTGAATCAGCCGCCGCCGGTAGTTAGGATGAAGACTCAGCAG
>Ga0315274_10016016_pt1 | contig 10605 bp, 8 predicted proteins | sample YL17G02_20_MG_FD_203700 | JGI IMG/M metagenome (GOLD analysis project Ga0315274, IMG submission 203700) | Sediment microbial communities from Yellowstone Lake, YNP, Wyoming, USA - YL17G02_20 | ecosystem: Environmental > Aquatic > Freshwater > Lake > Sediment | place: USA: Wyoming | collected...
AGCGAGCCCAACCGGGCGACGGCCCGGCCGACGTGTCCCGCCCCGGCGATGATGAGGCGGGGGAGGGGCCGGACGGGCTCGAGGAAAATCAGCCGGCCCTCGCTTTTAACAAGACGTGGCCGGCCATCCTCGAGGGCGGCAGCGAGGATGTCCGGGCCGACGCCCGCGAAGGTATTGGCGTCCAATGACAGCGCCTCGGTGCGTGGGGCAGAAGCGCTCCCAACCCCAATAAACCGGCGTTCGACCGAAACGAAATCCCTCTGGCCCGGCACGATGAGGGAGGCTAGGCAGCCGGGCCGGCGCTTCCTGAAGCCGTCGAGCGCCCGCTCGAACACGGCCCGCTCCCCGCCGACGCCCGGGTCGACGAGGACCCGGGCCGAGCCGCCGCAGATCGCCCCCTCGACGTCCGCCGGGTCAGCGTCGAGCCTGAAGGACGCCAGCCGCGCTTTCCCGTCGCGCAAGGCCTCGCCGGCGATCGCTTCGACCCGCGCCTCGAGCAGTCCTCCGCCGACCGTCCCGGCTTCAAGCCCCGCTGCCGAGAATATGGCCGATGCCCCCGGGACCTGGGGCGTCGAACCCTCGGTCTCGACGATCGTCGCAAGCGCGAGCCCCTTCCCCAAGGCTAGGGTCTCGATGAGCTTGGGGAAGCTATAATTCATGCCGCGACGGCCAGGACCGCTTCCTTGAGCGCGGCGTAGACGAGGTCGGCCTTGAAGCCGTTCTCGCGGAGCGGGGACGCGTCCTTGAGGGCCTCGTCGGCGGCTTGCCGCACGAGCGCTTCCGTCGCCTGCATGCCGCGCAAAACGTTCTCCGCCTTTTTCAAACGCCAGGGGATGGGCGCGATGCCGCCCATGACGACCGAGATCTCGGCGAAAGCGCCGTCCTTGACGACGCCCGTTACGGCCGCCGAGACGAGAGCGAAGTCCCAGGCGCCGCGCTCCTTGAGCTTGACGTAGGCCGCTTTTTGCCCCGCCTTGGGCGCCGGGACCCAGACGCTTTTCAGGAATTGGCCTTTCTCCAGGACATTCTCGCGCATCACGTCGATTTCGGGCGGAGCGTAGAACTGCTCGAGCGGCACGACCTTATCGCCCTTGACGCTCCCGATCGTCGCCTTCGCGCCGAGGCTGACCAGGGCCGGGGCCAGGTCCGAGGGGTAGACGATGAAACAGCCGCTGCCGCCGAATATCGCATGGTACTTGTTCCGCCCCTGGAAGGCGAAGCAGTTGAAGCCGCCCTTCTTCCGGCAGACGACCTGGGAGTCGCGGTAATACCAGCAGCGCGGCCGCTGGCAAAGGTTGCCGCCGACCGTGCCGACGTTGCGCAGCTGAGGTGTCGCCAGCGACATGGCCGCCTGCTTCAAGCTCGGATAATCCTTGGCCACGGCCGCGTCCTCGGCCAGCTCGACGACCTTGGTCATGGCGCCGATCCTCAGCCCGTCTTTCTCCGGCACGATCCCGGCCAGGCCGGCGACGGTTTGAAGGTCGACGACGAGTCCGGCCGCGCCGACGCCGCTCTTGAGCTCGTCGATGAGGTCTGTCCCGCCGGCCATGAGGGCGGCCGGCCCCTGCGTTTCGGCCAGGAGGGCGGCCAGCTCGTCCGCGGTTCGAGGCTGGGCGATCTTGAATTCTCTCATGACCCGGCCTCCTTTCGCTTGAGGGCCGCAAGGACGCGCTTGGGCGTCATGGGGATCTCGCGGACGTGAACTCCGATGGCGTTGTATACGGCGTTGGCGATGGCCGCCGAACTGGGGATCCGCGGCGGCTCGCCCAGCCCCTTCGTCCCCAGATTATTCAGCCGCGCATCGACGATGTCGACGAAAATGGGCGTGATCCCCGGGATGTCGAGCGAAGTCGCGATCTTGTAATCGCGGAGGTTGGGGTTCGTCGGGTTCCCGGTCGTGTCGTCCATGACCCGCTCTTCGAAAAGACCGGCGCTCAGGCCCTGGGTGACGGCTCCGATGACCTGGCTTTCGGCCGTCAGCTTGTTGATGATCTGGCCACTGTCGTGGGCGGCGGCATAATTGAGGACGCGGATGCGCCCGGTCTCGACGTTCACTTCGACCTCGGCGAAGTGGGCGCCGAAGGTGTTGAAGGCGTATTCGTTCTGCGGGAAGCCTGTCCGCTCGCCATGGAACACCGTCTCCCGCCGCAGGTCGCGGTAGACGTCGGCGAAGGCGACCGTTTTTTCGGGCGCGCTTTTAGCGAAGAATTTCCTGTCGCCCATGACGACGTCGTCGGCCGCGACCTTGAGCCGCGCCGCCGCGACCGCCTTGAGCCGCTCGACCGCTTTGAGGGCGGCGTCGCGCACGGCCGGGGCCACGGACGGCGTCGTCAGGCTGCCGCCGGAGAGCGGCGCCCAGGGGTAGTCGGAATTCCCGAGCTTGACCGTGATGTCCTTCGGCTCGAGCCCGAGCGTCTCGGCCGCGACGACGGCCATGTGGGTCCGCGTGCCGGTGCCGAGGTCCTGCGTGCCGCAGACGACCTCGACGCTCATGTCCGGGTAGAGGACGACGTCGGCCAGCGTCCCCGGCACGCCGGCGCCGAACCAGATGCTCGTGGCGACGCCCATGCCGCGTCGCACCGGTCCGCTCCCTTGGCCGGGCTTGGGGTTGCGCCGCTCCCAGCCGATGGCCTTGGCCCCGAGCTCGTAGCACTTGTCGAGGCCCTTGGTCGAGTAGGGGAGGCCCGTGTCTCCCAAGTTCCGCGTCGAGTAATTTTTCTTCCGCAGCTCGAGCGGGTCCATATCCAGGGCCGCGGCCAGCTCGTCCATCACGCCTTCGAGCCCGAAGGCGCCCTGAGTGTGGCCCGGGGCCCGCGTCGCCCGTGAGGCTCCGGTGTTCGTGAAAACCGTGAATTCCTCGACCTTGCAATTGGGGCACTTATAGATATCGACGACGGGTTCCGAGACCTCGTCGCCCGCCCCGACGCCGCCCGACGCGTAGTTCACGAGCGAGAACGCGGTCAAGGTGCCGTCCTTTTTCGCCCCGACCTTGTATGTTTGGAGCGAGGAGGGCCGGTAACCGACGCAAACGGCGTTGTCGCGCCGCGACAGCAGGATCTTGACGGGCCGTCGTGTTTCGCGGGCCAGGTTCGCGGCGGCAACCGTTTGCTCGTTGAGGCCGAGCTTGCTGCCGAAGCCGCCGCCCATGTATTTCTTGATGACCGTGACGTTGGCGGCCGGCACCTTCAGGGCCCGGGCTAGGCCGTCGCGGACGCCGTGGATGTTCTGCGTCGAATCGTAGACGACGAGATGGTCGCCCTCCCACGCGGCGACACTGCCGTGGGTCTCCGCCGGGTTGTGGATCTCGAACGCCGTACGGTAGGTCCGCTCGATGACGACTTCGGCTTCCGCGAAGCCCTTCTCGACGTCACCCCGGCTGTAGTCGTTGAACTTCTCAACGTTGGGCTTGCCGTCGCGGACCTGCGGGGCGCTCGCGTCGCGGGCCCTTTCCCAATCGACGACGTAGGGCAGGGTCTTGTACTCGACCTTGACGAGAGACAGGGCCTTCGCCGCGGTTCTCTCGTCGACCGCGGCCACGGCCGCGACCTGCTGACCGGCGTAGCGGACCTTGCCCTCGGCGAGCTTGAGGGCGGCCAAGACCCCGGGCAGGGCCAGGGCCGGGGTGAGGTCGATGGAGACGACCTCGGCTGCGGCGTGGGGCGAGCGCAAGATCTTGCCGATAAGCATGTCCTTGAGCTTGACGTCCTGGGTGTACGTGGCCCGGCCGGTGACGACCTCGCGGCCGTCGATGCGGCGCGTCGGCTTGCCGATGTACCTGTATTCCGGGGCCTTGGCCTCCGGCGGCGGCGCGGCTTCGCTCGCTGTCTGGGCCGGGCGCTGCGGTCTCATCGCCTGTCCCCGGGCCTCTTCCATGTAGAGACGGCTGCCGTCCCCGATGTCCGTGAAATCCTCTTTTCGCATCTCAGGCCCCCCTCATCTTCTTGGCCGCGGCGTCGATGGCCCCGTAGATCTTGGCATAGTTGCCGCAGCGGCAAAGGTTTCCGGAGAGAGCCTGCTTTATCTCGTCGAGGGACGGGGCCGGGTTCTTCTCGAGGAAAGCGGACGTCGTCATCAGGAACCCGGGCGTGCAGAAACCGCACTGATAGCCGTCCTTTTCGATGAAAGCCTCCTGGATGGGGTGGAGCTTCTCGCCCTCGGCCAGGCCTTCGACCGTCTTGACGGCCTTGCCGTCGGCGCGGATGGCGAGATACATGCAGGCGTAAACGGGCACTCCGTCGAGGAGGACGGTACAGCCGCCGCATTCGCCCCGGTCGCAGACTTTTTTCGCGCCGGTGAGGTCGAGGCGGTCGCGGAGGACGTCGAGGAGGGTTTCGTTGGCCTCGACGGTGAAGCTCGTTTTCTTTCCGTTGACGGTCAGGGTGATCGTCTTCTTGTCGTAGACGGGCACCCGGCCTTTCTTGGTCGCGATCGTCTGCCCGAGGAGGGGCGGCAGGACGGCCGTGCCCAGGGCGCCCGTCCCCATGCCCTTGATGAAATCGCGGCGGCTGACGCCGCCCGGATGCTTCTTGTCCGGATTTTTTTCCATAGTCACCTCCCGGCAAACACCCGGCTCAGAGAAGTCTCAGCAGGGCCAGGGCGCCGAGCGAGAGAGCCAACACCGCGGGTGACGCCCAGCGCAGGTGAGCCGGCCGGCTTTCGAGCGCGGCTAGGACGGCGCCGGCCCGGAAGCCCAGGGGAACGGTGAGGGCCGACAGAGCCACGGCGATGGGCGCGTAATAAAGCGAGAGGGGATAGGACGTCCCCGCGACACAGGGTGCGACGCCCGTCGCGAACTTGACCAAGGGGAAGAGGTTGACGGCGACGAGCGCGGCCATGCCTCCGGCGAGCCCTTGTCCAGCGGTTTTCCCCGCGAGCGATTTGCGGATGATGCTGATAATCAGGGCGAAGGCCGCGCCCTCCATGACGATGGCGAAGATGGGGTTGCCGATGGCGCCGCTAAGGACCGGCAGGCCGAGGAGCAGGGCGTCGAAGAGCTTGAAGCCCGCGGCGATGACGACCATCAGGGCCGTCGTCTTGACGCGGGGTGAAACCGCCCAGGCCGCGGCCAGGAAGAAGAGGGCCGCGCCCGTCATCAGCGAGCCGGAGACGGTCGAAGCGCACTGGCGCAGATACATGCCGAGCGCCGCTTCGGAGAGTCCCCAGAGACCGCCCAGGACGAGGACCGGGCCCCAGTTCGTTTTTTGCGGGGTTTGAGACATCGTTCCCTCCGGATTCCGGATATTACTACGGGGAGCAGTAAATACTTTGCATAATCCTTGCTGCTCCACGAGTACTAGCCGGGCTATATAGAAATCTGAAGACATCTATTTTCTGCCCGGCTTAGTAAGGGAGATACGCCCCTCAATATACGGAGTTTGCCGGGCCGCGTCAACCGGCGTGAAGCCCGCTTTCCCGGGGCGAGAGTTCATCTCTTATGTTTCCTGTGATATATTTATCTCAGAGGTCCGCAAACATGAGAAAAATACCGGCCAAACAGTCGTCTTTGATAGTTAGAAGAGGGAAGATGTCGTTCACGGCCGTTTTTCTAAAAGTACCGGAGGGTTATGTCGGATTTGTCGAAGAACTTCCTGGCGCCAATACCCAAGGCGCGACATTGGAGGAGACCAGAAAAAACATCAAGGAAGCCGTCCGGCTTATCCTCGAAGCCAACCGCAATCTTGCCGAGAAGGATATCGCCCGCCGCCCCGTCATCAGGGAAAAGATCGAGGTCTCCCTCCGTGTTAGGAAGATCTGTAGAGACCTCGAGATCCCCTGTCCATAGATGTCGGTCCGCCTTCAGCCTTTGCGCTCTTTCTCCGCTTCCTTGTCGCGGAAATACTTGAGGACGAGACGTGTGCAGACGATGGTCGCGACGATGAGCAAGAGAATGACCAAGAGGGCCAGCCGGAGCAACGTCCATTCGAGGTTGGCGTCTTTCTCCCCGTGGTAGATATCCGTCAGCGCGGCGTGCGAGAGAAAGAGAGAGGCCAGCCCCAGGATCGCCAGCGTTAAAGAAACCGTCGCCCATATCCTGATTTTTTTCATTGTTCCCCTCCCGGACATTCTGGCCGTATTGTTGCACGGATTCGTGCCGGGGGCAAGTCGGCGTGGGGTCGAATGAACTTTGCCCGGTTCGCCTCCGTTAGATATAATGAGCAGGTGATTTCTGCCGATTTCGCGTCGAGGAGTTGTCCATGAGAAAGACCAAACGATCGACAGCCTTTCTGAAAACTTTGGCCGGCTTATGCCTCGTCCTGGGCATCGTTCAGAGTCATTCCCTATTGGCCCAAAGCCTGGACATCCCCTCGAAGAAGTGGGGCGTCAGCTTCGGCAATTCGAAGGATTTTACCGGTCTCCGCTTCAATTTCAGGGACAGCCGGGTGCAGCGCATCAACGGAGTCAATTTCACCTTGTGGATACCCCGAAAGGACAACAAGGATGCTGTCATCACGGGCCTTTCGCTGGGCCTCATTCCCGGCGGCGGTAACGTCCGGGGCATCCAGCTCGGAGTTCTGGGGGCGGCCGCGGAAAAAAACCTGACCGGGATCAACATCGGCGGACTGGGGGTCGGTGCGGGCGATAATCTCACCGGGATCAACATCGGGGGTCTCGGTCTCGGTGCGGGCGAGAACGTTACGGGGATCAGCTTCGGAGGCGGGGGCGTCGGGGCCGGCGAGGACCTGGTCGGGATCGGCATCGGCGGGCTCGGCGTCGGAGCCGGCGATAACGCGACCGGATTGTTCGTCGGGGGGCTCGGCGTCGGGGTCGGCACCAACCTCAAGGGGCTGGCCATCGGCGGCTTGGGCGTCGGGTGCGGCGAGGACTTCACCGGTATCGCCCTCGGCGGTCTGGGCGTTGGCTGCGGCGAAAACTTCACCGGGATCGCCATCGCCGGCCTCGGGGCCGGGGCGGGCGAGCGGCTCACGGGTCTCGTCTTATGCGGCCTCGCCGCGGGGGCGCCTGAAGTCCGCGGCCTTGTCGTCGGCGGCATCGGCGTCGGCGGGGAAAACCTCAAGGGCGTTTTCGTCGGTGGCGCGATGATCAGGGTCGAAAGGGGCGGACGGCTGACCGGCCTCGCCGTCAGTTCCTTCAATCACATCCGCGGCACCCTCAGCGGCTTATCGATCGGCATTGTTAATTACGCCTGGAAGCTTGAAAAGGGCGTCCAGATCGGCGTCGTCAATATCGTCCGCGACAACCCCAAGGGGCTCAAGGTCCTGCCCGTCTTCAACGCCAGTTTCTAAGCTGTCGACTTACTACGGGGAGCAGTAAATACTTTGCATAATCCTTGCTGCTCCACGAGTACTAGCCGGGCTATATAGAAATCTGAAGACATCTATTTTCTGCCCGGCTTAGTAAGTCGCCGTCGGCGCCTCCGGCACGGCCGGGCCCTTGCCCCAGAGCCGGTTGACGACCCGGATCAGGACGAGACCGCTCGCGATGAAGATCCCCAGAAGCACGAGAGCGTAGGTCGTGCGGCCGTAGAGGAAGTTCCCGACCATGAACAGGGCCGACCAGATGGTCAGCGACCCGGAGACCCAGCCGATAAGGGCTAGGGGGAAGCTCTCGTGCGTGCCCTTGGCTTCGGCCTCCGAAATGCCCGCCTCCTTCCGCACCGCCTTCCACCCCGGGCCGAAGGGACGGACTTTTCTGTAGAAAGCGATCAGGGTCTGGCGGTCGGTCTGCGGGCCGAGGAACGCGGTCAGCACCCAGCTGATCGTGGTCACCGCGATCGTCAGGATGAGGGCGTAGTGCGTTGGGACGAAGACACCGAACTTGCGCAGGACGAGGAGGAGGAGGGAGAAAGAGAACGAGCTGACCATGGCGTTGACTTCGCACCAGGCGTTGACCCGCCACCAGAACCAGCGGACGAGGTAGAGGAGGCCCGTGCCCGCCCCGATCTGGAGGATGATGTCGAAGCTGTCCTTGGCCGTGTCCAGGACGAAGACGAGCGCGCCGGCCGACACGAACAGGACGATCGTGGCCACGCGGCCGATCATGACGTAGTGCTTCTCGGTGGCGCTCTTGTTGATGAACCGCCGGTAGAAATCGTGGACGAGGTAGGAGGCGCCCCAGTTGAGGTGGGTCAGGTTGGTCGAGGAGTTGGCCGCGATCAGGCCGCCGACCATCAGGCCGATAAAGCCGACGGGCAGGAACTTGAGCATGGCCGGGTAGGCGATGTCGTGGCCGAGGAGGGCCGGGTTGAGGTTGGGGAAGGCCTTCTGGATGTCGGCGAGCTGGGGGTAGACGATGATCGAGCACAGGCCGACGAGGATCCAGGGCCAGGGCCGGAGGACGTAGTGGGCGATGTTGAAGAAGAGCACGGCCCCGAGCGAGTCCTTCTCGGATTTCGAGGCCAGCATGCGCTGGGCGATGTAGCTGCCGCCGCCCGGCTCGGCCCCGGGGTACCAGACCGCCCACCACTGGACGGCCAGGGGCATGATGAAAATGGCGATGGCCAGGTCCCAGTTGCTCTTGAAGTTCGGCAGCATGCTCAGGAAGTTGATGCCGCCCGGGCCGGGCGTCGCCGAGAGCTTCTCGACGAGGACGCCCATGCCGCCGACGTACTTGACGGCGAAATAGGCCGCGGCGATGACGGCGGTCATCTTGACGAAGAACTGGATCATGTCGATGATGAGGACGCCCCAGAGCCCGGTGACCGTGGCGAAGACGACGTTGAGGACGCCGACGAGGAGGAGCGTCTGCCAGCGCTCGAGCCCGAAGAGGATGGCGGCGATCTTGCAGGCGGCCAGGTTGACCGTGGCCATGATGATGCAGTTGAAGACGAAGCCCAAATAGACCGAGCGGAAGCCGCGGACGACGCCGGCCGCCTTCCCGGAATAGCGCAGCTCGTAGAACTCGAGGTCCGTCAAGACCTCCGACCGCCGCCACATCCGGGCGTAGAAGAAGACCGTCGCGACGCCGGTTAAAGTGAAGGCCCACCAGACCCAATTGCCGGCGACGCCGTTGCGGCGGACGATGTCCGTGACCAGGTTCGGCGTGTCGCTGCTGAAGGTCGTGGCCACCATCGACAGGCCGGCCAGCCACCAGGGCACCATGCGCCCGGAGGCGAAGAACTCGGAGGTATTCTTGCCCGACCGCTTGCGGTAGAAAAGAGCGGGGCCGAAACAGATGAGCAGGATGGCGAAGACGATGACCCAGTCGATGGTCTGGAGATGCATGGCTATTCTCCTTTTCCGTCAGCCGTCGGCCGCCGCGCGGCGGGCTTATTATATGAAGATTGGGGGTAGAGGACAAGCCGCGGGACGCCACCCGCTTTAGCTGTGACGGGAACCATCCATTTCCCCCGGCCCCCCCGGGAACCAGTCCCGGCCGGCAGGGAGCGGAGTCTTAGGAGCGACCGATAGAAGTGCGGCGGAGTGACTCGGAGCCGCACTTCTAGGAAATATCTGAAGTGAGTTCTGGGTGAAGACCGGGGACACATACCGCTTCTCTCGAAGCGGTATGTGTCCCCCCTCTTAAAGCTCTTTGACTTGGCATTGGCAATTTTGTTATAAGCGGGATGATTTGATCCCGTGAAATCTTTCAACTCTCGCATCTTCGCCCACCCCAAGGAGGTCCCCGTGCGTCTAAGTAAGTCATTCGGATTCTGTGTGTTATCCATTGTCATCGCCGTCCTTCTCGTCGGTTCCTTCGGCTTCGGCCAGGCCAAAAAAGAGGTCAAGCCGGCGGTCAAGGCCGAGGCCTTCGATTACGCGGCCGTCGTCAAACAGCTCAAGGCCCGCAACATCGGGCCGGCCAACATGGGTGGCCGGACCGTCGATTTCGCCGTCCCCGAGAACGACACGTCCGTGATCTACGCGGCCGTCGGGCCGAGCGGTCTGTGGAAGTCCGAGGATTCGGGCATCAACTGGACGCCGTCCTTCCATAAGGAGGCGACGGTCTCGGTCGGCGCGGTCGCCGTTTCGCAGAGCCACACCGACATCGTCTGGGTTGGCTCGGGCGAGGCCACGGCCCGTAACTCCGTGGCGCCCGGCGACGGCGTCTACAAGTCCGAGGACGCCGGCAAGACCTGGAAGAACATGGGCCTGGCCGAGACGCGGTTCATCAGCCGCATCGTCATCGACCCGGCGAACCCCGACGTCGTCTACGTCGCGGCCCAGGGGCACCTCTGGGGCCCCAACGAGGACCGCGGCGTCTACCGGACGACCGACGGCGGGAAGACCTGGAAAAAGGTCCTCTACGTCAATCCCGAAACCGGGGCCTGCGACCTGGCCATCGACCCCTCGAACTCCAAGATCCTCTACGCCGGGATGTGGGAACACCGGCGCTGGCCGTATTATTTCCGGAGCGGCGGGCCGGGGAGTGCGGTCTACAGGACGGCCGACGGCGGAGACACCTGGACGGCCACGGCCGACGGTCTTCCGGCCGGCCCCTACGGCCGGATCGGGCTGGGAGCCGCCCGGTCGAACCCGGGCGTCGTCTACGCCCTGGTCGAGGCCAAGGACGGCGGCTTGTTCCGCTCCGAGGACAAAGGCCGGACCTGGCGCAGGGCCTGCGACAAGGCGACCTACGACCGGGTCAACTTCCGTCCGTTCTACTACAGCCGCCTGACCGTGGACCCGACGAACGACCTCGTCGTCT